>WNFC01000748.1_pt1 | contig 33138 bp, 32 predicted proteins | sample 5400541 | NCBI WGS metagenome assembly WNFC01 (sample SAMN13153342, study PRJNA577476) | soil metagenome | isolation source: 120 cm saprolite under Douglas fir tree site 2 hole 2 replicate 1 | place: USA:California | collected 2015-04-18
TGGTCCTGCGTTCTATGAGGGCAGTCCGAAAGTCGCCCTCGTAGGCGGTCACGACCTGCGCGATGTCGTGGCGTCCGAAATGGCAGTCGCTGGAGCCGATCAAGGCTCCGAGGCGCTCGCGATTCGCGTCGACGAAATCATCGAGCAACCGCCTGCGACGTGCGCTGGCCGGAGCTGTGAAGAGGACCTCGATGCCGTCGACCGCCTCTCTCTGTATGAGCCGGCGCAACATGTCGGGCTGGATCGAGGCGAAGTAAGTGGGCATGAATGGATGGGGAATGATCACCAGCCCTCCCTGGTCGTGAATCGCAGCCACCGTGTCGGCCACCGACATCGATCGCTTGATCGGCTTTTCGAGAAACCAGCCGAGGACGTGGGTCTGCGCCGGCCAGGCCGTGGTCGTCTCCTGCCCCATCACGACCGCAAGCCCGGCGGCGTCACCACGCTCCCGGACCTCACGAGCTGCCGCCATCGTGTCGTGGTCTGTGATCGCGATGAGATCGAGACCCGCCTTCACGGCGGCATCGACGAGCTCCGCCGGCGTCACCATGCCATCGGACGCGAGCGTGTGACAGTGAGGATCGGCTAGCGGCACCGCTCAGTCCTCGAACCATGAGCGCACGAAGGCTTCCGGGTCGAAGGGCTCGAGGTCATCGATGGCCTCCCCCACTCCCGCAAGCTTGACCGGGACGTCGAGCTCGCTTTCGATCGCGACCACCGCGCCGCCCTTCGCGCTGCCGTCGAGCTTCGCGAGCACGAGCCCTGTCATCGGGATTGCTTTGTGGAATGCCCGGGCTTGCGCGAGGCTCGACAGCCCGAGGACGGCGTCGAGCACCAGCAGCGACTCATATGCGCCGCCGTCGAGGGCCTTGGTCGTGACGCGCCCAACCTTCGCAAGCTCCTCGAGCAGGTTGCGCTGCGTCTGGAGACGCCCCGCGGTGTCGACGATGACCACGTCATTCCCGCGGCTCCGCGCATGGCGCACGCCGTCGAATACGACGGCAGCCGGATCCGCCCCCGGCTTCCCTGCAAATGTAGCCGCCCCCGCGCGCTCGGCCCACAACACGACCTGCTCGATACCCGCGGCACGATATGTGTCCGCCGCTACCACCAGCGGATCCCGCCCCTGGGTGCGGAGGCGATGGGCGAGCTTGCCGATGGTCGTCGTCTTGCCGGCGCCGTTGATTCCGTACAGAAGGACACACGCCGGCGATCCGCTCAGGTTCAGCGCCCGCGGCCGGTGCGACATCGCCGCCAACGCAGCCTCGCTCAGAGCCGACTCGGCCTCCTCGCGCGTGCGCGGGGCCCGAGCACGAACAGCCGCTGCCAGGCGCGCTGCCATCGCCGGCCCCATGTCCGCCGCCACCAACAGGTCCTCGAGCTCTTCGTAGTACCCGCCCGCCAGCGGCGGGCTGAGCGCGCGCAGACCGGCGGCGAGAACCTTCCTCGTGCGGCCGCTCGCGCGGCTCCAGACGCTCACGACCGGGTGGATCAGCCGGCCTGGGCCGAGTGATTGGTCGTCAATGCTCCCTGCGCGGTGGCGGGCTTCCGGATGTCTTCCAGGCGAACCGAAACTATGTGGGAGGCGCCGCTTTCGTCGAGGTGAATGCCGTACAGCGTCGATGCGTGCGACATCGTCACGTGGTTGTGCGTGATGACGAGAAACTGTCGCTCGCCGCCGAGGCGCGCCACCATCTCTCCGAAACGGCCCACGTTGGCATCGTCGAGGGCGGCGTCCACCTCGTCGAGGATCGTGAATGGGCTGGGGTTGACCTCATCGAGCGCGAGCACCAATGCGAGGGCAGCGAGCGACCGCTCGCCTGACGACAGCAGCGTCACGTTCTGGAGTCGCTTGCGTGGCGGCTGGACGAGAATCTCAACCCCAGACCGCGGGCCTTCGGCGCCGTCGGCATGACGTAGGGTGGCGCGGCCTCCAGGCGCAAGCTGCGAAAAATATTCGTGGAAGTTGGTCGCGACCGCGCCGAAGACCGCCTCGTAGCGCGACTCCTCCTCATCGCGGAGCTTGGCGATGAGCTGTTCGAGGTCGCCTCGTGCCGCTGCAATGTCGTCGAGCTGGGTGCGCAGCGTCTCGAACCGCTCCTCGAGGTCTCGGCACTCGGCTTCAGCGAGCGCATTGGTCGGACCGATCTCCTGCAAGCGGCGCTCCAGCGCCCGCATCTCCTTCTCGCGTGCCTTGCCGCCCGGAATCTCCTCAGGCGCAACTCCGTCGGGCATGCGCAGACGAATCTCCTCCATGCGCGCTGCATGAAGCTCGGCCTCTCGGGTCACGAGCTCCAGGTTGCCCTCCAGCGTTCCGGCTTTGAGCCGGGCGTCGATGCGCGCTTCTTCCAACGCGACCAGGCGCCGAGCGCCTTCCGCCATCTCGGCTTCTTCGCCAGGTGCTTCGCGCTCCGCTTCCGCGAGGCGTTTCTTCGCTGACTCCGCCTCGGCGCTGAGGCGGGGCAACACCTCTGTCGCCAACGCGGCGCTGCTCTCGGCGACGGCCACCTGGCGGCTGCGCTCTTCCGTCACCAGGCGATGGCGGGCGAGGTCTTCCTCAACGGCACCGAGCTGCCGTCGCAGATCGTCGCCGCGATCGTGCCAGCGCGCTCGTTCCAGCTCGGCCTGCCGCGAGGCCGCCCGCTGGGTCGCCAGCGCGGCGAGCTCAGCGGCCTTCGCTGCAGCCACTTGCTCAGCGTCTGCGGCCAGCCGCTCGAGCTCCGGAACCTTGGCGGCCTCGATCACCTCCGTCGCCCGCGCCGCATCGAGAAGCCGCTCGGACTCCGCAAGGCTCGTCGCCCCGGCGGCACGCGTCCGCAGGTCGTCGAGTCTCGCCTCGGCCTCCCTGATCCCTTTGGCGGCGGCGTCGGCGTCCGCAGCGACCGGGGCCAAAGTCTCGATCTCCGCCTCCAGGCGAGCACGGCGCGCGTCGATCTCGACCCGCGGGTCGGCTCCGGCGCGGATCAGTCCAGGTTCGCGATATACGCCCGCGATCGTCACGTCCACGCCGACTACCACGTGCCCCAAGAGCCTGCGCGCCACCAGCTCGAAACCCTTGCGAATCTGAACGTGATGAAACATCGATCCTGCCTTTGGCTCAGGCGCGGCAGCCAACGGGTACAGAACCGTGAGCTGTGACCGGCTCGTCTGTCCAGCGCTCGCCGCCCCCTCCTCATCAGCGGCCACCTGCGCGTCCGCCAGTGGACCGAGCGCGGCCGACAGCGCCCGCTCGTAGCCAGGCTCGGCCACCAGCGCGTCTCCGAGCCGAGCGAGGCCCGGCGACGTTCCAGGGCGCAGCGATTCGAGACCTTCAAGCTGGGATCGCAGTCTGGCGATCGAGATCGCGGCCGATTCGGCCGTCCGGGCCGCGGCGCGCTCCGCCGCCAGCGCCGCTTCCGCATCGGGAATCTTTTGTGCAGCGTCCGCCCCGGCGCGCGATCGACCCACCTGCTGCTCGAGGAACTCGCGCCTCGTTCGCAGGCCGGCGAGGGATGACGTGGCGCTGGCGACCGCGCGCAGAGCCTGCTCGGCCGCGCGCCGGGCATGCTGCGCTTGCGTCGGATCCGCCGGCTCGCTTGCCGGCGCCAGGGTTGGTACCGCCTCGAGCGCTCGCACGGCCTGTGCGAGCCCTGCCTTCAGCTGGTCGCCAAGCGCTTCGGCAACGCCAGCCTGCCGGCGATGTTCGGCATCCTCGCGGCGCAGGGCCTCAGCGAACGCCGCATGGCTCTCCGCCCGCTCCTTGGCGAGCTCCACCGAATGCTCGCACGCGGCCAGCTCGAGTCGCAGCCGACCAAGCGTGGTCTGGCGGCTGAGCCTTCGGTCCTGCGCGGCCTGCATCTCCACCCGCCATCCCGCGAACTCGGCCTCGGCTGATTGGGCCTGCTCGCGCGCCTCGATCAGGCGCCGTTCCAGTGACTGCGCTTGCGTCGACGCGCGCCGGTGCGCGTCTTTTGCTTCGCGCCATTCCTCCCAGACGATGCTTCCGCGCAGCAGCTCCAGCCGCGCCAGCGCTTGTGCCGCCTCTCGCGCCGCTGTCGCTTGATCGCGGACGACCTCCAGGCGCGGCTCGATCTCCGAGCGCAGGTCCTCGAGACGGAGGAGGTTTTGGGCCAGCTCGGTCAGCCGCTGAGCGGCCTCCTGACGACGAGCCTTCACCCCGCGAACCTGCGCTGCCTCCTCGAGCAGGGCACGTCGCTCCGCGGGCGAGCACACGACGATCGTCTCGATGTCGTGCTGGTCGATGATCGCGTACGAGTCGACCGTGAGACCGGTCGAGGCGAGGATGTGGATCAGGTCGCGCCGGCGGACACGGGTCCCGTTGAGGAAGTAATCGCTTTCGCCGTCGCGTTCGACGCGTCGTTTGATGGCGACCTCGTGGTAGTCGACGGGGAGACGGCCGGCAGTGTTGTCGAAGACGACGGTCACCTCCGCGTAGGCGGCACGCGAGCGGCGCTCGCCTCCGGCGTAGATGACCTCCTCCATCTTCTTGCCGCGAAGGTCACGCGCCTGCCCGGACCCGAGGACCCACTTGATGGAGTCGACGATGTTGGTCTTGCCGGAGCCGTTCGGCCCGACGATCGCCGTGACTCCGCCTTCGAATCGGATCTCGGTCGCCCGTGCGAAGGTCTTGAAGCCCAGCAGGCTCAGCGAGCGCAGGAACAAGTTCGCCTCAAGGTAGCAGATGTAGGGCCCATCTGACTCCGGGGCACTATATGTGCCCTATTCGAGCGGTTCTCCGAACTGCCGGCTCCGGGCGGGCGCCGGCGGCGCCCCAGGCTCGGGCGGCGGCGCGGGCTCAGGTTCGGGGTCGGGAACGACCGTGAGCGTCTCGGCGGGAGGCGTGGGGCTTTCGTCCGCAGACACTGCGGCGCGCGCGCTCGACGTGCGGCGCTTGCGCGTCCGAGGCGTGCGGGTTGCCTTCGGCGCCGTCTGGGCGACCAGTCTGTCGCCAAGCCCTTGCAATGCCGCCCGCGCAGCCTCCTGCTCAGCCTCTTGCTTCGTGGCCCCATGCCCGGTGCCGAGAGGTTCCGCGCCCGCGAAGACCACCGACGTGTACTCACGCTGCGTGCCCACGCGCGCGCCCTCGCTGTCATAGAACGGGGTCTGGCCGAAGCGCTCCTGCGCCACCTGCTGGAGGCGGCCCTTGAAGTTCTCGTCCTGGGCCGGCGCCGGGAGCGATCGGTAGCGATTGAGGTAGTAGTGATAGGCGGCGTCGTAGCCGGCATCCAGGAACACAGCGCCCAGCACCGCCTCGAACGCGTTTGCGAGCAACGACTTCAGATTTCGACCACCACCTTTCGCGATGCCTTTGCCCAGGTAGAGGTAGCCGCCGAGGTCGAGCTGCTCGGCCATCTGGGCCAGCGTGTTGGTGTTGACCATCGCCGAACGAGTCTGTGTCAACTCGCCTTCGGCCGCGCGGGGGTGGTGCTTGTACAGATACTCGGCGGTGATCAGCTGCAGGACGGCGTCGCCGAGATATTCGAGGCGTTCGTTGTCGCGCGGCGATTGGTGCGGGCTCTCATTCGCGAACGAGCTATGAGTTACCGCCTCGAGTAAAAGGCCTGGATCGCGAAAGTGAATCCCGATCTTCTGCTGGAGCTGCTCTAACGACTGCGCGAGGGGAGCTGCGCTCTGTGCTATGAGCCGGCCTTCTCCTGTATGTATTCCCAGGCCTGGCCGACGGTCGTGATCTTCTCGGCATCCTCGTCGGGAATCTCGAGACCCGTGTTCTCTTCGAATGCGTAGATCAGCTCAACGAGGTCGAGCGAGTCGGCGTTCAGGTCCTCTTGGAACGAGGCGTCCATAGTCACCTGTTCAGGCTCACAGCCAAGCCGCTCCACCACGATGTTCTTGAAGTCTTCGAAGCTCAGTTTCTGGGTTTCCAATCTCGCCTCCAATGCGAACGCACGTTGGGGGTTGCCGGGCCCTACTTTACCAGCCCGGCCTCAGGCCGGGATTGTGAGCTCCAGGCAAGCGGCCGGTGTTCCCACCGCCACCGCGTTCTTGCCCGGGGCGAGCTCCTTCATCATTCCGGTGAGCGCGCGTTTCGGCCCGACCTCGACAAAGGTGTCGCAGCCCATCTCTATCAGAGAGCCCACACATGCAGCCCATCTGACGGGTGAACGCAGCTGCATCTCCATCATGTGCGGGATGCGATCACCACCCTGGTGCGGCCGTCCGGTGAGGTTGGCCATGACCGGCACGCGCGGCGACCGCCACTCGATGCGATCGAGCGCAGTCCGCAGTCGCGCGGCAGCGGGGGCCATCAGGGGCGTGTGGAACGCTGCGCTCACGTTCAGTGGAATCACGCGCTTGGCGCCTGCTTCCTGGAGGCGGCGTGCCGCGACCTCGAGACCGGCGGTGGTGCCTGCGATGACCGTCTGGGTCGCGGTGTTGTAGTTGGCCGGCCACGCGTCGTTCATCCCGGCCAGCGCCACCTCGACCGCCTGCGCGTCGAGGCCGAGCACCGCCGCCATCGAACTGGTGCCCGCCGGGACCGCTTCGGCCATCGCCCGGCCGCGCTCCACGACCGCCTTCATGACCTGGGGCGCGCCCACCGCACCGCCGCCGGCGAGCGCCGCGTACTCGCCGATGGAGTGGCCGGCGGCGGCGGCCGGCTCGACCCCGCGCCGCGCAAGCAGCATGGTCAGCGCCACGCCCATGAAACAGAGCGCGGGCTGCGCGTTTTGGGTCAGCCGGAGCTCATCGTCGTCCGCCTCGACCAGGAGGTGGCGGAGGTCGACGTCGGCGCTGGTCGAGCAGCGATCGCACAGCTCGGCGGCCTCGGGATCGGTGAGGAGCTCGATTCCCATGCCGGCGTGCTGCGAGCCCTGGCCTGGAAACAAGAAGGCGACCTTCGCCACAGGGCGCCTACTCCTTTGCTTTGATCACCTCGCGGCCGGCGTACTGGCCGCAGTTGGGGCAGATCGCGTGCGGTCGCATGAGCTTCTTGCAGTTCGGGCAGGGCTGAAGCTGCACATGCACCAGGGCGAGGTGCGAGCGGCGGCGCCCTTTCTTCGACTTGGAGAGCTTGACCTTCGGCAGAGCCATGGCTGCCGAATTTTACCGGAGTTGCGATGTCCGCTACTTGGAGGCCGCTTCCCCGCCCTCGTCCGACTCGGGTTGACTCGACTGCAGCGCCTCTACACCACGCCGGACAGTCGCCAGTGTGCGCCCGAGGTGCGCCTCCAGCTGTTTCAACTGCTCCAGAGCGTAGGCCTCGGCCTGGCGGATGATCTCGTCCGATTTCGCCTGCGCGTCCTTGACGACCTGCGCCCCATGACGCTCGGCGCGCCGCAGGATCTCGTGATCGGACGACGTCTCCTCCGCTCGCTCGTTGGCGCGTGACATGATGCGAGCGGCTTCGGCATGCGCCTCCGAGATGATGCGCTGCTGCTCCGATACGGTCCAGTTCGCCTGCTTGATCTCGTCGGGCAGGTTGAATCGGAGCTGGTCGATGAGCTCCATGATCTCGTCCTCGTTGACCATCACCTGGGTCGACAGCGGAACGTGACGGGCGTTCTGGATCAGGTACTCGAAGCGGTCAAGCAGCTCGTCGACCTTTATCTGAACTTCTCCTTCAGCGCCTTGGCGACGCCCGACGGCACCAGGTCCGACACGTTCCCGCCATAGCTCGCGATGTCCTTCAAGATACTTGACGAAACGTAGATGTGGGCGAAGCTCGACATGAGGAAGACGGTGTGGATGTCGGGCGCGAGCTTGCGGTTCATGAGCGCCTGCTGCAGCTCGGCATCGAAATCGGAGTAGGCACGCAATCCTTTCACCAACGTGTTCGCTCCCCGCGAGCGGGCGTATTCGACGGTCAGGCCTGTGTAGCTCGTAACCTCGACGCGGTCGTGGCCTTTAAGCGCGCCTTCGATGAGCAAGACCCTCTCCTCGACCGTGAAAAGAGGCTGGCGCTTCTCCGGGTTCGCCGCTACCGCGACGACGAGACGGTCGAATATTCCGAGGGCACGCTCCACTACATCCAGATGTCCGTTGGTGAAAGGGTCGAAGCTGCCCGGATAGACCGCGGTCTTGTCCGTCATATGCGATAGACCGTCACCATCGTGTCGCCATAGCGCCGCTGCCGGTCGACCTGCAAGCGGGCCAGCTGTGGCAGCGCCTGGCGCCGCGAGTGCTCGGCCACGACGATCGCCTCTGTCAGCGTGCGGTCGAGCGCCATCAGCGCACGATCGAGAACGACATCCTCATACGGCGGATCGAGAAACACGAGTCCGGCGCGCCTTACCTCGCCGGGCGAGCTCTCGAGCCAGCGCACGACATCGCCGCGGACGACGCGCGCTTTCTCCTTCAGCTCGAGTGCGTCCAAGTTCTGGCGCAGGATAGCAAGACCACGCGGTTCCCTGTCCACGAACGTGACCTCGGCGGCGCCACGCGAGAGCGCCTCGATGCCGATGGCGCCCGAACCGGCAAAGAGGTCGAGCACGTGCGCGCCTTCAATTCCCGAACCGACCATGTTGAAGATTGCGGCCTTGACCATGCCCTGCGTCGGCCGGATGCCTTTGGGCGCTTTTAGCCGGCGCCCGCGAGCCTCCCCGCCGCCGACACGAAGCCTCGACAATTCAGTTGAGTCGCGGGCGGCGGCCGCTCCATGGCCGGGCCTGCTCGAGCTGCGCCGCCAGGCCGAGGATGAGCGCCTCGCCGCGCGGCGGCCCGACGAGCTGCACTCCGATCGGCAATCCCGCCGCATCGACGCCTAGCGGCAGCGAGATCGCGGGCTGGCCGGTGCAGTTGTAGGGGTATGTGAAGCTGATGAAGTCCATGTACTCGTCGCCGGCGGACTCCAGCTTGGCGCCAAGAGTGTTAAGCGCCGGCACCGTTCGCGGCACCGTCGGAGTCACAAGCACATCGTGCGTATCCCAAAAGCTGACAACGATGCGGCTGTGCGTTCGAATCGCGTCGACCGAGCGGACGTAGTCGACCGCGGTCAGCTGCTTGGCGAACGCAAGCCCTAAGACGTTTAACGGTTCGAGCTTGCTTTCGTCGGTAATCGGCAGCGAGCCGAGTCCTGAGACCACGATGAGCTGCATCGGTGCGCGGAATGGCTCCGTGTCTGGGCCACCCTCGGTCACGCGGTGGCCGAGACCCTCGAGCAGCCTGGCCACATCGCGAACGCAGCGGGCCACCTCTTCTTCGACCTTTGCGCTGGACCGGACCGTGAAGCCGATGCGCAGCTTGCGGTCGGTTGGCGTGGCGGAGTCGGCGAACCTCCCATCGATGTCAGCCCAGTAGGCATCGCCGGGAAGGTGACCGGCCATCGCGTCGAGGCCGGCCGCCGCATCGGCGACCGTACGCGCGATCGCGCCGTCGGTCGATAGGCCGGCCCAATGCTCGCCCAGCAGCGGACCCGGCGAGATGCGCCCACGCGACGGCTTGAGGCCGACCGTGCCGCAGCAGCTCGACGGGATTCGAACCGAGCCACCTCCGTCGGATCCGTGGGCGAAAGCGCACAGCCCCGCCGCCACCGCGGCGGCTGCGCCTCCGCTCGACCCGCCCGCCGAGTGGCCGAGGTTCCACGGATTGTGCGTGGCGCCGAACAGGCCGTACTCGGTGGTCGGTCGCGTTCCGAACTCGGACAAGTTGGTCTTGCCGAGGATGGGACAGCCCTCTTCCTTCAAGCGAGCGACAGGAAAGAAATCCATCGGCAGCGTGTAGTCCTCGAAGGCCCGCGAGCCAAATGTCAGCGGATAGCCCGCCAGCGAGACGAGGTCTTTGACCGATGTAGGGACTCCTCGCAGCGGGTAGCCGATGTTGGCCTCATCGGCAGCCTTCGCCTGCTCGAGGGCAAGCTCCGGAGTCGTCAAGACGAATGCGTTGAGGCGCGGGTTGAGCTTGTCGATGCGCTCGATGTACGCACGCGTGAGCTCCGTGGAGGAAACCTCGCGGCGTCTGACCGCCGCGGCCTGGTCAAGCGCGGACGCGAATGGATCCATGGCCGTTAATGGTGCCGATTCTGGCGCCCGGGAATCCTGACGAGCTCTCCGGCGGAATGGCCACCAGCAGGCCACCGCTCGTCTGCGCGTCGCAGAGCATCAGCTGGTCGATCTCCGCCAGCCCACCCCAATCGACCTGGTCCCGATAAGCGGCGAAGTTACGCCGGCTTCCATCCGGGAACAGATCGCGCTCAGCCAGGTCGCGGACGCCATCCATGAACGGAACCGCGTGCAGGTCGATGTCGGCGCCGCCGGCGAGGTTGGCCAGGTGGCCGATGAGGCCGTATCCCGTCACGTCCGTCGCCGCGGTCGCTCCCGCCGCCAGCATCGCTTCGGACGCGCGGCGGTTGAGCGTGGACATGACCTCGACCGCAAGTCGCTCCAGTGCCGGCGGGCACAGGCCGCGTTTGATGGCAGTTGTCACGAGCCCCGAGCCGAGAGGCTTGGTGAGGAAGAGGACGTCGCCCGCGTGCGCGCCTTCGTGGCCGACGACTCGATCCGGATGGACCTCACCGATCACCGCATAGCCGAACTTCGGCTCCGGATCGTCGATCGAGTGGCCGCCGACAACGGCAATCCCCGCCTCGGACATCTTGCTTGCGCCGCCCGCGACGATCTTCTCCAGCAGGCCGGTGCTCAGCTTCTCGCGCGGGAATGCAGTGATACCGAGCGCCAACAGCGGGCGCGCGCCCACCGCGTAGACGTCGCTGAGGGAGTTGGCCGCTGCGATGGCGCCGAAATCGGCTGGGCCGTCGACGATGGGCGTGAAGAAATCCACGGTCGCGACCAGCGCGCGATCGTGCGCGATCCGATAGACGGCCGCGTCATCGCGCGACGCCGCCGCCCTCAGCACGTTGGGGTCGACGATCGGGGGCAGAGCCCCGAGTACCTGCCCTAGCTCCACAGGGCTGAGCTTGCAGGCTCAACCGGCCCCGTGGCTGTACTCCGTCAATCGAAGAGGTGAGTCCATTGCTACTAAGGCTAGCCGCGGTATCTGATCGCCGCCTCGTACACGCACTCCGCGCCGAACTCGAGAGCGCTGACGGGCACGCGCTCGTCGGCGGCGTGGATGGTCGGCGATGAGTTGAAGTCCGGCGGAATGTTGAGCGGCAGGAAGCCGTACGTACGAATTCCCAGGCGTGCGAAATGGCGGGCATCCGTGCCGCCGGTGACCAGGGACGGCACCGGCACACAGCCCGAGTCGGCCTCCTTCAGCACCGAAGCAAAGAGGTCGAACTGGGAGAGGTCGACCTCAGGCTGCGCGGGTCCCACGAGCAGGACCTCGATCTCCGGCTCCGATCCGACCACCTCACGCAGCTCACGCACCATGTCATCAGGCCCGAACCCCGGGAGAAGGCGGCCGTCCAGCTGCACCTGCACCTCGCTGGGGATGACGTTGATCTTCAGGCCGCCGCTCACGATCGTCGCATTGACCGTGTTGCGCAGGGCGGCGTCGAGCCCCCGGCTGAGCGCGCCGAGCTCCGCGAGCGCGACGTCGGCCGTGGCAGGATCCAGCAGCGAGCCGATGCGACTCTTCAAGGGCTCGTCCAGCGCGTCGCGCATGGCCTCGAGCTGGAGGCGGACCGGTGTCGTGATCTGGACCGGCAGCCGGCTGGCGTCGAGCCGCGTGAGCAGCTCGCCGAGCTTCGCCATCGCTCCGCCATGCGCGGGGACCGACCCGTGGCCGCCGGCGCCGCGGAGCGTGACCAGCATCTGGCAGCCGCGCTTCTCCGAGACCATGATCGGGTAGAAGCGGCGGCCGCCGAGGTGGAGTGCGACTCCGCCGGATTCGCCGATGGCATGACGGATGCCGGTGAAGAGCTCCGGATGAGCGTCGACCAGCCACCTGGCGCCGCAGGCGCCTCCGGCCTCCTCGTCGGCGAGTACAGCCAGGACCAGGTCGCCCGCCGCCCCGCCGCGAGCTTGGGCGCGAATCAGGGCGCCGACCATCATCGCCACTCCGCTCTTCATGTCGAGGGCGCCGCGACCCCACAGGTAGCCGTCGATGATGTCGCCGCCGAACGGCCGGTGACGCCAGTCCTGGTTGACCGTGGTCACGACGTCGACGTGGCCCTGGAGGAGGAGTGGAGGGGCCTCGCCCCGACCCTTCACCCGCGCGACGAGGTTGGGGCGTCCCGGCTCGCTCTCGTATCGCGCGCAATCGATTTTCGCGTCGCGGAGCAGCCGTTCCACGAGCTCGACCGCGAGGTGCTCTTCGCCGGGCGGGTTCGTGGTGTCGAGCCGGATGAGGTCGCGGGTCAGCTCAACAACGAACGGAAGCGTAGGCACGCGAGCAGGCTAGCTGATCGAGGTTTGCTCGAGCCGGCGGATGATCGCGGCTTTCAGGAGCGGGTGGCCATCGAATCCGGGGTCCGTCTCGCGCACGCGCTCCACCTCCGCCCGGATCTCGTCGATCAGCGCCGGTCGCTCCAGGGCCTGCATGGCTTCGTCCGACATCCCGTGCTGCCGCGCGCCGAGCAACTCCCCCATCCCCCGGATTCGCATGTCCTCGAGGGCAAGCTTGAATCCGTCCCGGATCGTCCGGACGAGCTCGAGGCGCCTCACGCTTGCGTCCGACGGGTCGTCAGCGAGTAGCAAGCAGTAGCTCTCGGCCGCGCCGCGCCCGACTCGGCCTCGGAACTGATGCAGCTGCGCAAGCCCGAAACGGTCTGCGCCCTCGACCATCATCACCGTGGCATTGGGGACGTCGACTCCCACCTCCACGACCGCCGTCGCGACCAGGACCTGGATCTCGCCCGCGACGAAGCGCCGCATGACTTCGTCTTTTTCTTTGAGGCGCCCGTGGATCAGCGCCATCGCGAAGTCCGGGAACACGTCCTTCCTCAGGCGCTCGAACTCGGCCGTCGCCGAGCGCGCCACCACCTTCTCCGATTCCTCGATCAGCGGGCAGATGACGTAGGCCTGGCGGCCCAGATGGACCTGGGTCTTGACCAGCTCATAAGCGCGCGGGCGTTCGTCCGGCGGCACCACCTCGGTCTCGACCGGCGTGCGTCCAGGCGGCAGCTCGTCGATCACCGACACTGACATCTCTCCGAATCGAGCGAGCGCGAGAGTCCGTGGAATCGGCGTGGCTGTCATGGCCAGGAAATGGGGCCTGCCTTTCCCCTTGGCTCGCAGAAGCTCACGCTGGCGGGTGCCGAAGCGGTGCTGCTCATCGACCACTGCCAGCCCGAGGTCCGCGAACTCGACGTCCTCTTCGATCAACGCGTGTGTGCCCACGACGAGGGCGCAGTGGCCGCTCGCGGCGGCCGCCCGGACGCGCCGGCGCTCGGCCGCGCTCTGGCTGCTGACCAGGAGCTCGACGGTGAGCCCTGGAAAGCTCTGCTCCAGATACTCCCGGAACTTGTGCAGGTGCTGGCGGGCCAGGATCTCGGTCGGCGCCATGACCACGGACTGCAGGCCGGCGGCGTGCGCCATGGCGGCGCCCGCGGCCGCCACGGCCGTCTTGCCCGACCCGACGTCGCCGTTCAGGAGGCGGTTCATGGGCGTGGTCCTTTCCATGTCCTGGAACGTCTCCCACATCGACCGTCGCTGCGCCGTGGTCAGCTCGAAGCCGAGCCCGCGCTTGAAGGCGTCGATCACTTCCTGGCGGTAGGGGATCGGCGAAGCCGGCTCGGCCGCGATGCTGGCGCGCATCAGGGCGAACACCGCCTGCAGCTCGAACAGCTCGGCAAAACCCATGCGGCGGCGCGCCTCCAACCACTCGCTTTCGGTCGCCGGCTTGTGCCCGAGCCTGACTGCCTCCGCCAGTGGCAGCAGGCGATGGCGCTCGCGCACGTCTTGGGGCAGCTCGTCGTCGAGCCGGTCGGCCAGAGGCAGCGCGGCGTCGACCCAGCCCGAGAGCTTCTTGGACGTCAGCCCTTTGACCAGGTGGTACTTCGGCATGAGGCCGCCGATGTACTTCGGGCCGGCGCCGTCGCTTCCATGGAGCAGCTCGTGGTGCGGGTTGCGCATCTCGAAATGACCGAACCGGGTGGCCCTGACCGTCCCGGCGACGGCCACGCGATCTCCCCTGTGCAGTTGGCCCGCGATCCACGGCATGTTGAACCAGACCAGGTTCAGCTCATCGTCAGCGTTGTCGGCCAAAGCGCCCTGGGTGAGCTTGAGCTTTTTGTACTTGCTGATCTTGGGTGCGATCCGGACGATGGTGCCGACGACGGTGGCCAGCGTCCCGTCCTCCAGGTCCGCCACCGCTTTCGGGTCGCCGAACTGCTCCCAGCCGAAGGGCAGGTGCAAAAGCAGGTCGCGGACGGTGAAGATGCCCAGGGCGGCGAGCCGCTTCTGATCGAGGGGCTTGACCTTGGGCAATTCCTTCACCGGCGAGTCCAGGGCCAGGCGGGGGTTCAGGACGACCATCCAGCAAAAATAGGACCAAGACGGGTTACAGTGCAGCATCGTGAACGAAGGACCGACCGGCACGTCACCTGAAGAAACCCCAGCGGCGCCCGAGCCCGCGCCCGCCGGCCAACCGGCGGCCTGGGAAGTACCCGTCCACACGTCCCCGGCCCCTACGGCGGAGCCTGCGCCCTACGTACCGGCTCCCGACTACACCGTATCCCCAGGCTATGGGGCCCCCGTCGCCGGGGCTCCCCGTCGCAGCTCGGGCCCAGTCATCGTCGCAGTCGCCGTCGTGGTCGTCCTCGTGCTGGCCGCCGTCGGTTATGCAGTGGCCGGTTTCACATTCGCCGCGAGCAGGATCGACAGCTCGACCAAGGCGCTCAACACGGTGGTCACCAACGAGAACGCGATCACGACCCAGTTCAACTCCACCAAGGACGTGTCCGCGCTGGACACCAAAGCCACCGGGGCGGATTTGCAATCGAACAAGACGGCATTGGCCCAGGTGGTAACCCAGTCGCAAGCAGCTCAGGCGACCATTACGACCGATCAGGCCTCCCTGGTCTCTGCCCAGGCCAGCCTCAGCGACAACTCATGGCTGACCACGTTCAGTCGCTCTCGCCTGGACAACATGTCAGGCAAGGTCGGGCACTGGCGCAACGCGCTTGTAAGCGCGAAGACGATCACCGGTGACCTGGTTCAGCTCGGGACCTTCCTCCAGTCGTATGACGACGCACTCTTGGATCTAGATAACGTTGTCACCAAGGGCAACAGCAACGACTTCACCGGAATGGCGTCGGCGTTGGTGTCGCTCAAGACTGACGTCGGCAAGGCCATTTCACTCGCGGATGCCCCTGGGCTTCCGCCGGATATGAAGGCGTTCCTGGTGGATCTACAAGCCTTGGCAACGGACACGTCGAAGCTGCTGAACGACGCCGCCAACGGGGCCTCCGACAGCACGGTGCAGGCCGACGTCAATCAGGTCGATGCCGACGGCGTCAAGGCAGACGCGCATGACATCGTCAAGATCAACACTGCCATCCTCGCGTTTTACACGCCTCTGATCGACGCCTACAACGCAGAGGTTGCCAAAGCCAACGCCATGTAGGGCGCTGGAGGCGCAATCGTCGCGTGGATATGGATTCAACTGACGTGACCGAGCCTCCGGCGGATGCGCCGCAGCCGGCTGAGGCGCCGCCGGCTCGTTCCGCGCTCGGTGCTCGCAACACTCGTAACACTCGTATTGGTGCCGCGATCGTGATCGGGGTCCTGGTGGCGGTCTTCGGCTATGCCGCGGCCGGTTTCGCGTTGGCCACGAGTCGAATCGATGGCGCCAGGAACACCTACAACGCGGTGGTCGCACATCAGAACGACATCACCGATACGGTGAACTTGTTCAACACGAAGTTCACGACCACGAACGCGGCCGCGACCGCGAGCGACCTCAAAGCCGATCGGTCGTTGCTGGACGAGGTCGTGAGCAAGTCGAAGGCGGCCGAGACCACGAGCGCAACTGACGACGCCCTGTTGGCGACGGCTCAGGCGAGCCTGACGGACAGCTCCTGGCTGACCGCGTTCAACCGCTCGAATCTCGATCACTACACGAGCAAGCTTGGTCATGAACGCAAGGCCCTTCGCGATAGCAAGACTCTCACGGGTGACTACGTGCTGTTGGCGACGTTCTACCAGTCCTTCTTCGACGCGCTCATAGACTTCGACACGGTCGGCAGCAAGATTCAAGCGTCGGACTTCCAGGGTGCGCTTGCAAGCATCTCAACGCTGCAGACCGACCTGGGCAAGGCGCTGCAGAGCTCAAGCGCACCGGGGTTGCCCCCCGAAGTCCACCAGTTCATCGTGGACTTTCAGACCTTCGCCACTGACGAGGGAAAGCTCCTCGCCGCGGTCAACTCGAGCGATGTGAGCGCAGGGCAATCTCTCTCGCCCAAGGTGACGGCCGACGTGACCAAGCTGGACTCGTACGACTTCACGAAGATCGGGACTGACATCGCGAGCTACTACACACCACTGATTGACGACTACAACGCGGAGATCTCCAAAGCCAACAGCATGTAAATTTCACTCCGTGAGCGATCTGCCGCCGTACCCGCCCCCGCCGCCAGATCCGCCTGAATCCCAGGCCGCCCCCGCGCCTTCCCCGGCCGCGACCTACCCCCCAGCCCCGAAATACGCGAGTGCTACGCCCGCTTATGCCTATCCGCCGGCCCCCCGGCAGCGACGAGCGTCAGGCAACCTGTGGATCGTCATCGCCTCGGTTGTCGTCGTCGTGGTGCTGGTGGTCGGCGTCATCGCCTACGTGTCTGCCGGATATGTGTACGCGTCGAGCCGCATATCGGACGCCATCGGCGCAATCAACGGCGCTGTCGCCCATCGCGCCTACGTGAACACCACCTTCGACCTCCTCGACCAGCAGGTGAGCTCCTTCACATCGATATCGGATGCCAAGGTGGCCAGGTCAACCGCCGGCCAGCTCGTGTCGGAGTCTCAGAGCATCAGAGCGATTGTCGGCAGCGACGATCGGGCGATGGCGGCGGCTCGCTCCCACTTGCACGACCAGCAGTGGCTCACGGCGATTAGCAGCGGTCGCCTCGCCGCCGAGGCCGGCCGGATCGATCACGCGCGTACCGCCGCTGTCGCCGTCAAGTCGGCTGCAGACGGCTACTTGCTGTTGGGGCAGTTCTATCAGGCGTTCTTCCAGGCGCTCATCGATTGGGACACGATGCAGGCGGATGCGAAGAACAACGACTTCGTCGGAACATCGAGTGCAGACGCATTGCTTGGGGCGGATGCTGCCAAAGCCCAGCAGTTGACCGCGAACGCGCCAGGGCTCCCGAGCCAGTACCACGACTTCCTTGTCATCCTGCAGGCATACGCAGTCGATGTCGGAAAGGTGTTGAACGCCCGCACCACAGCCGATTTCGATGCCGCCGACAAACAGGTGACAGCGGACCTGACGGCAATGAACACGCTCGACTTCACGGGGATCGCCGCCAAGATCAAGTCTTACTACCAGCGCTACCGCGACGACTTCAACGCGGAGATGGACAAGGCGACAACCTGACCGGCCTATACGCTGAGGATTCGATCACCCGGCGTGTCAGCCGCGAGAACATCCTCCTGCTGGGTGGGGGACGCGCGCTGCTGATGCAGCTGGCGCACCCCAAGGTGGCGGCGGGGGTCGACGATCATTCGGACTTCCGCGCTCATCCGATCCGGCGTCTTCGCCGCACGGTGCTTGTGACGATGGCAATCGTTTTCGGCGAGCGAGAGACGGCGCTGGCCGCCGCCCGCACAGTCAATCAGGCCCACGCTCGAGTTCGGGGTGACGACTATCACGCGCTCGATCCGGGGCTCCTTCTGTGGGTGCATGCAACGCTGGTTGACTCCGCCCTCGTCACCTACCAGACGTTCGTGCAGCCCCTGACAAAGTCAGAACGTGAGGACTTTTACCAGGAGTCGAAGCTGCTTGGCGAGCTGCTCGGCATCCCGCGTGATCGCTTCCCGGAGTCGCTTTTGGATTTCGACCATTACCTGCACCGCATGATCGCGGAGGGTGATGTGTCCGTCACCCCGCGCGCAAAGGCCCTCGCCCGTTTGGTGGTGCGGCCCCGCCTGCGTCTGCTGCCGGGACCGCTCATGGTTCCGTTCGAGGTGGTGACCGCCGGCCTGTTGCCGACCCCGTTACGAGAGGCTTACGGGATGGCTTGGGGGCGCGGGCAGCAGCGCGCGTTTGCACTAGCGGTCGCCGCCGTGCCCAGGATCGTGGCGCTGACGCCGCCGCGATTGCGCGTGTGGCCGCTCCCTGGCAAATCTGTGAAGCCGGCGGCTACTTCTTGATGTAGACGACGCCCAGGGCTTTCGGCCCGGTATGCGTGCCAAGGACACAGCCGATCTTGCCGATCACGACGTCCTGGCCGGGCAACTCCTTACGCAGACCCGCCGCCACCGTTTCAGCCTCGTCGGGCGCCTGCGCGTGCATCACCGCGACGTGCTCGACGGGCAGCTCGCCGCGAAAATAGTCGACCATCCGTGCAATCGCGCGCGACCGAGTGCGCACCCGCTCGACCGGTTTGATCTCGCGGTCGGCGACCAAAAGCAATGGCTTGAGGTCGAGCATGGTCCCGATCATCGCCTGGGCCCGGTTGAGGCGACCCCCCATCTCGAGGTAGCGCAGCGTGTCGAGGAGGGCGAGGACCCGGGCTTTCGGGACCCGCGCCTCGACGGCGGCCGTGGCCGCCTCGAGCGTTTCGCATTCCGAGGCCACCCTGCACAGGAACGCGATGGGCATCGTCACGGTCTGGCTGTCGACGACCTCGACTCGAAAGCCTTCGACTGATTCCGCTCCGATCCGGGCGGCCTCGGCAGTCGCGGAGAGCTGGGCGCCGAGGTGGATGGAGATGCAGCCGTTATGGTCCGCTGCCAATCGGCGATACACCTCCGCGAACTCACCCGGCGACGGCGCTGATGTCGTTGGAAGTTTCGTGGCACCCGCCAGCCTGCGAAAGAATTCGTCGTCGGTCATGTCGACGCGGTCCCGAAACGTCTCATTGCCAAAGATGACCTTGAGCGGCACAACCTCGATGCCGTACCGAGCACGCCACTCCTCGGGAAGATCAGCGGTGGAGTCGGTGACCACCGCGAAGCGACGCTTGGAGGCCACTAGGCCGGACTATTCGACAGAGAGGATGAAGGGGTAATGCTGCTGGCCGCCCTGCTGGACCTCGACCTCGAGGCCGGGAAACTTGGAGCGGATCGCCGATTCGAGGTTCGCCATCTCGTCGTCGCTTGCGCCCTGGCCGCGATAGACCGTGACGAGCTCGTATGCATCGGGGCCGAGCTTGCCCAACGCCTTGTTGACGACCTCGGCGTAGTCAGCGCCGGCGAACTCCAGCTTGTCGTTGATGAGCCCAATCACATCCCCTTTCTTGACCTTGAGCCCGTTCGAACGCGTGTCGCGCACCGCGTGCGTCACCTCGATCGTCTGGATGCGCGCGGCCTCGGCCTTCATGGCCGCCGCGTTCTCGGCTCCGTTCCGCTCGGGCCGGAACGCGACCACCGCGGCGACGCCCTGCGGAACGCTGTGGGTCTCGATCACGTGGACCTTCTTTTTGGTCAGGCCGGCAACCTGGCTCGCCGCGAGTATGACGTTGCCGTTGTTCGGCAGGAGGACCACCTCGCCGTACGGCACGCCGTCGACAGCGGTGAGCATGTCCTGGGTGCTGGGATTCATGGTCTGGCCACCCTCGACGATGGCGTCGACGCCTAGACCCCGAAAGATGTCGACCAGCCCGCTTCCGGCAACCACGGCCACGAGGCCGACTCCGTTGGGGCGCGGCGGCCTGCCGGCAGCCGACTCGCTGTCGAGGATGCGCTTGTGCTGGGTCGACATGTCGCCGACGTTGAGCTTCAGGATCTTCCCGAAGCCGCCGGCCAGTGCGATGACGCGCGTGGGGTCATCGGTGTGAACGTGAACCTTGACCAGCTCCGGTTCTCCGACCACGAGCACGGAGTTGCCGAGCGCCTCGATCTCGCCTCGTATGTGGTCGAGGTCGAGGTTCGTGCCGTCGATCAGGAACTCGGTGCAGTAGCCCCATCCGCCCTCGGGCAGGTCGAGGGCGACCTGCGCGGCCTTTGGTCTCGTGGCAGTCGCGTCGACGTTGAACGATTCCGCCTCCTCGACCGTCTTCAGCATGCCCTCGAGGATGATCTGCAGGCCAAAGCCGCCGGCGTCGACGACGCCCGCGTCCCGCAGGATCTGCAGCTGGCTCGGCGTCTTCAAAACGGCCGCCCTGGCGCCGGCTGCGGCGGCCGCGATGACGCTGGGGACGGTGGCGTCGTCCTCACCGGCGGCTGCAGACGCTGACCGGCCTGCCTCGCGTGCGACTGTGAGGATGGTTCCTTCGGTGGGTTTGTTGACCGCGCGGTAGGCGGCGTTGGCGGCTTCCTCGAAGGCGACCGCCAGCTCTCGTGGCGTCAGCGAGCCCTTGCCCTCGACCGCACGCGCGAACCCCCGAAAGATCTGCGAGAGGATGACGCCCGAGTTCCCACGAGCACCCATCAGGCTGCCGTGCGAGGCGAGCTTGGCGATCTTGCTCACCTCCGCCGCGTTCGACTCTTTGATGTCCTCGACCGCGGATTGGAGCGTGAGCAGCATGTTGGTGCCGGTGTCCCCGTCCGGTACTGGGAACACGTTGAGACGATTGACCTCTTCGTGGTTGGTCGCCAGCCAGTTGAGGCTGCCGAGCAACGCCTGTTTGAAGAGGGGCCCGTCCACCCCGGCCGGCCTACGCGAGGCCATAGCTCAGCGCCGCTCTTCCTTGACGCCCTGAACGTTCACGTTGACCTCCACGACGGGCACGTTCACCGCCCGTTCGACTTCGAATTTGACAGTCTCCTGCAGGTTGTGGGCCACTTCGGATATCCGCATCCCATATCGCACGATCACGTAGACGTCGATCGCCAGCCCGCCCTCGACCTCGGCCACCTCCACACCGCGATCCACGCTCTCCCTTCGGAGCAACTCGGCCACGCCATCGCGGAGTCCGCGGGCAGCCATACCCGAAACGCCGTAGCAGCTCGTGGCGGCGTGGCCGGCGATGGCTGCGACGGCGGACGGGAAGACTTCGATGCGGCCCCAGCGCTGAGCCCGCCCGAGCGCCGTGGGGGTTTTCGAGGCCATGGAGAGCCCATGGTACAATTCGGTAACGCTCAGGTGAGATCGTCTCGCCAGTGCGTCTGCCTTTCGACTGAATTCCCCCTCCGAAGGTGACTCATGGCCAAACGCTGCGCGATTTGCGGTAAAGAGCCGCAGTACGGACACCACGTCAGTCATGCCAAGAACCGTGTCAACCGGAGATTTGAACCCAACCTGCAGATGGGCCGCGTGACTGTCGCCGGGCGCTCGGTCCGCGCGCGCGTCTGCACCCGTTGCCTGCGCACGTACGCCGCCTGAGCGACAGCTGATCAGCCGAAGTCGAGACCGTGGACCTCGCCCAGCGTCCGCAGGTTCTGGCGCAGGGAGGCCCACACGCGTTCCTGCGCCTCCTCCGCCGGGATCACGCTCGAGGCATCGTTGAGATCGGCGGCCAGGTCCGGCCGCTCGACCATCTCGGCGAAGAACAGCGTCCAGGCTCGTGGCACCACCTCGTAGATGGCGTACCCCCCACCCCCCAACGCCAGCCACCGCCCCTCGCACAGCTCATGGGCCAGCTCGTGGAACATCGCCCCCACACGCGGCCAGATCCTGGTGGTCGCGGCGAGGTGTGCCAGCGGATCCAGGTGGTGGGTGTCACATCCGTCCTGGGTCACCAGCACGGTCGGCCTGAACCGGCGCAACATCGCCGGGACCACTTTTTCGAATCCTTCGAGCCACGGTTCGTCCCACGTGAATGGCACGAACGGCAGGTTTGCCGCTGCGCCTCGACCCTCACCGACTCCGCCATCTCTCGGGAATCCCGTGCCGGGAAACAGGTAACGACCGCTCTCGTGAAGGCTGATCGTGAGCACATCCGGATCCGAGTAGAAGATTTCCTCGACGCCATCGCCGTGGTGAACGTCGACATCCACATAGGCGACTCGATGCCCGCGGTCGCGCAGCCACCGGCACGCTATCGCTGGGTCGTCATATGTGCAGAAGCCCGACGCACGGTCGCGATGCGCGTGGTGCAGGCCGCCTGACGGGCTGAACACATGAAGCGCGGACCCGCCCTCCAGGGCTTCGGCGCCGACAAGGGTCGCGCCGACCACTAGCGACGTTCCTTCGTGCAGCTCGTCTGAGATTGGATTGTCGGCCGATCCAAAGCCGGTGGCTTCGACGAGTTCGGACGGCACGTGGCGCCGCTGCGCGGGATCGCTCAGCCTGCGCACCAGGTCCACGTATTCGGGCGAATGGACGAGCTCGAGCTCGGCGAGGGTTGCGCGCCGGGGCGGCAGCAGGTGCGCGTGCTCGATCAGGCCCGTGGCGCGGATCAGTTCCACGGCCAGCTTGACCCGGATCGGCTGCAGCGGGTGCTGGTCGGACAGGCGATGCTTCATCAGCTCCTCGCCGTATACGAGCGCGACCGGGCCAGACATGGCCACGTAGGCTAACAGGCGTATGGAGCCCCTCCAGCTGTTCGAATCCGTGCCCAATTTCTCCGAAGGAATGCGCACGGAAGCGATCGCGGAGATCGCGGGCGCAGCTGCTCACGCACACGTCCTCGACGTCGACGCCGACCCCGACCACAATCGCGTCGTCATCTCCCTGGCCGGTCAGGGACCCGAGGTGGCCAGCGGGTTGGTCGCATCGGTCCGGGCAGCGACCGCACAAATCGATCTACGCCAGCACCGCGGGGTCCATCCACGAGTTGGAGTGGCCGACGTCCTACCCATAGTGCCTCTGGGCAAAGCTAACCTCGAGGACGCGCGCGCTCTCTCGAAAGTGGTGGGCGAACGAATCTGGAACGAGCTGCGTGTGCCGGTCTATTTCTACGGCTACGGCGAGGAGCTCACGCTCGCGGACATTCGCGCTGGGCGCGCGCAGCCTGCTTTTGGCGGTCCCGACCTGCACGAGTCCGGAGGGGCTGCCTGCGTGGGCGCGCGGCGACTCTTGGTGGCATTCAATGTGCTGTTGCCCAGCCTGGATTTGAAGGCGGCTCGGGCCCTGGCTCGATCGTTGAGGGAGTCCGCCGGCGGCATGCGTGGATTGCAGGCGCTCGTGTTCGAGTTGCCACACGGGGTCTTGCAGCTCTCGCTGAATCTCTTCCGGCTCGACGAAACACCACCGTCCGCGGTGGTCGCGGAGCTGGAACGGCGCGACGTGGAGGTCGGCCCGCAGCAGGTGATCGGACTGTGCCCCGCATTCGCCGCGCTCCCGGCTGCCCGCGGTCGGTTGCTCGAGGGGCGTCTAGCCGCTGCCGCTGCCCGACGCGGCGCGGAGCTCTGCGCGGCGCGCGGCGATGATGAGCACACCAGGGTCGCGAGGCGGCTGGAGCGAGAGGCAGCTGAGCTCGCCCGCATCGGAGTAGACCAAGGCGAGCTGCTCGCGGGCGCGGAACGCGCGGCGGCGCTAGTCCATGTATTGAAAGCCGCGGATGTTCTCAACCAGGAGCTGGAGGCCATGCTCGACATCGCGGCGCGAGGCTTTCGGTCCGCCCTTGACGGCGATACGTTGTCGAGGCACGCGGCGAGGGTCGGCGCGCTCGACCAGAGACTCGGGAAAGCCGGAGCCTAGGCCCCGAGTCCCCTCGCGTCCACGGTCACATTGCACGCGCCGCCGTCGACCTGGATCTGGTACCGATCGGAGGCGTGGTCGTAGTCGCTCGTCTGCGCCGTCAAGGTCCCCACTGCCTTGCTCGGGCGGCCCTCGAAGCTCAGGCTCGCGGCCCCACCCGACACCGAGACCGAGGCGGCCACGCCCGGAGGCCGGTGCACGTTCACGGTGATCGCGCCCCCGTTGATGGTGATCGGCACCGTCCCGGAGGGCGCGCCAACGGAGATGTCCTCTTTGCTGGCCCCGGTGTTCAAGTCGATGCTCGCGACGTGAACCGTAGGCAGCATGAACGTGTTGCTCGACCCACCGGTGTCGACGCCAATCTTCCAGGGCACGCTCGAGTTCAGCTCCAGTGTGAGAGCAAATCGGTGGCTCTGGAAAAAGAAGCCCGAGGTGTCGTTCTGTGAGATGTGAAGCTCACCGCTCGAGGCATCCAGGCTTACATCCGGCTTGCGCCCCGAGTACTCGATGTGTGCGCGAAAGAGGTCGTCGCCAATTGAGCTGCTTCCCTGCATGGTGATGGTCGCTGAGCCCGCGTCGACCTGGACCGCCGCGTGGTTGAGGCTCCCAACCTTGCCAGCGGTATCGAGCGTCTGGGTCCCCGTCGGAATCGAAGGCCCAAGCGCCACGTAAGCGGCGGCGCCGCCGATCGCGAGCAGCACGATCAGCGCGGCGGCAAGTTCGGCCGTGGCTCCTTGCAGCGCACGCCGGACGACGAGCTCGAGTCCGATCACGACCAGAACTAGCGGCCACAGGTCCACCAGCCGGTCCAGGCGGTCGACCGGGACGAGCCCCACGTTGACAAGTAGGGCGAATACCCCAACCAGGATCAGGATCCCCGGCCAGAAGAGGCTCCTATACCCCCGATACATTCACATTCTCCATGGTCCGCATCGGTCAGGCGCGGGTTCGCCTGAGGATGAGCCACACGCCCAGGCCGATCAACGCCAGCGGCCAGATCAAGTCCCCACGAAGCCACGTCAGCAGGTGGAGGTTGCTCAGGAGCAAATAGACCCCGAACACGATCAATACGGCGGGCCAGAAGTACTCGCGACGCCAGAGATTCATGGAGCCGATTCTGACACGGACCGGATTTAGACTGGCGCGACCACCTCGAACAGGCCGGGGTGCTCCCTCATCGCGGCCTCCACCAGTTCGGGGCCCGCCACGGTCGTCTCAACGTGGCGTCCTTGGGCCAGGTACTGCGCGGCAACCCGCTTGAGGTCGGCAGCGGAGACCTCGAGGAGGCGCTCCTTGAACCGTTCCCTCTCCTGTCGGGTGAAACCTGTGAGCTTGTTGCCGGCCTCGCGGCGCCCCTTGATGTCGGGCGATTCCAGAGGGTCGACATCGCCGCAAGCGCCAAGGATTGCCTCCTTGAGCGCGTCCTCGGCCACCTCGCTATCGATGAGCCACGTCGCCGCGCGGTCGAAGGTGTCGTAGGTGCGCGTCACGTTCGGATCACGGTATGACGCCATGTAGAACGTTCCGCTGCCGGTGCTCGCCTGGGCCATTGCTCCATAGGCGCCGCCCTTCTCACGGAGCTCGCGGTGCAGGAAGGTGTCGCGAAGGTAGTTGGCGAGCACGAGCAGCGTGGGCGCATCGGGATGGGTGTAGCGGACGGTCTTGAATCCGCGGACGTTGAACGCCACGGGCAGTGGCGTCGTTCGCGCTTCCGGTGCGGTTGCGAGTGGGTCAGGCTTTGCGACATGTCCATTCGCCCCGCCCGCAGGCAGCGCGCCGACCAAACCCTGCAGCCGGTCCGTGATGCCGTCGATCATCGACTCTTCACAGGTCACGATGATGTCGACCGAATCCTGGCGGAAGAGAGCCGTGCGTATGGCCTGCAGCCTGCCGATGACCTCGCCCAGCTCCCCTTCACTCAACCGAGCCAGCCGGCGAACCTCGTGGAGCATTCCGATCCCCTGCAGGCCGTCGTTGATCGCGCCTTCGGAGCTGAGCTTCGAGGTGGCCCTCAGGATGGCGAATTGAAAGCCGAGACCGGCGATCGAGCTCTCGAGCCGAGTTGCGCTCTCGTCGATGACCTCTTTGAGCCGGCTTGGTTCGATCTCCAGCCGAGCCGTCAGGTCGGTGAGCAGGTCGATGAACGGACCGGCGTTGCGATCGAGCGCCCGCCCTGAGACGTAGAAGGACTGCAGGTAGTCGGCGCGCGCTGCCAGTGGCTGGACAGCCGGAGCTGCGCCTACTCCGCCGGTGTAGCCGGCGATGCGGGCCGCGATCTCCACATAGTCCTGGCCGGCCGCACCCGTTTGAGTGAACACGCGGCTGAACAACGGCAGCAGGTCCTTCAGGTCCTGGGGCAGCGCTGAGAAATCTGATCGAACGTCGATGTACGTGATCCCGTTGGTGGGAAGAGGGAAGAACTCCACGGTCGCGAGCCCGATCTTGATCTGGCGGCTAGGGACGTCTTCGAATTGCATCGGAATGTCGCTCAACTCGAGCGACGGCAAGACGGCGACGTCCTGCTTGGCCTCCTGCGCGTTCTTGAGGCGAAGCGCATCGGCGACGATTTGGGCGCGGTCTCCGTCCGTGAGCACACCTTCGACGGCAGCCAAGCGTTCTAGCTCCTGGCGCCGTTTTCGTTCCTCGAGATCGGGGTCGGGCTCGAGGGTGAGTAGAGCCCGGTGTTGATTGTCCAGAAGCTCGGCCGCGATCAGGTTTTCGAAGAAGCGCCCGTCCTTTCGCGCCCGCTCGAGGCGCTCGAGATCCGCATCGAGGTTGAGGGGGGCATACGGATCACCACCGTATTGATAAGCGCCGAGAAACGTGAAGAGAACCTTGAGCGCATATGGATATCCGGCGTTCGAGCGTTCCCTCTTCTCGAACTCGAGCCTGTGAATGGCTGCGTCGACCTGCGCTTTGTCGACACCATCCTTGGCCAGCTTCTCCAGGGTCTGGAGCACCACCAGCTCGACCTTGTGAGCGTCGTCGATGGTGATTCCTTTGAGCCCCGCTCCGAAGACTGTCTCCTTATAGTCGTCTTGAAATCCGCTGCCGTCCGCCAGAGCGCTGCCGATCTTCGAGTCGATAAGGGCCTTGCGCAGAGGCGAACCGGAATTCCCGAGCAGCACTTCGGACAGGACTCTCATCGCGAGCAACTGGAACGAGTCGACAGCCGGCACCGTGACCCACCCCACGAGGGCCTGGGCCTTGCGTGAATTGTCTTCGCCCGCGGCCGCCGGATAGGGCTCGGCAGACGCAACTGGCTTGGAGAATCGCCTCACGTTTGCGATCGTGGTATCGATAGAGAACCGCTCGAACTGTGACAGCGCTTTGTCTTCGATCACCGCCAGCGTCCTGTCCAGCGGCTGGTCGCCGTACGTGTAGAAGTAGGCGTTGCTCGGGTGGTAGTGCTCCGCGTGAAACTTCCGCAGGTGATCCCAGGTCAGATCCGGGATATGCTCAGGATCCCCGCCCGAGACATTCGCGTACGTGAGACCTGGAAACAGTGTGCGGCCGAGGTTGCGCTGCATGGCCGCTTGCGGCGTCGCCATTGCGCCCTTCATCTCGTTGAACACGACGCCCTTGTAGCGGAGCCTGCTCTTGGGATCGGCCGGATTCTCGAACTCGAAGCGGATGCCCTCCTGCTTGAACGAGTCTTCCTCGAGCAGCGGGAAGAACGCGGCATCGAGGTAGACGTGCAGCAGGTTCATGTAGTCCTTGGCATTGCGCGTGCTGAACGGATACGTGGTCGAATCGGAGCTGGTGAGGGCGTTCATGAAGGTCGCGAGCGAACGGCGGGTCATGCTGAAAAACGGGTCCCTCACTGGAAAGCGCTTGGATCCGGCCAGAACCACGTGCTCGAGGATGTGAGCCACGCCTGTCGAATCCTTCGGAACGGTGGGGAATGACACAGCGAACGCGTTGTTGTCATCAGTGCATTCGATGTGAATGTGCCTGGCGCCAGTCCGCTCGTGGACCAGCTCCATGAAGGCGCCCTCGAGCCTCTCGAGTGGCTCGCGGCGCACGATCGTGTAGCCGCCGATCGCTTCCACGCCGCGCGTGCCGATAGTGGCCATAGACACCGCAGTCTACGAGCGGGAGCGCTGCCGCTGCGACGGTAGGATTGGTCGTGGTGGTTTTCACGGACCCGGAGCTCGAGTTCCTGCGCTCGCAGCGGATCGGCCGCCTCGCCACCGTTGGACCGTCCGGGTGGCCGAACGTCGTACCGGTCATGTATGCGTTCAACGACTCCGGCGCATTCGAATTCGATGTCGACGGGGTAAAGCTGCGCAACCTGGCCGCCGAGCCGCGCGCGTCCATCGTCATTGACGCCATGGGACCTAAACGAGGCGTGACCGTACAGGGACGAGCCGAGCTCATCGGACCTGCACGAGCTCGGCTGACGGGAGTGCGCAAGTTCAGCTGGGGGCTGTGATCACCCCACGACGTCGGGGGCAGACCCGGCTCTCGATTGGCATCGGTCTCGTGCTCGCGGTCGCGTTCGCGTGTGGCGGAGGACCCAACGGGAGCGCCTTGCCCTCTCCATCGACCTCCGCGTCGCGCGGCTCTTCGCCTTCACCCAGCCTTGGGTTCGACTGGCCCGAATACCATCAAAGCGCAGCTCGCACGGGCGTGGGGCCGGGCACGCCATCGATTGGAAGCCCCCATCTGGCTTGGCGGGCCGCGGTCGACGGCGAGGTTTACGCTTCGCCCTTGATCGTTTCAGGTCATGTTCTGGTCGCGACCGAGAACAACACTGTGTACTCGCTGGACCTCTTTAGTGGAGCGATGGTTTGGAAGCGTAACCTGGGCGATCCTGTCGACGCCTCCACGCTCCGGTGCGGAGACATCGGGCCGGTGACCGGCATCACGGGCACGCCGGCTGTGGATGTGGTGAGCCGGCGTTTTTATGTGGTCGCTTTCTTGCGCGGATACCACCATGTCCTATTCACCTTGAGCTTGATCGACGGGTCGGTGCTGGGCCAACAGTACGTCGACCCGCCCGGTTCGGACCCGACAGTCCAGCAGGTGCGCGGCGCGCTTGCCCTCGGGTCGGGTCGTATCTATATCCCATTTGGGGGGCTCTACGGCGACTGCGGCAACTACCACGGTTACGTGGCGGCCGTGCCAGTGGCCGGTGGAGGGCGTCTGGTCTGGTGGTCACCCGTCACGGGAGAGGCCGGGATCTGGAGCCCCGCGGGCCCTACCATCGATGCGACCGGGGCAGTGTACGTGGTGACGGGCAACGGTTCGACCTCGCAGACGTTTGCGTACAGCAACTCTGTCGTTGAGCTGTCGCCTGATCTTCAGTTGCGATCGTACTTTGCGCCCAGCAACTGGCGATCCCTGGACGCAAGCGACACGGACCTCGGCTCGGTGGGTGCCACGCTGCTGCCGTCCCTGGGTTTGGTGGTGGCCATCGGGAAGGAGGGGGTCGCGTACCTGCTGCGGGCCGACCAGCTCGGCGGCGTCGGGGGTCAGATCGCGAGCCGCTCAGTCTGTGCGGGCGCGTGGGGTGGCACCGCCTCATCAGGTCCGATGGTGTGGGTTCCGTGCTCCGACGGCCTGGTCGCGCTTTCGGTCACCCAGGCGACGATCAGCATTGCGTGGAAGGCTTCGCCTCCACGCCTCGGTTCTCCGATCGTCGCCGCCGGCGCCGTCTGGGCAATCGAGCCAGAGTCGGGGCGGCTCTACGCGCTCAACATCACGTCAGGAGCGGTGTTGTATACCGCGAACCTTGGGCAGGCGCATCATTTCAGCACGCCGGCCGCCACCGAAGGATTTGTGGTCGCGCCGGCGGGGGCCCAGGTCGCGGCCTACTCGGTCGCCGGCTAGCAAGAAATACCTCGCCCTTCGGGCCCTCCCTGTCCCGGTGCCGTTCCCTCCCCCAACCGACGCACCTTGTGCGAGCTTAGTCGCGAGAAAAAGGCACGCCAACCCAGGTTGTTAAGAACAGCTAGCCCTGGATGCTTCGCAGCAGGTTCGCCATTTCGATCGCCGCCTCCGCTGCCTCGGCGCCCTTGTTGTTTTTTGGACCGGAGCGCGCGAGCGCCTGGTCCTTGTCCTCGGTGGTCAGCACTCCGAACGCGACCGGCACGCCCGTATCGAGCTGGACCTGCATGATTCCGGCCGCGGCCTGAGACGCCACCACCTCGAAGTGAAAAGTTTCGCCGCGGATCACGCACCCGAGACACACGATCGCATCGTGTTGGCCCTTCTCGGCCAGGGTGAGCGCGGTCACCGGCAGCTCGAGGGCCCCCGGCACCCAATAGATGTCTGGCTCAGCCACCTCCCGGGTTTCCAATGCCCCCAGCGCCCCGCGTAGCAGCCGCTTGGTCACATCTTCGTTGTAACGAGCGACCACCACAGCGATGTGAAGATCCGCACCGCTCAGGTCAGGCTGACTGCCTTTTTCCCCCAATCGTCAGCGCGCCTACAACAGGTGACCGAGCTTGTCTTTCTTGGTCTTCAGGTAGCGCTCGTTGTGGGGGTTGGACGGGATCCTGATCGGCACACGCTCGACCACCTCGAGCCCAAATCCCTCCAGGCCGTAGATCTTCTTGGGGTTGTTCGTCAAAAGGCGGATCTTACGCACGCCGAGGTCATAGAGGATCTGGCTGCCGATGCCGTAATCGCGCTTGTCGGCGGGATGGCCGAGAGCCTCATTCGCCTCCACCGTGTCGAGGCCACGATCCTGAAGGTTGTAGGCGTGGAGCTTGTCGAGGAGCCCAATTCCGCGACCTTCCTGGTGCCGGATGTAGAGGATCACACCGATCCCATCGGCTGCGATCATGTCCATCGCGGCATGCAGCTGCGCGCCGCAATCACAGCGAAGGCTGCCGAAGATGTCACCAGTTAAGCATTCGGAGTGTGCGCGCAGGAGCACCGGCCGCTCCGGATCGATGTCCCCGAGGACCAGGGCGAGGTGGTTTTCGTGCCGAAGGACGTCTTCGTACGCGTACAGCTTCCATTGCTGCGGTCTGCCCTCCCCAATCGGGATCACGGCTTCGACACGACGCACGACGAGCTTCTCGTTGCGACGCCGGTAGGCGATCATTTGCTCGACCGTGATGACCTTGATGCCATGCTCATTGGCAAACGCTTCGAGATCGGGCATGCGCGCCATCGTGCCGTCTGCCTTCATGAGCTCGGTGATCACCCCGGCCGGGTAGAGTCCGGCCAGGATCGCGAGATCAACCGCAGCTTCGGTCTGGCCGGCTCGGGTGAGCACGCCGCCTTCCGCCGCACGCAATGGAAAGGTATGACCGGGCATCGAGAAGTCAGCGGCCTTGGCTGCCGGATCGAGAACCCTTCGAATCGTCGCAGCCCGATCGTAGGCGGAAGCACCCGTAGTCACATTGTCTATGGCATCGATGCTGACGCTGAATGCAGTTCCGAGGCGGCTCGTATTGCGCTCAACCATGGGCGCGATGCCCAATTCGTCCAGTCGCTTGGCCATGACAGGCATGCAGACCAGCCCGGACCCGTGTCGGGTCATGAAGCTGATGTGCTCGGGCGTAACCAGCTGGGCGGCGACCACGAGGTCACCTTCGTTTTCGCGATCTTCATCGTCGACGACGATCACGAACTTTCCGGCCTCGAAGTCGGCGATCGCTTCCGGAACAGTTGCCAGGCTCATAGCGACAGTGAATACTACCGGCGCAGGTTTCGGGCCACGTATCTGGCGATCACGTCGGCCTCCAGGTTCACCATCGTGCCTACGACGTACGCTGCCGCGATCGTGGCGGCCAGAGTATGGGGAATCAGGGCAACCTTGAAGGTACCGCTGGGCTCGTCAACGCCCGCGACCGTGAGGCTCACCCCGTCGACGGCGATCGAACCTTTCTCGGCCACCAGGGCGCTCAGCCGTACCGGCAGGCCGATCACGATCTCGGACCCGGTCGCGGTTTTAGTCACTCCCTCGATCCGCGCCGTGGCGTCGACGTGCCCCTGCACCAGGTGACCGTCCAGAAAGCCGTTGCCTACCAGGGGCATCTCAAGGTTGACCAGGTCGCCCTGCGCCAGCCGCCCGAGATTAGTCCGCCGTAGGGTCTCTGGTACGACATCGGCGTAAAAGGCTGCCCCACGCTTCGATACGGCGGTCAAGCAGCACCCATTGACAGCCACGCTGCCGCCGAGCTTGAGGCGCGTCGTCGTAGCTCCGTGCTTGATTCCGAGCCGGCCAGAGCCGGCTTCGACGACCTCCCCAACGGCGCTAACTATCCCGGTGAACATCGACGTAACCAGTGATCCACAGATCATCGCCAATTCGAGTCGCATCAACGTCGCGCAGCCTGACCGCGGCCGCCAGGCTTGCGACTCCTTGGCCGCCGACAGGACCCGGCGCATCGCGACCCCCGATGACCAAAGGGGCGATACAGGCCTGCACCTTGTCCACCAGGCCTTCGGCAAAGAAGGAAGCGTGAACCTCGGCTCCACCTTCGACCAGGAGGCTCAGGATGCCGCGCCGACCCAGTTCGTCGAGGAGGCGCGCGAGTCCAACCCGCCCGTCCGCAGTTCCGGCCAGCACCAGAGTTTCGGCCTCGCCCAACGCTCCGGGACGCGTGGTCGCGATCAATGTGTTCGGCCCGACGACTTTGGCCTGTGGCGGCGTACGTAGCTGGGAATCAAGGACCACGCGCAGGGGCTGTCGCGCTACTGAGCCGTCGACCCGGGCGGTCAGTTCCGGATTGTCGGCGAGCACTGTCCCGACGCCGACCAGGATTGCATCATGATCTGATCGGAGCACGTGCCCATGGGCTCGGGATTCATTACCGCTGATCCACCTGGACTCACCGGTGCGAGTGGCGATCTTTCCATCCAGGCTCATGGCGAACTTCGCGGTCACGAACGGTCGCCCGGTCCGGCGATGCTTGACGTAGAACTCGTTGAGTCGAAGGGCTCGATCTTCATGCACACCGACCACGGTTTCAATGCCGGCCGAGCGCAAGAACTCTATCCCGGCGCCTTGCACTCGTTGATCCGGATCCGCCATCGAGATCACAACCCGGTTCACGCCGGATTCGACCACCGCCTGGGCGCAAGGAGGCTCCCGATGCGCGTGCGTGCATGGTTCGAGATTGACGTACAGCGTGCCACCTTTGGCTCGCCCGCCCGCGGCCTCGAGCGCCTCCTGCTCAGCGTGTGGGCGCCCCGCCTGGCGGTGATAACCCTCGCCGGCGAGCCCACCGCCTGCGTCCAACACGACCGCCCCGACCATCGGATTCGGGCTGGTCCTGTAATCGGCTTGACGGGCCAGATCGATGGCGCGCGCCGCCCAGTGCAGGTCGACATTTGGATCGGAATGTGTAGCTGACAAGTCCTGGCAATATACGGGCCGCTCAACCCAGAGCGCGTAAAGGCGCCCAGGGGATTATCGACAACCGAATTAGGTCTATGAGATTCTCCAGCTGCCTTCAGCGCTGGATCACGTGACGTTTCGACTCCTCAGAAACTGAAGAGTGAGTTATAGGTGAACAAGCCCTCGGGCTATTAGTACCGCTCAGCTCAAAGGATTGCTCCTCTTACACCCGCGGCCTATCAACCTGGTTGTCTACCAGGGCCCTTACCCGGTTAACCCGGTGGGAAACCTTA
>WNFC01002233.1_pt1 | contig 33127 bp, 34 predicted proteins | sample 5400541 | NCBI WGS metagenome assembly WNFC01 (sample SAMN13153342, study PRJNA577476) | soil metagenome | isolation source: 120 cm saprolite under Douglas fir tree site 2 hole 2 replicate 1 | place: USA:California | collected 2015-04-18
TCTCCAGTTGTCGTCCGCTCCTGCGGAGCGTTCGACAACCCAGGGGGGATCCGCAGCTCATCGCCCTCCGCAACGCTGCGGGCGGCTGCTCCTCCCCCCTGGACCCCCGGTGGCCGACCGTGCTGAGTCAGGTCGTCCTGATCCCGCTGTTGCCGCTCGCCGGGGCGGTCATCCTGCTGTTATTCGGCAAGCGGCTGGCGAAGGTGGCCGGGTACCTGGCGACCGTGCTCGTCGCGGCGTCCTTCGCCGTCTCCCTCTCCGTCCTGTCGGGCCTCGCGAAGCTCCCCGGCGAGCAGCGTCTCGTCGTCCGGCACCTCTTCGGGTGGATGGCAGCCGGGAACTTCCGGGTCTCCGTCGACTTCCGCATCGACCCGCTGTCGGTGGTCATGATCCTCGTCGTGACCGGCGTGGGCAGCCTGATCCATTGGTACGCCATCGGGTACATGGCCCACGACGAGCACAAGGGCAGGTTCTTTGCCTACCTCAACCTCTTCGTCTTCTCGATGCTGCTCCTCGTGCTCGCCGGCAACTTCCTCGTGATGTACGCCGGGTGGGAGCTGGTGGGCCTCTGCTCCTACCTGCTGATCTCGTTCTACTTCTTCCGCCCCTCGGCGGCCGCCGCGGGCAAGAAGGCCTTCCTCGTCACCCGGATCGGCGACCTCGGCATGTTCATCGGTCTGTTCGCCATCAGCCACGTCTTCGGCAGCCTCGACTTCGGGACGGTCTTCGGTGCCGCCGCCCAGCACCCGGCCCCTCACCTGTGGGCGACCGCCATCCCGCTGCTGCTGTTCTGCGGGGCGGTGGGCAAGTCGGCGCAGATCCCGCTCTATGTCTGGCTCCCCGACGCCATGGAAGGCCCGACCCCCGTCTCCGCCCTCATCCACGCCGCCACGATGGTCACCGCCGGTGTCTACCTCGTGGCCCGGGCGCACGTGCTGTTCGAGGCGTCGCACGTGGCAGGCGTGGCGGTGACGGCCATCGGCGTGGCCACCGCCCTCTACGCGGCGACGATGGCCCTCACCGAGGACGACATCAAGCGGGTGCTCGCCTACTCGACCATCTCGCAGCTCGGCTACATGTTCGTCGGCGTCGGCGTCGGGGCCCTCTTTGCGTCGGCGGAGGCCTACGAGTCGGGCATCTTCCACCTCGTCACGCACGCCTTCTTCAAGGCGTTGCTGTTCCTCGCCGCAGGCTCGGTGATGCATGCGATGCACGAGACCACCGACATGAAACAGATGGGGGGCCTCTTCAAGAAGCTCCCCGTCACCGGGACCGTGTTCATCATCGGGGGCCTGGCCCTCTCGGGGATCCCCCCGTTCGCCGGGTTTTTCTCCAAGGACGCCGTCCTCGGGCAGGCCTGGGTCAACGGCGAGAAGCTCGTGTGGGTGGTGGGCCTGCTCGCGGCGCTGCTCACGGCGTTCTACGTCGGCCGGCAGATCTTCCTGACGTTCTTCGGCGGGTCCCGAGTGCCGCCCGAGATCCACCCCCACGAGTCGCCCCGGACATTGACCATCCCGCTCATGGTGTTGGCCGCCCTCGCTGCCGTCGGTGGATTCCTTGGCCTGGGGGAGGGGAGCTCGGTGCTCTACCGCTGGCTCGATCCGGTGTTCGCACGGCCCGCGGGGCTGCTGCTCCCTGCCGGGATCGGCCCGCCCGGAGTCCTCTCCCTCGTCGCGGTTGCCGCTGGGCTCCTCGGGCTGGCGCTGGCGTACGGGTTCTACCTCGCGCCGGGTGCCGCAGAGCGCCGCCAGCGCATCACGACGCCGCTGGCCCCCATCCGGACCGTCCTCAAGCGCAAGTACTACGTGGACGAACTCTACGGCGCCGTCATCGTTCGCCCGGCCCTCGCCCTCGCCAACTTCGCCGCGGCCTTCGACGCCCATGTCATCGACGGGGCGGTCATGGGCGTCGGCAAGCTGGTCGGCGCCGGCTCGGAGTTGCTGCGCCGGACGCAGAGCGGCCTCGTGCGTCGCTACGTGATGACGATGCTGGGGGGCATCGTGCTCCTCGTTGCCATCTTCCTCTTCCGGACCCGCTGAACGATGACCCACTTCCCGCTGTTGACCGTCACGCTCGCCCTGCCGCTGGTGGGGGCGCTGCTGATCGCCCTGATCCCCAAGGAGTCCCTTGGGCTGATCCGCACCGTCGCCCTCGTGTCGACACTGGTGACCTTCGTTGTGTCGCTGTTCATCGTCTTCCGTTTCGACGCCTCGGTGGCCGGGACGCAACTCGAGGACTACGCCCCGTGGGTTCCCCAGGCGGGGGCCTCATTCCGGTTGGGGGTCGACGGCATCAGCCTGTGGCTGGTCCTGCTCACGACGTTCCTGATGCCTGCCTCCGTGCTCGTCTCCCACCACGTCGGCGAACGGGTCAAGGCCTTCCACATCGTGCTGCTCGTGCTCGAGACGAGCCTGCTCGGTGTCTTCCTCTCCCTCGACCTCGCCCTGTTCTACGTGTTCTGGGAGGCGATGCTCGTCCCGATGTTCTTCCTCATCGGCATCTGGGGCTACGAGCGGCGCCGGTACGCGGCAGTCAAGTTCTTCCTCTACACCCTTGCCGGTTCCCTCATCATGCTTGTCGGGATCCTGTTCCTGTACTTCACGGGCAGCCACACCTTCGACATCTCGGCCATCGGCCAGATGCACCTGGCCCGCTCCACCCAGGCCTGGCTCTTCTGGGCGTTCTTCGCCTCGTTCGCCATCAAGGTGCCGCTCTTCCCGCTGCACACCTGGCTCCCCGACGCCCACACCGAGGCCCCCACGGCGGGCAGTGTCCTCCTGGCCGGCGTCCTCCTCAAGATGGGGGCGTACGGCTTCCTGCGCTTCTCCATCCCGCTGTTCCCCGACGCCGCCCACCGCTACGCCCCGGTGCTCGGCCTGCTCGGGGTCATCGGCATCCTGTACGGGGGAGCGATCGCCGTCGTCCAGAAGGACCTGAAGCGCCTCGTCGCCTACTCGAGCGTCTCCCACCTCGGCTTCGTCGTCCTCGGCATCGCGGCCCTCACGACGACGGCCACCACCGGCAGCGTCCTGCAGATGGTAAACCACGGCCTGTCGACCGGGGCGCTGTTCCTGCTGGTCGGCATGCTGTACGACCGTGCCCACACCCGCCAGATCGCCGACTTCGGGGGCCTGGCCTCGGTGCTGCCCGTCTACGGCGGCCTGTTCCTCTTCGTGTGCCTGAGCTCGCTCGGGCTTCCCGGGCTCAACGGGTTTGTCGGCGAGTTCATGATCCTGAACGGCACCTTCCCGGTGCTGCGCATCCTGGCGATCCTGGGCTCCGGCGGGGTGGTGCTGTCCGCCATCTACCTGCTGTGGGCCTACGAGCGCGTGTTCCACGGCCCGGCGAAGATGCCCCACCCCGAGCGCAAGAGCCTGTGGAAGGACCTCTCGGTGCGGGAGCTTGCCGCGGTCGTGCCGCTGCTGGTCATGACGGTGGTGATCGGTGTCTACCCACGGCCGTTCCTGAGCCGGATCGAGCCGTCGGTGCGCCAGACCATCCACGACGCATCCGTGGCCGGCGCCACGCCGGGGTCCCCGCCAGGCCCCGAGACCACCGCACGAGGCAAGCCGTGAGCGCCCCCCACCTGGTGGTGCCGGGCGCCGATGTCCGGGCCGTCCTCCCCGAGGCCATCCTCGCCGCGGGGGCGATGGTGCTGCTGGTGCTGGGTGCGAGCTTCCGCAAACGCCGGCCGGGTTTCCTCGCCGTCGCCACCATCGTCATCCTCGCCCTGTCTGCCGGCGGCGCCCTCCTCGGCATCGGCCACTTCAGGTCGGCGTTCGACGACCGCATCGCCCTCGACGGTTTCGCCACCTTCACCAAGGTGCTGCTCTGCGCCGCCGCGGCGGTGGCCGTCCTCGCCGCCCACTCGTTCCTCAAGCAGGAGGAGGCGCCCCAGCCCGAACTGTTCGCCCTGGTCCTCTTCGCCACGGCCGGCATGATGCTCATGGCCTCCACCGCCGACCTGCTCCTGCTCTTCGTCGCCCTGGAGACCTTCTCGCTGGCCTTCTACGTGCTGGCGGCGTTCCGCCGCAACCGGAAGGACTCCCAGGAGGCCTCGCTCAAGTACTTCCTCACCGGCTCCTTCGCCTCGGCGTTCCTGCTGTACGGCGTCGCCCTGAGCTACGGGGCGCTCGGCACCACCCGGTTCCCGGGCATGGGGGCGATCGCGACCTCGAGCGTGCCGATGAGGGGGCTCCTGCCCATCGGTCTGGCCCTGGTCCTCGTCGGGCTGGGGTTCAAGGCGGCGGCCGTCCCGTTCCACATGTGGACGCCGGACGTCTACGACGGGGCGCCCGCCCCGCTGTCGGGCTTCCTTGCGGCCGGGTCGAAGATCGCCGCCTACGCGGCAGCCCTCCGCCTGCTGACCCACGCCTTCCCGCTCCTGCAGCCCCAGTGGCGGCCCGCCGTGGGGGCCGTCGCGGTCCTGACGATGGTGGTGGGCAGCGTCGTGGCGATCGCCCAGAAGAATGTCAAGCGGATGCTGGCCTACTCCGCCATCGCGCACTCCGGCTTCCTGCTGATCGGCGTCGCCGCCGGCACCCCGGCGGGCATCTCCGGGTCCCTGTTCTACCTCGCCGCCTACAGCTTCACGATCCTCGGCGCCTTCGCCGTCGTCTACGCCGTCGGGGGGCCGGGGGAGGAGCACATCACGATCGACGACTACCGCGGCCTCGGGCGCCGGCGCCCCTGGCTGGCGACGGCGCTCAGCCTCATGCTCCTGTCGCTGGCCGGGATCCCGCCGACGATCGGTTTCTGGGCGAAGGTCGAGGTCTTCGGGGCCGGCACGGGCGCGGGCCTCACCCCGCTGGTGGTCGTGGGGGTGTTGACAAGCGCGATCGCCGCGGCGTTCTACCTTCGCCTGGTCGCCGTCATGTTCCTCGACGGCGACGAGCACTGGGCCGGCGCCGTGAAGGAGCGGACCGCCCCGGGCCTGGGCCTGGCCGTGGCCGTCTCCTCCCTGGCCGTTGCGGCGGTCGGCGTCGCCCCGGGTTTCCTCATCGAACTTGCCAAGAAAGCCACCTTCGCCATCCGCTGAGGCCCCGCCCCCGCCGGGACTGTCGGGACTCGCTCCGGACCTTTTTGTGTGAAAAGCCACCATAGGGACGGCTATTCACACAAAGATCATCATGGGACCCACCTCAGAGTCCACTCACACGAATGAGAATGGGGTCCTTTGCCGGCCTCGGACCGGCCGGGTCGCTCCAGCGTCACCACGTTCTGTGGTCGCCCTCGTACCTGGTGGCCGGGTCCTGGCGCATCCTTGGCTGTCTCGCCGCGCCAGGCGCGGTCAAACGGCCACAGTTTAAGTCCGTGGCTTCTGCACAGCACCAAAACGGGTGTTATGGGAAAATGGCGACCCCGTAGTGACCACGTAGAGTGGTCGACCTTCCAATGGCCGCCCGCCGCCGACGGAGTCATTGGTCCCCAGACGTGGACCGCTGCGTGGACCGCGCCGCTATAAGGCCATCTGGCCGAACTGCCAGTTTGTTCACCGTCACGCTCCGGCAGGGGGTCTGAGCTGGACGCAGCCACGTCCTCGGCATCATCACCAGCGCACGTTGGACGAACAGCGTTCCGAACGGGTCCAGTTCAGCGCGGCGACAACTGTCTGCGTTCTTGCGCAGCCACTGTCAGGTTTTCAGCGCTGCAACGTTCCTGACCTCATTGGGGTCGGGGCAGGCTTGAAGATGCCCTACGGGAGCGGCGTCAGCTACTGCTCTCCGTACCCCCTGCCGGGCCGGCAGGCTTGCCGCCGCCCTGGTAGGCGTTCTCGGGGGCCTTGTGGCTCTTCTCCCTGCCCTGCTTCCCGACGTCAGGAGCCCAACCGTGCTTGTCGGCGTCCGTGCCCTTCTCCTCTTCCTTGCCGGTGTCCTCGTTGAATGAGCCTGTATCGCTCATGACGGACCTCACTTTCGAGTTTGTTGCCGTCATCGTTTGGTTTACCCGCTCCCCGCGACGGGCCACCTGGTTGGGCACGAAGCCCTCACATCGGCGCTGCGCCCGTTCCGGAGCGGGCCTGCCCGCCGGGGTTCCCGTCATTGAACGCGCCGAATGAATGACCTCTCATTTCAAATCCTTGCCACCATGCAACCCCCTTTCTGCCGCCGATCTTGGATCGATTGCTATCGTCGCGCCGAGGCGATCCTGGGGCGAGTGTCGACGCTCAGCGTCCCGCCCGCCGTTCACCGGACGATCGAGCAACCGAAAGCGTCCGTCTCGGGCACACGGACCTCGCGGTGCGCGAGGAGGTCGTCCACCGCCTCCTGCAGGTCGCGCTGACGCACCCCCATCCCCGTCGGTGCCGTCGCCGCTCTGAGTGGCGGGCTTGCCCTGCGGAGGAGGGGCTCCGAAAAAACGAAAGGCTGTTTGGCCGCGCATACCGCGGTGAAACATGCCCTCGAGTGTCACCCCCCTTCTGGAATCCGGACATGTCGGTCACCCGGGCCCCATCCGACCTTTGGGGCGACCACTGAGCGTGATGGACCAGCCGAGACTCGAACGGTCCCTGCTTGCCAGGGCGTCCTGGTTGGGAGGCGCCGGTGTAGCCGAAATGGCCCACGATCACCTCGGGTTGGAAGACCTCGACCGTCTGGCCGGGGAGGGGGTGGCCCGTCTGGCCCGGGCGGATCGGACCGAAGCATGCCATCCGGATGGTCGCGGGGCTCGGGTAGCCGGTGCTCCCGTTCACCAGGGCTCCAAACACCTGGTTGGGCCCGATCGGGCCGCCCAACGGGAGTTGTGCCCCGACCGGGGCCGCGGCAAGGGCGATCGCGAGCGTGGCACCGCACGCCAGGAAGGCGACGCGCCGGCGCACGCGCCGGCCGAGGGAGGTTGCGATCCGGATAATTGGCTGGGCAGCCATGACGTGGTCCTTTCCGCGGCGGAAGGGGGGCGCCGCACTGCCGACGTTAGCCATCTCACATGACGCACCCCGGGAGACGACAATTCGGCAAACGAGGAGTGAACAGATCCCACAAGCGGGTGCGGCACCCGACTAGGCCGACGGCTGTCAGGAGCGCATCCCCGGACCGGGCGCCTTAGGGGCCTAGAGGGGCCAGCCCTCCTCGCGGAGCTTGGCCCGCAGGGGCGTCTCGATCTCTTTGGGCGCCCGGTCCACGTACTCCTTGGCCTGGCTGACGAGGACCCTCGGCAGCTCGCCCAGGTACTTGATCGCCACCTCGGGAGAGAAGTCCCGGCCCGTGTGGTCCTTGAAGTTGGAGGGCAGCTCCGTCCAGATGACGGCGTCGAACTCGTGGGCCCTGGCCCACTCCTTCACCCCGTCGGCCATGTCCGGATTGAGCCGGCAGCGATGCTTGTTCTCCCGGACGTCGACGAAGCCGATGCGCTTGGGGTTCGTCGCCCCTTCCGCCTTCATCAGGTCCTGGACTGCGGCGTCAAGGTCGTTGCGGCGGCTCTTCGCGTACAGGGTGACGACGGTCGTCCCGTGGTCGGGATCGATGACCGGGATGAGCCGGCAGTCCACCGCCACCCGGGAGAACTCGATCGGCAACTCCGGCCCGCCCGCCTGCCAGGCCTGCTCAGGGTGCTCCTCGTCCTCCGACACGAGCGGGAGCTCGCCCGGATCCCAGGCGAGCGCGCCCCAGGTGAGGATGGCGATCCTCTTCGGGAGCTTGAAGTACGAGTCGTCGATGTTGGCCCGGGCGTCCGTCGAGACGTGCCAGTCGAAGCCCTGGTCGGCCGCGTTGCGCGGGGGTGCGTCGCTCATGAAACGAGCCTACCACCGGCGGTATTTCCCGGACCCGGGGGTCTTCGCCGCCGTGTGGTACCTTGCAGGCCACATGCGCTTGAGGGGTGGCGAACTCGGTGCCTAAGGGATACTTCGGCCAGTATCTGACCCTGGCCTTCTTCGCGGGCATGATGCTCCTCCTTGTCGCCGGCACCCTCGGCCTCAACAAGCTGATCAGCCCAAAGGTCCGCCGCAAAGAGAAGTACCTGACGTACGAGTGCGGGGTCGATCCCGTCGGCGGCGGCTGGTCCCAGACCCAGATCCGGTACTACCTCTTCGGCCTGCTCTTCGTCGTCTTCGACGTCGAGGCGGTCTTCATCTTCCCCTGGGCGGTGGTCTTCGACAAGATCGGCACCGGAGCGTTCGTCGAGATGGTCATCTTCATCGGCATTCTTGCCCTGGGTCTGGCCTATGCCTGGCGCAAGAAGGTACTGGAGTGGCTGTAGCGTGACCATCGACGGCGACGGGCGGGAGCGTGTGCACCGCGTCAAGCTTCCCAAGCCCGTGTCGTTCCTGCTCAACTGGAGTCGCAAGTACTCGCTGTGGATGTTCCAGTTCGGGCTGGCCTGCTGCTCGATCGAGTTCATCGCCTCCGCCATGCCGAAGCACGACATCATGCGCCTCGGCGTGATCCCCTTCCCGGCCTCGCCGCGGCAGGCCGACCTGATGGTGGTCGCCGGCACGGTCACCGACAAGATGGCGCCGGCGGTGAAGCGCGTCTACGAGCAGATGCCCGAACCGAAGTACGTGATCTCGATGGGATCGTGCTCCAACTGCGGCGGGCCGTACTGGGACTCCTACTGCGTCACCAAGGGGGTCGACCAGATCATCCCGGTGGACATCTACGTGCCCGGGTGCCCGCCGCGCCCCGAGGGGCTCCTCTACGGCATCGTTCGGCTGCAGAACAAGATCCAGAACGAGAACATACCGGAGAGGTGGAGTGGGCACGCAGCCAAAATCCCCCAGATCCTGGGCACGGGTAGAGCCGGAGGAATTTAGCCGCCGGGTCGCCTCGAAGCTGGGGGTGACGGCGGAGTCCGTGGACGTGGGCAACGGCACGGTTCACGTGACCCTTCCCTCGGGCAACCTCGTCGGGGCGGCGCGGGCGCTGAAGGACGACCCGGAAACAGACTGCGCCTTCTTCAACTTCCTGTCCGCCGTTGACTGGGAGGCGAACGGCTTCGAGTTGCTGGTCGCCCTTTCCTCGCTGACCTACGGCAACACGGTGATCCTGCACACCCGCCTGCCTGCCGAGAACCCGGCGACCTCCACCCTGACCTCGGTGTACGGCGGCGCCAACTGGCACGAGCGGGAGTGCGCCGAGATGTTCGGCATCGCCTTCGACGGCCACCCCAACCTCGTCAAGCTCTACCTCCCCGAGGACTTCGAGGGCTACCCGCTGCGGCGGTCCTTCCGCCTGGCCAGCCGCCGCTACAAGGCATGGCCGGGGGCCAAGGACGAGGAAGAGGCAGCAGCCGGGGGGCCCCTGCGGTGAGGTCAACGTCGAGATGCTGTTTCACCGCGTATAGCGCGGTCAAACAGCCAAAGTTCTCGGGCGGACCCGGGGTGGGGGCCTGATGGGCCTGGTTCCCGAGGACATGACCCGGCTGGCCGCCGTCGGGCATGCGCCCGGGCACGTGCCGGGCGGGGGCGCCCTCCACACCGAGGAGATGGTCCTCAACGTCGGCCCCCAGCACCCGGCCACGCACGGGGTGCTGCGGGTGCTCGTCAGCGTCGACGGCGAGCGCATCGTCCGGGCGGAGCCCGTCATCGGCTACATGCACCGGGGCCACGAGAAGCTGGTCGAGCAGCGGGACTTCCGCCAGATCACCAACCTGCTCTCCCGGATGGACTGGCTCTCGGGCATCAACAACGAGATCCCGGCCTCGATGGCGGTCGAACGCATGCTCGAACTGGAGGTCCCACGCCGGGCGCAGTACCTTCGGGTCATCCTCGCCGAGCTCAACCGGATCACCAACCACCTGATGTTCACCGGCTCCTTCGGCCTCGAGCTGGGGGCGACCACCCCCGTCATGTACGCCTTCCGGGAGCGGGAACTCATCCAGGAGGCTCTCGAGCTCGTGACTGGGGGCCGGATGCACTTCGGCTTCATCCGCCCGGGCGGGCTCAAGGAGGATGTCCCGCGGGGCTTCGTCGAGCTCGCCCGCCGCGGCGTGCGCCAGCTCATCGACAAGATCCCCGACTACGAGAACCTCCTGATGGCCAACGAGATCTTCAAGCAGCGCACGGTCGGCGTGGGGTGCCTGGACGTCGCCCTCGCCCTCGACCACGGGGTCTCGGGCCCGATCCTCCGGGGCTGCGGGATCCCCTACGACATCCGGAAGGCGGATCCGTACCTCGTCTACGACGAGTTCGAGTTCGACACCCCCATCGGCGCGCAGGGAGACTCGTTCGACAGGTTCTGGGTGCTCATCCAGGAGATGAAGGAGTCTGCCCGCATCGTCGAGCAGGCCCTCGACGGCCTGCCGGACGGCTCCCACATCGGCATCGTCCCCAAGCGGCTGAACCTGCCCGAGGGACAGATCTACTGCCACGCCGAGAACCCGCTGGGCGAGCTCGGCTACTACCTCGTCTCCGACGGCGGCAACAAGCCCTACCGCATGAAGATCCGCACCCCGTCCTTCTCGAACATCAGCGTCGCCGCCCACATGCTCCGGGGGGCCTTCGTGCCGGACATGATCGCCATCCTCGGCAGCATGTTCTTCGTCGTGGGGGACATCGATCGGTGATGACTTCTCTGACCGATACATCTGTCAGCTTCTTTTCAAGCAACGTCAGACCCCGACGTCGCCAGACGGGCCAGTCCAGCCCGCAGAATGTTGCACGCGCTGTTCGTGTCCGCATGGGCCTCGTGGCCGCACTTGAGACACCGAAAAACCGCGTTGATGCGGTTATTGGTCTCGACGTGCCCGCAAACCAAGCACGTCTGGCTGGTGTACCGGGGGTCCACGGCGATCAACGTTCGGCCAGCTTCTTCCCCTTTGCCGGTGAGGATCGACCGGAACTGCCCCCAGCCCGCGTCGAGGATCGAACGGTTCAGTCCTGCCTTCTGCGCAACGTTGGTTCCCGGTTTTTGCTGCGAGCAGAAGGACCACCGGGCCTCGTCGGGCAACTCCGCCCGGATCTCCTTGAGCTGAGCCGATTGCATCCCGTAGGTGACGCGGATGCGGCACATGCGCCAGGCCTCTCGACGTTCCTCAAGGGCTGCGTTGTATATCTGGCGATGCGAGCGCAGGCACTCGTGCAGGCGGCCGTGCTGAGGGGACGTGGGACGCAGTCGGAACTTGTATGCACGTCGCAGGTGTGGAGTATGCAGAGGGGTACTGACAAAAAAGGGCCATGTTCCGCCCGAGCAAAAGAAACCTCGACATCATTCCGCCTGCGGCCGAGACCCAGATTCGCCAGCCAGCCAGAGCAGTCAGTTCTCTCGGGGTGCCTCTGATGGTGACGACCCTCCACCACATCCTCGCCAACAGCATCGTGCTCCTCGCACTGAAGCTCGGCATCCTGCTGCTCCTGCTGCCGGCCACCCTGGTCGTGGGCTACGTCGAGCTCAAGATGATGGCCCACATGCAGCACCGGCTCGGCCCCATGTACGCGGGCGTCTACCACGGGTGGGCGCAGACCCTCGCCGACGGGCTCAAGTTCATCCAGAAGGAAGACATCATGTCCGACGACTGCGACCGGATGGTCTTCTCGATGGTGCCGTTCATCACGATGCTGGGTGCCAGCCTCACGTTCGTGGTGATCCCCTTCAGCCGCCACGGCGTCATCGCCAACCTGGACATCGGCCTCTTCTACGCCCTCGCCGTCTCGTCCATCAGCGTCATCGGCGTCCTCGCCGCCGGCTGGGCGTCGGCGAACAAGTACTCGCTCATGGGGGGGCTCAGGGCCGCCGCGCAGCTCATCGCCTACGAACTGCCCCTGGTGCTGGCGGCGGCCGCCGTGGCGATGCAGGCCGGGTCGCTCTCGCTCGTGACCATCGCCGAGGCGCAGCGCTACGTCCCCTTCGCCATCTGGGCGCAGCCGATCGGGTTCCTGATCTTCCTCACCGCGGCGACGGCGGAGGTGTCGAGGACGCCGTTCGACATGCCCGTCGCCGAGGCGGAGATCATCACCGGGGCATTCACCGAGTATTCGGCGATGAAGTTCGCCTTCGGCCTCTTCGCCGCCGAGTACATCGCGATGATCGCCATGTCGGGCCTCGCCGCGACGCTGTTCCTGGGCGGCTACGTGCCGCTGCTGCCGTTCCTCCGCTTCATACCGGGCCCGATCTGGTTCCTGCTCAAGACCGGCCTCATCATCTTCCTGCTCATCTGGATCCGGTGGACCTTCCCACGCCTGCGGGAGGACCAGCTCCAGAAGCTCGCCTGGAAGGTGCTCATCCCGCTGTCGCTCGCCAACATCTTCGTGACCGGCGCGCTCAAGCTGGCCCACTTGACGTAAAGAAGGAGGGAGGCGACGTGCACGACGAAGGCAAGATGAAGAAGGCGACGTTCGGCACGGGCCTGCTCAAAGGCCTCGGGATCACCATGCGCCACATGGTCTCCAAGTCCGTGACGGTCCAGTACCCGGACGAGATCGCCCCCCTGCCGCCCCGCTCCCGAGGGGTCATCGCCCTGAAGGAGGAGAACTGCACGGTGTGCAACGACGCCCTGTTCTGGAGCCCGGAGTTCGAGTACGCCGAGGGTGACATCACCCGACTTACGCACGAGAAGGAGCGGCTCGAGGACTGGATGAGCACGGTGCTGCCGCCCAGCCCGCTCGACGACGGGGCCAAGGGGCCCGAGCTGAAGATCGCCGCCCCCGTCGCCGTGGCGCCGCCGCCCGTTGCCGAGGCCGTCGCCGCCGCGCCCGCGGCGCTGCGTCCGGCGCCGGTCGAAACGGAGCCTGCACCGCCCGTGCCGGCCCCGGCGAAGCCGGCCGTGGCGGTGGGCGGCATGTCGGACGCCGACGCGGCGGAGGTCAGGCGCAAGGTCTACGAGGTGGAAATGGCCAAGGGTTCCGACCCCCGGATCGCCGAGGCACGGTCCAAGGCCGCGGAGATGCGGGCGAAGAAGGGCACGTTGGGTCCCGGGGGCTAGACGCGACGGCCCCCGAGGGTCTTTACTACGCCGGACCTCGTCAGGGTCCGGTAGCAGGGGTCGATCAGGGCCCGTTCGGCTGGAAGCTGGAAAGGTGGGGTGGGGTGCAGCAAGTGGTGTTCGGGATCGTGGCGGCGCTGATCGTCTTCGCCGCGGTCCGCCTCGTCACGACCCGCAACCTGGTCCACGGTGCCCTCTACCTGCTGGGGGTCCTGGCGGGAGTCGCCATCCTTTTCCTGCTCTTCCTGGCCGAGTTCGTCGCCTGGGTGCAGGTCCTGGTCTACATCGGCGCCGTGGTCGTGCTCCTGCTCTTCGGCCTCATGCTCACCCGGGCGCCTATCGGTCACATGGCGCTCGACAGCCAGACCCGGCCCCTGGCGGCGGTGGTCGCGCTCGCCACCTTCGGCATCACGTCGACCATCGTCTGGAAGGCCTTCAAGGGCCAGACGATCCACTTCTCCAAACCGGACACGGTGAACACGCTCGGGGAGGCGATCTTCAGCCGCTACGTGCTGCCCTTCGAGATCGTCTCTGTCGTGCTGCTGGCCGCCCTCGTGGGGGCGGTCGTGCTGGCAAGGAAGGAGGAGTAGGTGCCGGTCGCCCCAGTGCTCGTGCTCTCGTCCTTCCTGTTCTCGGTCGGCATCTACGGGGTGCTGGCCCGGCGCAACGCCGTCCTGGTGCTGATGTCGATCGAGGTCATGCTGAATGCCGTCAACATCAACCTGGTCGTCTTCAACCTGCTGCTGCGCTCCATCTCCTACATCGGGCAGGTCTTCGCCCTCTTCGTCATCACCATCGCCGCCGCGGAGCTTGGCGTCGGCCTGGCCATCGTGATCCTCATCTTCCGCAACCGGGCGACGGTCTCGATCGACGAAGTCAGCCTGATGAAGTGGTAACCCCGTGAGAGCCTACGCCTGGCTGATCCCCGTCTTCCCCCTGCTCTCCTTCTTCCTCATCGTCTTCTTCGGGAAGCGGCTGCCCCGCAAGGGCCACGAGATCGGCATCCTGGCGATCGCTGCCTCGCTCCTGGTCTCGCTCGGCGTCTTCTTCCAGCAGATCGCCCACTCAGAGCAGACCTACGAACGGTCGGTGACGTGGTTCCGCTTCGGCGAGGGAGGACGCTTCGTCGAGCTGGGCGTGCACATCGACGGCCTGGCCGCGGTCATGTTCGTCGTGGTCTGCACGGTGTCGCTGCTCGTGCAGATCTACTCGACCGAGTACATGCGCGACGAGGTCCGCTACACCTGGTACTACGCCTGCCTCTCGCTGTTCACGGGCTCGATGCTGAACCTCGTCATCGCCAACAACCTCATCCAGCTACTGATCGGTTGGGAGGGCGTCGGCCTCGCCTCGTACCTGCTGATCGGGCATTGGCACGAGGAGCGGGCGAACTCGAACGCCGCCATGAAGGCCTTCATCACCACCCGCATCGGCGACGTCGGTTTCATGTTCGGCATCTTCGTGCTGTTCTGGGCGGCCGGCTCGTTCAACATCGCCCACATCACGTCGGTGGTCGCCGCCGGTGGCGTCGCCAGGGGCACGCTCACGTGGGCGGCCGTGCTCCTGTTCTGCGGGGCCATCGGCAAGTCGGCCCAGGTGCCCCTGCAGGTCTGGCTCCCCGACGCCATGGCCGGCCCGACCCCCGTCTCCGCCCTGATCCATGCGGCCACCATGGTCGTGGCCGGCGTCTACCTCGTCGCTCGCATGTACGGGGTGTTCAACGCCTCGCCGGCGGCGCTCAACGAGGTGGCGATCATCGGGGCCATCACGATGGTCATGGCTGCCGGCCTTGCCCTCGTCCAGGACGACATCAAGAAGGTGCTCGCCTACTCGACCATCAGCCAGCTCGCCTACATGGTCGCCGCGCTCGGCGTGGGGGCCTACACCGCGAGCGTCTTCCACATCTGGACGCACGCCTGGTTCAAGGCGCTCCTCTTCCTCGGTGTGGGCTCGGTCTCGCACGCCGTCCACTCGTTCTCGATGAGCAAGATGGGGGGCCTCCGAAAACAGATGCCCACCACCTTCAAGACCTACGTCATCGGCTCCCTGGCCCTGGCCGGCCTGTTCCCGCTGGCGGGGTTCTGGTCGAAGGACGACATCATCGGCGGCGCCTACCACGCCGCGAGGGCCGGCAGCTCGGTGGGCTGGTTCGTGTTCCTCGCCGCGCTGGCGACGGCCTTCCTCACGGCCGCCTACGTCGCCCGGATGATCGCCCTCACCTTCTACGGGAAGCCGAAGTACGACCCTGAGCACGTGCACCCGCACGAGTCGCCGAAGGCGATGACCGGGCCGCTGGTGTTCCTGGCCTTCATGGCGATCGTCTCGGGCTTCCTGGGCCTGCCGGGCAAGCTCAACCTCTTCGCCGACTGGGTGCGCTTCGGCGAGGTGGAGCACTCTTTCAACCTCGCCCTGGCCGGCGTCTCCACCCTGCTGGCGGTCAGCGGCCTGTACCTCGGTTGGACGATCTTCCGGATGAACAAGGTGAGGATCGACCTGGCCCGCAGTCCCCTGGCCTGGTTCTACACGTTGCTCCAGCGGCGGTACTACTTCGACGACCTCTACTTCAACGGCATCGTCCATCCGATTTCCGGCCCGATCGCCCGCGCCGCCTACTGGACCAATCAGAAGGTGCTCGACGCCGTCATCAACTTCGCCGGAGCCGCGGCGGTGTCGCTCGGCAAGGGGCTCTACAACGGGGTGGACCAGCCGATCATCGACGGGGCGGTGAACGGCCTGGCCACCGGGGCGGGGGCGGCCGGGAACGGGCTCAAGTTCTGGCAGACCGGCAACGTGCAGATCTACGCAGCGGGCCTCTTCGTGGGCATCGCCGTCTTTGTGGGCGTTTTCCTGATACGGAGTTAGAAAGGACGCGGTAGTGATGGACTTCCTTACTCACTCGGGGCTGAGCGTGGCCGTGTTCCTGCCCGTGGTGGGGGCGGCCCTGATCGTGTTCACCCCGAAGGAGCGGGAGCGGACCGTGCAGATCCTCTCGCTCCTCTTCACGTTTCTCCCGCTGCTCATCGGCATCCTGCTGCTGAGCCCGTACCACATCGGCATGACGGGCATGCAGCTCGAGACCAACCGCTCCTGGATCCCTTCCATCGGCGCCCGCTACCACGTCGGGGTGGACGGCATCAGCCTGCCGCTGCTCGAGCTGACCTTCCTCGTCACCTTCCTCTGCGCCATCTACTCCATGAAGTGGCTCCCCGAGCCTCGCAACGCCAAGGGCCTCCTCTCCCTGATGCTCCTGCTGGAGACCGGGATGGCGGGGACGTTCATCTCCCTCGACCTTGTGCTCTTCTTCATCTTCTGGGAGCTGGTCCTGGTGCCCATGTACTTCATGATCGGCCTCTGGGGTGGCCCCCGCCGGGAGTACGCAGCCATCAAGTTCTTCCTCTACACGTTGTTCGGCAGCGTCTTCATGCTGCTGGGATTCCTGGCCCTCTACTTCCGCTCCACCCCGCACACCTTCGACATCCTGCAGCTCCAGCAGATCGGTGGCAGCCTCCCGGCGGGGATCCAGAACCTGATCTTCCTCGGCATGGGGATCGGCTTCGCGATCAAGGTCCCGATGTGGCCCTTCCACACCTGGCTGCCCGACGCCCACACCGAGGCCCCGACGGTCGGCAGCGTCCTCCTGGCGGCGATCCTCCTCAAGATGGGCACGTACGGGTTCCTGCGTATCTCCATCCCGATCCTGCCCCACGCCGCCCGGACGTACGCCCCGTTGATCGGCGTCCTGGCGGTGATCGGCATCGTCTACGCGGCGCTCAACTGCCTGGCCCAGACCGACCTCAAGCGGATGATCGCCTTCAGCTCGGTGGGGCACATGGGCTTCGTCATGCTTGGCATCGCCACCCTCACCCAGGTCGGCATCAACGCCGCGGTCTTCGGGATGGTGGCCCACGGTGTCATCACCGGCATGCTGTTCTTCATCGCCGGTTCGATCCACGAGCGCTACCACACCCGCGAGATCCCTGCCCTCGGGGGGATGTCGCTGCGGGTCCCTGTCCTCGGCGGCCTGCTGGCCTTCACGGCCATCGCTTCGTTGGGCTTTCCGGGGCTTGCGGGGTTCTGGGGTGAGGTGCTCGCCCTGCTGAGCTCCTACAACCCGCTGTCGGCCCTCTCCAGCCACACCTACCGGGTGTTCATGGTCGCGGGGGGCATCGGGACGGTGCTGACGGCTGGCTACTTCCTGTGGATGCTGCAGCGGGTCAACCTCGGGAAGGTACCGGCGCAGTGGGAGGGCAAGACGCTGATCGACGTCCAGCCCCTCGAGATGATCGCCTGGGCACCTCTGCTGCTGCTCACGCTGGCCCTCGGCCTGTTCCCGAGGCTGATCTTCGATGTGACGACCCACTCGGTGATCGGCCTCACCAAGGTCTTCGGGGGCTGACCCCTTCCATGCACATCGACTATGCCGCCGTCGCCCCGGAACTGGTCCTCACGGCCGCGCTCTGCGCCGTCCTGATCGTGGATCTCGTGCTGGGCGAGAACCGCAAGTTCCTGATCATGCCGGTGGCGTTGGCGGGAGTGGCGGGCACCCTCGTCGCCCTCGTGGCGCTCGCCGGGGATCCCGTCCGCACGACGCTCGGCGGCATGTTCGTCGTCGACTCCTTCGCCGTCACCCTCAAGATCCTGTTCTGCGTGGCGGCCCTGCTGACGCTGGCCATGTCCTACGACTACCTCCGCAAGGACGGCATCGCCCAGGGGGAGTTCTACTTCCTGCTCCTGTGTTCGCTCCTCGGGATGCTCACCATTGCCTCCAGCCGCGACCTGTTGCCGATCTTCGTGTCCCTCGAGCTGGTCTCGGTCCCGGCGTTCGTCTTGGCGGGACTGCGCAAGATCGACGTGAAGTCCAACGAGGCGGCGCTCAAGTTCTTCCTGTTCAGCATCCTCTCCACCGCGGTGATGCTCTTCGGGATGTCGCTCATCTACGGCGTCACCGGCACGACGAACCTCGCAGAGATCGCGGTGCACCTCGGCGCCGTGCCGGTGCTTCGCTCGATCGCCGTGCTGTCGATCTTCTTCATCGTCGTCGGCTTCGGGTTCAAGATCTCGGCATTCCCGTTCCAGTGGTGGGTCCCGGACACCTACGAGGGCTCGCCGGTCCCGGTTGCGGCGTTCCTGTCGGTGGCGTCCAAGACAGCCGGGTTCGTGGGGCTGCTGCAGATCATGTTCATCGCGTTCGGTGGCCTCGCCGACGTCTGGCGGCCGTTCATCGCCGCGGTGGCCATCCTGACGATGACCTTCGGCAACCTCGTGGCGTTGACGCAGCGCCACATCATCCGCCTGCTGGCCTACTCGTCGATCGGGCAGGCGGGCTACATCCTGCTGCCGCTCGCCGTGGTCAATGCCAACGGGGGATCGGTCAACCACGAGGCGTTCGCCGCCTCGATCGCCTACCTCCTCATCTACGCCTTCATGGAAATGGGGGCCTTCTCGACGGCGGTCGCCTACGGGCGGACGGGTGGCTACTTCGTCGATGACTATGCGGGCCTCGGCTACCGGGCGCCCGGCCTCGCCGTGGTCATGACGGTCTTCCTGTTCTCTCTCGCCGGGATCCCGCCCCTTGCCGGGTGGGCGGCAAAGCTCTTCATCTTCCGGGCGGTGATTGACGGCCACGAGTACTACCTGGCCGCGGCGATGGCGGTCAACACCGTGATCGCCCTGTTCTACTACGCCAAGGTCGTCCGCCTGATGTTCTTCGAGCCGGCGGGGGACGGCCCGGTGGGGGTCAGGGTGCCCCTCCTCCTGCAGGCGACGATCACCGTGTCGGCAGCCATGGTCCTCGTGGTCGGCATCCTGCCCGACCTGGCCGCGCACCTGGCGAGGATGTCGACCCTGGTCTAGGCACTGTGCCGGGCTCCGCCACGTACTGGTGGCATTCCTACCGTACCGGCAGCTGGTGGGTCGGCGTGATGACGGTGTCCCGGTACTCCCCCCGGGGGAGGTGCGCGCCCGCCCACACGACGCAGCGCTCCAGCCGGGAGCCGGGGGCCACGGTGGCATTCCTGCCCACGACCGAGTGCCGGAGCTCCACATCCTGCACCGTCGCTCCCTGGCCGACGAACGCCATCACGTCCCACCGCTCGCAGGTCTCGCCGACGGCCTGCGTGACGAGCTTCGGATCCCGCATCCCCGCCAGGACGTCCAGGTTCGCCTTCAGGTGGTCTCTGGGGGTTCCGATGTCGAGCCAGTAGCCTTCCCACTCCAGGGCAGCGAACCCCTTGTGGTCCCGGAGCAGTCCTTTGAACACCGTCTCGTAGAGGCCGCTCTCGCCCTCTGGCACATAGGAGAGGACCTCTGGTTCGAAGATCGCCAGGCCCCCGTACCGGTGGCCCGAACGGACCTCCTCCCTGCGGTCGATCAGGTCGAAGACCCAGCTCTGCTCCAGGGCGAAGTCCGCCTCGTCGTCGACAGGGATCGCCAGCACGGTCGCCGGCGCCTTCGCGGACGCATGGGCCTCCATCAGCCGCTCGATGGGGAGGTCGGTCGCGATATCGGCGTTGGCCACGAGGAACGACGTGGTGAGTCCATCGGCGATCGGCCGGAGCGCCCCCGCCGTGCCCAGGGCCATCGCTCGCTCGTGCGAGACCTCGATCCGCATGTCCCGCTGGAGGGCCTGCCGGGCGACGACCCGGTCGATGGCCTCGTAGTCGGCGTGGGCGTTGACCCAGACCCGTTCGAGCCCGGCGCGTTGCAGCCCCGACAGCACCCAGGCCAGCTGGGGCGTGTCCAGGGTCGGGACCAGGGCCTTCGGCAGCTCCGCGCTGAGCGGCGCCATCCGGGTTCCCCGGCCCGCTGCGAGCACTACGCCGAGCATACGGTGCGCCGTCGAGGTTCGAAACGATGGATGCTCGCCGCTCCCCCCCGAGGGTGTGCCGCCGCCTGCGGCCTTGGCGCGCATCTTACATGGGTGTCTTACACGGGTGTCGGTTGCAGGTTGCCAGCCCTTGCCGCCGCCCGGTACGATGGCGCCCGCCTGGTGCCCTCCCGATTCATCCCGATTCATCCCGATTCATCCCGACGAGGAGACGGGCCGAAGGCAGGAGGGACTTCGAGCGTGCCCAGCGTCCGCACGTGTTTGCTCGCCGCCACAGCTGCCACCGTGGTGCTCTTCGTGGCGCTCGCGGTGGCGCCCGCAAGCGCCCAGCTCGTCCCGTTCCCGGTGCCGCTCGTGCCCGGCCTGATCGGGCCGTCACCCACCGCAGGCCCGCCCCCGGCGGCGCCTGCCGCTCCCCCCACGACCTCGACGCCGCAGGCCACGAGCAGGTCCTCGGGCAGCCGTGGCTCGTCCGCCTCCCTGACGAAGAAGCCCTTGCCGGCCAAGGCCGCCAGCACCGCGCCCGGTGCCTCGGTGCGGATCCCGTCGTTCACCCGGACCGGCCCGGCGTCGACCGCGGCCCTGATCTCGGACGTAGCGCCCCTCGTCGGCGACGGGATGTCCGCACGGGAGGCGCTGATCCGCGCCGGCCCGCCGTTCCCCGTGGCCGGGATGGCGAAGTACTCGGACGACTTCCTCACGCCCCGACTCGTGCCCTACCCGCACCTGCACCAGGGGACCGATATCTTCGCCGACTTCGGGACCCCCATCGTGGCGTCGGGGGCGGGCAAGGTGACCCAGCGCGACGATGCGGCGGCCGGAGGCTTGGAGATGTGGGTGGCGGGCGACGACGGCGTCAACTACTACTACGCCCATCTGCTCTCGTTCTCCGATGCCGCCACGGTCGGAGGCAGCGTCGCGGCGGGCACCGTGCTCGGCTACGTTGGCAACACCGGCGACGCCGTCGGCGGACCGGCACACCTGCACTTCGAGATCCACCCGGCGCAGCCGGGCCGGGATAGGACGCTCGCCGCGGGGGTGCCGATCGCCGGGGTCCCCGCATCGCCCTCGGGGTCGATCAACCCCAAGCCCATCCTCGACGCCTGGCTGGCCCAGGCCGAGCAGCACGCCCAGGCGATGGCGGCCACGTCGACCACGAAGCCGGGCATCGCCGAGCCCCCGGCCGACCTCACCCTGGCCGGGCGCAGCGGCAAACCTGCGGAGCTGGTGTGGTTCTCGGTCTTCGAGCCGTCGCTCGGTGCCCTCGGCCTTGCCCGCCAGGCTGCGGACTCGGCGGGCGCCGCCCCGCCGGCTGCCTCGTCCGACGCCGAGGCCGCTGAGGTGCAACGGAGGGCCGAGATCGACCTGGCGGTGCGGACGCCCTACGTCCACCTCGGCGAACTCGCCGGCAACGCCTCCGGCTCGCCAATGGACCAGTTGCTGGACCTCAGCTCACCGCACTAACGCTGCGACCCCCGCGCGGTGCGGCTCGATCACTACGGGAACGTGGCCTTCGACTCCCTCCGAGCGGGCGGTCCGGCCGCGGCCTCAGAGGTCTGGTAAAAAAGTGCTGTTCTACGTACCAAAACTTCCACGCCTTTTCGGCATCGGCCCTCTACCACTAGCTGGAAGGCCCGGAGCCTCAGCGGTAGTTCGTGAACTGCAGCGGGATCCCGAAGTCCTCGCCTTTGAGGGCCTTGATCACGGCCTGGAGGTCGTCCCGGGACTTGGCGGTGACCCGGAGGCTGTCGCCCTGCACCTGGCTCTGGACCTTGACCGGCAGCCCCTTGATGAACTTGTTCATCGCCCGGGCCTTGTCCTCGTCGATGCCCTTCACCAGCGTGATCTTCTGCTTGTAGGTGCTGCCGGCCGCCGGCTCGATCTTGCCCTCCTGGAGGGCCTTGAGCGACACGTCGCGGCGAACCATCTTGTCCTTCAGCACCTCGGCCGCCGCCTGGACCCTACCCTCCGAGTTCGCATGGATCTCGATGGCGAGGTCGCCATCGTGGGTGATGTCGGTGCCGGTGTTCTTGAAGTCGAAGCGGGTGCCGATCTCCCTCCGGGCCTGGTCCAAGGCGTTCCGGACCTCCTGGGCGTCGATCTCGCTCACCACATCGAAAGACGACTGTGCCAATGCAGCAACCTCCCTATGCGTTGCCCTTATCCTAGTCAGACAGGCGTTGCGGTAACCTGCATCGCTTCACCGGTGGGGTACCCAAGTGGCCAAAGGGAGCGGTCTGTAAAATCGTTGGCTCAGCCTTCCAAGGTTCGAATCCTTGCCCCACCACCTAGCGCCTGCACCTTTTGTCTCTGAGCCCGAGCGGGGACGAGAGGTCCCTGGGTCTTTTGGGGAGAATGCGCGGACCTATCGATGAAATGAGAAAGCCATGATGTTCGGGCGGGTCGCATACGTCGTGAGGCCACCTGACCGACGGCTCGGCCCTACTCCGTGTGCAGGGCGGGAGGTGCTGCGGCACGAGGACGCCATGCAGGCCCTCTTGGATGCCCTGCCGGATCGTTACCGGGCCTTCGTGCTGGTGCTCCGACATACCGAGTTGTGTTGGATCGAGGTCGCGGCCGTGAGAAGGGCCACGGCCGGCGCCGACGGGGAATGGATCCGGGTGGCGGCGTGGGGCGTCGACCGCCCTGCCGGCGTGCGGTTCAAGAAGCTGAAGCGGGCCGACCGCTACACGGTGCCGATGCCGCCACGGGTGCGTGAGGCGCTGACCGCGCACCTGGTTCAGTACGTCGGCTCGGGCCGGGACGACCTCGTCTTCACCGACGAGGAGGGCACGCCGCTTCACAAACAGCGGTTCCGGGAGCGGGTGTGGTACCCGGCCGTTGAGATCGCTGGCCTGCCCTCGTACGTGGACGTGGAGGACCTGTGGACCTACTCTGGGGCACCCCGGGCCGCTCGCCCGGCAGAGGTCAGCACCCTGTGACGTAGCAACCGCTCTTCCTTCGACGAGTGCGGGGTTATCGAGCTCACCCCTCCGCTGCCGTTCCCGTAGGGTCGGGCAGCCCGGAGAGAGGCACGCAGGGTCGGAGGCGCCGGTACAGCGGCAAAGGTCACTCGTAGCGACGGAGGAACTCGTTCAGGATGGCCGTGCACACGGCATGCTGCGCCTCCGGCAGATGCCCATTATAGACAAAAGCGTTGAACTCGGCCTGCCTCCCCTTGGATTTCCCTTGACCCAGGAGGCCCGCGGCCACCTGTTCGCCGGCCACCTTTTCTTTGTGGTGGTAGCACCACCGAATGGATACACCGGCCAGCACGGTTAAGACGCTTCAGTGGAATGACGAAGATGCGCTAAACAAGCTTTTGGATGCGTGGGGCCGATCGGGACCCTGAGGCGTCCCCCGCGGAGGAAGGACGTCAATGAACTGGCCGGCACCGTGGATCTCGATGCGCAGAGACGGCAGGCGCCGGCGCGGGCAGTGAAATTCGCCATGGCGGCTCTCCGAGCCGTCCTCTTGGCTGTGCTGCTCATTGGCGGAGCCGCGGCGATCGTCACCGAGAATGCCGCGGTACCGTCCGATCTGCAGACACTCCTTCACGACGTCCACGCCGGACGAGTCAACTGGATCGTCTACAGCAGCGGCGTCACCCAGTCTGAGGAAATCCGCTGGTCCACGGGACCGCTCACGTGGTGGCAGGCCCGCTACGACGGGTCCTCGATTGACGTGGCGGCTGTCCTGCGCACCGAGGCCCGCCGAGCCGGCCAGCCCGCCCCCTCCATCCGAATGGTTTACGGATCCAGAGACGTGGGATCACAGAGGCGACCATCCATGTGGGGAGCGGCCCTCCCCTGGGGCTCCGCCGCGACTGCGGTCGTCTTGGCGTGGGTCGTTACCTTCTTCGCCATGATTGTGCAGCCCGCAGCCTATCCCCGCCGCTACGCGTCGGGATGGTGCTGGTTCTGGCTCTTCGTCGTCGGCGGTATCGGCCCCGTCCTCCATTTGTGGCTTGAACCACATCCGTTCTGGCTACCGGGGGTGGGCCGACGTGAGGAGTCCCCACACCGGAGGGCGCTGTTCACGGGCACGCAAGGGTTCGTGGCCGCCCTCCTCGTAGCACTGGCCCTTCAGCTCGTGCCCCTCGGAGTCAACAAGGCGTTGGGCCGGACCCCTCGGAGGGCGGTAACTCTTGTTGCTGGCGTTCGAGGAAACAGCTACTAAGGGGAGGATATCTAGGCCATGTCCCTCCGACCCCCGACCCCGGGCGGGAAGCCACTGCTCCCACCGGAGAGCGCCGTTGTGCGGACGGTTCGTGAGTGGGACGAGTTCCTCGCCAAGCCGAAGCCCGACCCCAGCGTGCTTCGCAAGCAGCAACTGGCAGCGGACTTCCTTTACGGGTTCCTCATCGTCGTGGGGCTGGGTGGGATCGTGCTGGCCATATGGTGGTCCGCAGTTCAGAGGTAGTCAAAGACCCCCAAGACCTGACCAGGGGGCCGAGGTTCGGAAAAAAACACGCGCCCACGCGTTATTTCATCCGGACCTTCTTCGGTCCCCGCCGTAGGGGGCGATAGCACCCAGGACGATGCCCTCCGGTTCGATCGAGAACTCCCGGATCTGGGGCTCGTGCCGGCTCGCCCGGGCTGTAGATCCCCGGATCGGCTCACTCATCGGCGCCAGCGTACCTCTTCAGGAAGTGGTGCTCTCTCCCCAAAACCCCTTCACTTCCCTCTCATGTCATGGTACATTTCCGGCCGTTGCGGTGTCGCTGCCGAGATAGAGAAGGGGCGTCATGACGGTTGGGCGGGAGGGGCCGTGACCTTCGACGTGCAGGTGCGCCAGGGAAGCAACGAGCTGACGCTGATCCTTCGCGGTGAGCTTGACATGGCCGCGACGGACACGTTGCACAAGGCCCTGCTGGACCTGAAGGAGCTTGACGATGCGCTGCCGACGACCATCGTCGTGGACCTCCGCCAGTTGGAGTTCCTGGACTCCAGTGGCCTCCACGGACTCATCGACGCCCACGACCAGGTCCGTGCCGCCGGCAGCAAGGTGCTCCTTGTCCGCGGTCCACAGTACGTCCAGCGAGTGTTCGAACTGACCGGCGTGGATGACTCCTTCGAGTTCGTCGACGGGGTGTAGCTGCAATGACGCTGGCCCGGCTTCCGGGCCGGGGGGGTCCAGGGGGGAGAAGCAGCCCCCGAAGCGAAGCGGAGGGGATGAGCTGCGGATCCCCCCCGGGTTGTCGAACGCTCCGAAGGAGCGGACGACAACTGGAAAAACAAAATCAGGCGGTACGGGACGGCAGTCTGGCGACCGTATGATGGCGTCCCAGATGGCCAAACCCGCGGAGCCCTGGCAGGAGCCCGTCCGGGGGGACGTCATGCCCCCCGCCGTCATGAACCTGTCGGGCATGGACCAGATCCTCGCCTGGGACCGGGGCTACGTGCCGATGCCCCCGCTGGCACACCTCACGGGCATCCGGATGTCGGCGGTCGGGGAGGGGACCTCGACGTTCACGATGCCCGCCTCGCCGTGGTTCCTGGCGCCCCAGGGGGCCATCACGATCGGCATGCTCGCCGTCCTGGCGGACCCGCCGCTGGGGTGCGCCATCCAGACCACCCTGCCGGCAGCGACGCCGTACACCACCGCGGAGCTGTCCCTGACGGCGGTACGCCCGGTCGCCGGCACCGGCGGGCTGCTGAGCGCCCACGGCAATGTCGTGCACCCCGGGCGCCGGATGGCCCTGTCCGAGGTGGCCATCGAGGACGACGCGGGCCGGCTGGTCGCCCACGGTACGTCCCGGTGCATGGTGCTCCCCGATCTGCGGCGGCGGCCCCCGGTCCAGGCGCTGGAGCTGTTGGCGCCCCCAGACAACACCGGCGATCCCTGGCTTCGGCCGGTGATGGGCGAGGTCCTGCCCCAGGCGCTGTGGGACTGCCACGACGGCCTCGACATCCTGCGGCTCCTGCTGGCCGGGGACGCGCCCCGCCCGCCGATCAGCTACCTCACCGGCCTCAGGCTGACGGCGGCGGAACCGGGCTCGGCCACGTTCCTGCTGCCCGCATCGGGGTGGCTCGGCTCGCCGACGGGCAACCTCGAGGGCGGCTTCATCGCCATGCTCGCCGACGCCGCGCTGCAGTCCGCCATCCAGACGACCGCCCCGGCGGGCTGCGCCATCGCATCCCTCGACCTCAAGGTCAACTTCCTCCGCCCGGCCCCCACCGACGGCCGCGATCTGGTGGGTGTCGGGACGGTCGTGCACAGGGGGAGGTCCCTGGTCATCGCCAACGCCGAGGTCGTCAACGCCGAGGGCAGGCGCGTCGCGCTGGCCACCGGGTCGACCCTGCTGCTGCCGGGCCATCGGGCCTCGCTCGACGACACGGCGGAATTCGACGAGACCCAGGAGACCTGACCCCAAGCGGTGGGGACGGAATTGCACCGGGACGGTCGAACAACGTCCACACCTCCACGACCAGCGGGGCCGCTGCCCGCCAGCGCGCCTTCAGACCAGGCGCCGCTCCGTCGCCCAGCGGGTGAGTTGGTGGCGGCTCGACAGCTGGAGCTTGCGCAGCACCGCCGAGACGTGGGTCTCCACCGTCTTGATCGAGATGTGCAGGCCCTTGGCCACCTCCTTGTAGGCGTAGCCCCTGGCGATCAGGCGCAGCACCTCCCGCTCGCGCGGCGTGAGCTGGTCAAGTTCGTCCGGGGCCCCGCCAGGCCCGACCGGCGTTTGGCCGGCGAAGGCGTCCAGGACGAAGCCCGCAAGCCTGGGGGAGAAGACGGCGTCGCCGTCGCGGATCCGCTTGATCGCGCTCCGCAGGTCCACAGGTGAGATCGACTTCGTCACGTAGCCCCGGGCCCCCGCCCGGATGACGGCGATGACGTCCTCGGGCGCGTCCGAGACCGACAGGGCGAGGAACTTGACGTCGGGTGCGGACGTGTGGACCGCCTGCAGCACCGCCCTGCCCCCGCCGCCCGGCATGTGGACGTCGAGGAGCACAACGTCGGGAAGGCCGGCGACGATGCCGGCGATGGCAGCCTCCACGTCCCCGGCGGTGCCCACGATGGTGAACTCAGCCCCCAACTCCGCCTGGACGCCGGAGAGGAACAGGCGGTGGTCGTCGACCACGAAGACCCGGATGTCCCCGGCACCCTCCCCGGCACCCCCCCCGGCACCCCTGGCGGCACCCCTGGCGGCGCCGGCCGCGGCACCCTCCCCGGCACCCCTGGCGGCGCCGGCCGCGGCACCCCCGGCAAAGGCGCCCTCCTGCGGAGCGACCATCACGCCACCCTGGGGATGCTGAGCTGCACCTCGGTCCCGCCGTCGAGTTCGGTCACGATCGTGGCAGAGCCGCCCGATCGCTGCATCCGGCCCCGGATGGAATCGGCGATGCCGCGGCGGTCCGCCGCCACCGCATCGGGGTCGAAGCCCGCACCCTGGTCCCGGACGAATGCAGTCACCGACTCGGGCTCGACCTCGACGTAGATCGAGATCTGGTCCGTCCCCGAGTGCTTGGCGGCATTGACCGTGGCCTCCCTGGCGGCATCGACGATGGCCTGCAGCCGGTCGTCGAGCGCCGTGTCGCCGACGGTCACGACCTCCACCGGCACCTTGAACTGCAACTCGACCGAGGCGGCCGCCTTCTCGATCGCACCGGCGACCGTGTCCTCGCCCGGCGCCTGCGGCGGCCGCCCGCCCAGCCAGGCCCGGAGCTCGCGCTCCTGGTTCCGGGCAAGCGCCACCATCTCCCGTGGCTGGTCGGTGCGCTGGATGAGGGCCAGGGTCTGCAGCACCGAGTCGTGCAGGTGGGCGGCGACCTCGGCCCGCTCCTCTGAGCGGATGCGCTCCCACCGCTCGTTGCCGAGGGCCTGCACCAGCCGCCATCCCCATGGACCGGCGATCAGACCGACCCCGGCGGCCGTGACCGCGACCGCCAGGACGACGCCGGGCTGGGCGGCGAGGACGTTGCTGCCGACGAGGCCGGTGACGATCCCGACGGCCACCACCAGCACGCCGACGGCAAGCCGCGCCTTGCCGATCCCCCGCAGCGCGCCCCGCTGGGTCACGGCATGCAGCATCGACGCAGGCGCCCGCTGGGCGAGCCGGTTCCACCTGGCCCGTTCGCCCTCGTCGCCCCGCAGCCAGATGACGCCGAACCCCAGGGCAACCAGCCCCACCGACCAGGCAAGCGTGTCGCCGAGCCAGAGTCCCGCGGCTCGCAACAGGATCACGGCCCCGCCGAGCACCAGGGCCACGGCCGCACCCCGTTGGGTACCGGCGTCGAGCACGGGGGCGGGGCCGTCGGCTTGGGGGACCGTCACCCACAGGACCGTGTAGGCGAGGACACCGGCGCCCCCGCACAGGGCGAGCAGCACGAACGCCACGCGGATCAACGCCGGGTCGACCCGAAGCCGCTCCGCCAGGCCGCCCGCCACCCCGGCAACGACGCGGCGGTCGCGGCTGCGGGCGAGACCGAGGCCGAAAAAGCTGGGCCGGACGTCGTGCCGTTCCCTGCCGCGCAGCGTCGCCTCCTCGGCGTTCTCCATGCAGAGATGTTCGCGCACTGCCTGGGCGAAACCTATCGGGGCCTCCCCCCGGCCGGAGCGCCGAACCCGAGCGCCGGACCTCAGGGTCGTCTCAGGGTTTTTGCAGGGGCATGCCCGATGGTGTCGGAGCTCCAGCGGGCCGATGATCGGAGCATGAACCCCACGGACCACGCCACGCCCCACCCAGAGGAGGAACCCATGGAAAGCACCACGCAGACCCAGGCCGGTCCCCCGCCCCCGCCCTGGCAGCCCCCGCTCCCCGGGATGCGGCCCCCACTCGTGCGAAGCCGTACCGACCGCAAGCTCGCCGGCGTCGCCGGGGGCCTTGCCGCCCACCTCGGCGTCGATCCCCTCTGGCTCCGCATCGGGTTCGTCGTCCTCACGTTCGCAGGCGGCCTGGGCATCCTGCTGTACCTCATCGGCTGGGCCCTCATCCCGGAGGAGGGCCAGCAGGCGACGTTCGGCGACGGCCTCCTCGAGCGGCTCCGCCGTGCTCCCTCCTGGGTGCCGATCGTGCTCTTCGTCATCGCCGGCCTCGTGTTCTTCGGAAGGGCATGGGGGGGCCCGGTCTTCTGGGCTCTGGCCCTCATCGCCGCCGGCGTCTGGCTGTACCGCAACGATGCCCACCACCAGCCGCCGGCCAGCCCCCCGTTCGCCGGCCCCCCAGCGGGCACCATGCCGCCGGCTCCGACCGTCCCCTCGGCCACCGACACCCCCTCGGTGCCGGGGGGCGGTCCGGCCGCCGCCTGGCCCGGCTCTGTTCCTCCGCACGCCTACCCACCGCACCCCTATGCCTACGCCCCGCCTCCTGTCTTCGCCCCCCGGCCCCGCCGGCCCCGCTCCTACCTCGGGCGCTACACGATGGCCGCGATGCTCCTCGTCCTCGGCGTCACGGCAGCCCTGGACAACATCGGCGCCTTCCGCGTCCCCGCCCGGGCCTACCCGGCCCTTGCCCTGCTCGTCGTCGGGGCCGGCCTCGTTGTCGGGACCTTCTGGGGCCGCTCCCGTTCGCTCATCCTGATCGGGCTGCTGATCCTGCCCGTCGCCTTCGCCGCGAGCTTGCTGCGGGTCCCCATCAGCGGGGGAGCCGGGCAACGGGTCTACGTCCCCGCCACGCAGGCCGCCGTGAGCCCGGAGTACAACCTGGGAGCCGGCCAGGTCCGTCTCGACCTCACGCAGGTGCCGTGGGGGCCGCAACCGCTCACCACGCGAGTCAGGGTTGCCGCCGGCGAGATCGATGTCGTCGTCCCGGCCGACGTCACCGTCGACTTCCGGGCACACACCGGAGCAGGTGAGATCGACCTGCCGGAGGGCCGGATCCGCAACGGGCTCGACGTCACGTTCCGGGAGATCCTCACCGGCGACAACGCATCCGCACAGACGCCTCCCCGCCTCGTCCTCGACGCCGAGGCCTCGGTCGGTCAGATCCGCCTGATCCGCAATTTCGCACCGGCGGTGATCGCCCCAGCGGCGATCAGCCCGGCCGCGCCCGCCGTCACCGCCACCGCCCACTGACGCCGTATCCGACCACCCACCAGGAGGTTCCACCCATGCAGCCACACCGCTTCGACCCCGTCTCCCTGATCGCCGGGATGGCGTTCGGTGGCCTGAGCCTCGCCCTTCTGACCGGCCGGGTGACCCCCGGTGCGCGGCACCTGAACCTCGTCTGGGCGCTCGGCGCCGTCCTCCTCGGTCTGGCGCTCCTCTCCTCGGGCGTGCGCTCCCGTGAGAGCGGCAATGCCGAGGTGGGCGCCACGCCCGAGGTCCCGGCTCCATCTGGAACCGCGGCCCCGAACGAGGAAGAATAGAAGCGGCCACGTTGACGGTTACGGTTGCTCCGGATATGTTGCCGCATCCCCTCAACACGCGGGAAAACGACCAAGTGGATCGGATGTCCGGGCATGGGGTACGACGAGCTGACGCACAGCCTGACGGCGCTCTCGACACTGCTCCTCAAAGAGGAGACCCTCGAAAGCACCCTGGAGCGCGTCGCCCAACTTGCCGCCGACCTGCTCTTGGGTGCCGACGCGGCGAGCGTCACCATCGCGGACACCAAGGGGCCGTTCCGCACCGCATCGTCCACGCATGACGCCGTCGCCGATCTGGATGCAAGCCAGTACCGGCTGGGCGAAGGGCCGTGCCTCGCGGCCATCCGGGAGCGGCAGGTCTTCCAGATCGACTCGATGCGCGACGAGTCCCGCTGGGAGCGGTTCTGCGCGCTGGCCACCGAAGCCGGCATCGCCTCCGTCCTGGCCGTGCCCCTCGCCGTCCCCCTCGCGGGGGACTCGGTCCTCGGGGCCATCAACTTCTACGCCCGGCAGGCCAACGCCTTCAGTGACACCGACCGCAGCCTCGCAAGCCTCTTCTCGGCCCAGGCGGCGGTCGCCGCAGCCAACGCCGTCTCCTATGCAGACGCGCAGGCGGAGCGGGCGCTGCTCGCCCGCCGGCTCCAGGACGCGCTGCACTCCCGGGCGGTGATCGACCAGGCGGTCGGGATCCTGATGGAGCGGGAACGGCTCACGCCGGAGGACGCGTTCCAGATGCTTCGCTCGGCGTCGCAGAAGCTGAACGTCAAGCTTCGGGTCATCGCGGCGGAGATTGTCGAGTCGACCCGGGGGCCCCTTGGGGGCAGGGACTTCGACGCTGAATAGAGCTGAATAGAAGCGAATCCCCTCGCTGTGTGGCGGGCGATGGTGAGAGCGTAGAATCGCGAGAGCGGGATCCTTCGCTTCCCGCCGCGAAGCACAGTGATCGAAGCACAGTGATCGGATCGAGCGAACCCGTGACCCCAGGTACCTGGCGATGAGCCGCTCCGCATTCGGCACGAGCGGATTTCACGGCGCGCTCCTTCGCGTGGTCGAGACCGGCCCCAGGACGTTCCGCCTCGTCGGCGAACTCGACGTGTCCAGCACCGGGCCGCTCGCCGACCTTCTGGCGACCGACCTCGCCGGTCCCGGCGATCTCACGCTCGACCTGCGGGGGCTGACCTTCATGGACAGCGCGGGCATCCACCTGTTCATCAAGACCGCGACCGCCCTCACGGGCCGGGGGAACCTCCGCCTGCTCGAGCCCGCGAGCGGCATCGCCAGGGTTATCGAGACGACCGGCCTGGAGCGGCTCGAGAACCTGGTCGTCGTCGGCGCGGACGCCGGGCGGGGACCTGTCTAGATGGAGCGGGCTGCATGGGACTGTTGAAGCGATCGGATCGCCGGCTCAGATCGGGGGCCGGCGCGGATCGGGCGAGGACCGCCACCGGGCAGGTCCCGGGATGCCAGGCCATCGGCGAGTGCCAGCCCCGCCGGCGCGGGAGGTTCGCCGGCATCGTGGAGAGCATCAAGCTTGTCCCCCGGCCCGACACCCTCCGGTTGGAGGTCACGATCTCCGACGGCACGGGTGACCTCAGCGGCGTCTGGTTCGGTCACCACCCCATCGGTGGCCTCGACCTCGGGCAGCGGGTGGTCTTCGAAGGCATGGTGGGCAGCCCGGCCCCGGGCAAACTGGAGATCCTGCACCCGAGCTACCAGTTGCTCGGGATGCCGGGCGACAACTGAGAGCCGGGCGACAACTGAGAGCCGGGCGACCCACTCGGCGCCGTTTTTTCAAGGGGGTGTGCCGGGCGTGGGCGCAACGTGTCACGATCCCGCTTCGTTCTCACGGAGCGTGGTCTTCCAGGCTTCAGGGCGCCCACCCTAAGACCAGATCGTCCAGTTTCCCATGGGCCTGACTGTTTCTTTGAGTATGGAATGGCGTAGAGCGCCGCTTTGTACTCAAAGAATGCCAGCGGGTCGTCGCTCAGGCTGGGAAGCCACCACGCACAGTGGCGACGTCCGGGAATCAGTCAACGTGCCTCACGAACCCGCCCCTCGACCATGCTCTGCAACGGGTTCCAATGGACGCCAAAAGTGCCCTCTGCCCTCCCGGCCCTCTACATGAACGGCATTGCGCCTCGGCCAACCCGGGCTTACGCGGAGCGATTTTTCTTTCTCCGCGCCGACGCTGTGAGGCGTGCAGTAATAGGACGCATCTCAACGCCGAGAAGCCGTCGGCCCCCTCAGGCCCCCGCCGGACAACATGAGATGGCGAGGTGCTTCGAACAAAGGGGGTTTGTGCGGGCGAGAGGACTCGAACCTCCAACCGGTTTCCCGACCAGATCCTAAGTTCGATGGGGGGGCGTCCAGCCAGTCCGTCCTCGTCCATGTCGTGCCCACGCGTGCTGTTCTGTCCGCCTCCGAGAACCGCATCCGTCAGGTTGCCTGCGTGTTGCCCTGTCCGGCAGGGTCCGTTAGAAGTCTCGTTAGAAGCCGGCCGCTGTGCCGATGAAGCCTCTGGCGAGCTGTCGCAACCGGTCCGGTGCGGCGACGCTACTCGAGCACCGGCGGGGCCGCCATGTCCGCAAGTGCGCGGATGTCGTACCGGGCGAAGTTGAATACCGGCGCCTTCGCCAGCAACAGCTCCAGCTCCTCGTTGGAGTCCACGTCATAGATCCAGGCTCCGCCGTGGCCGCCCACCAGGTGGTACTTCGCCGTCACCTTCCCCTTGGACACCAACTCCTCCCCGTACTCGGGCATCCGGACAACCGCTTTGGTCATCTGCTGTGAAAGCAGCCCCTGTTCCAGGCTCCACAACACGAGGAACTTCGCCACGATGCCGTCACCTCCGTCCTTCCGACAGCGGGGGGATCTACGGTGTCACGTTAAGGGAGTACCCCTCAAGCCCGGGTCGCCTCCTTGACGCGCTCACGCGTGAAGCGCCCGAAGTTGTAGTACGCGGCGCAGGCACCCTCGGGAGAGACCATGCAGGTACCGATCGGGGTCTCCGGGGTGCAGGCGGTGCCGAAGACCTTGCACTCCCAGGGCTTGATGACCCCCTTCAGGACCTCGCCGCACTGGCAGGCCTTCGGGTCGGCCACGCGGATGCCGGGGATCTTGAAGATCTCCTCGG
>WNFC01003346.1_pt1 | contig 33119 bp, 24 predicted proteins | sample 5400541 | NCBI WGS metagenome assembly WNFC01 (sample SAMN13153342, study PRJNA577476) | soil metagenome | isolation source: 120 cm saprolite under Douglas fir tree site 2 hole 2 replicate 1 | place: USA:California | collected 2015-04-18
GTGTCGGGAGCCAATAACGCCGGTGTCTCTACCGTTTGTCCCTCATTCACCGTTGGCCGGGCGGGCATCGGTAACGGCACCAGCGAGATACTACTCAAGACCGATTAAGCAGAAGCTCCGCCATCTGGCCAATGTGATGTCAAAAACAAAGGGCCTGACGGACTTCATTTCCATTCACTATCGTAACACTGTCTCAAGAAGCCGTTGGCTATGAGCGAACTGATCGCAGCATAAAATCCTCCCCCTGACAGGGGGAGGGGAGGGAGAGGGTCTTTATTCAGCCGTGCTCGCAGAGGCGGCGATTATCGAGTGTCTGTGCCGATGCAGACTGAGCAATTCCATAATCGCGCGCAATAAGTAGGGCCGGGCGTCTCGCCCGCTATCGATGACAGGGGGACGCCTGCCTGACCACTGACTGCGGACCCCCTCTTCTATTCTCCCCCTGAGCGGGGACTGTTGATTTTCATTTTCTCTCCTCTGTCATCCTGAGCCGCTCGCGCGACGGCGCCGCCGTGTCGCATCAAGCGGAACGACGTGAAGCCGAGCAAACGAGTCTGCGAGGTGCGTTCCGAAAGGATCTCGCGGCGCACTCTTTGCGCCGTGATGCTCTGACAGTGCGCGCATCGCTGAATCACGCCGCCGAAACAATGGCGGCGCGAGATTCCATTCGTCGCTGAACGCTCCTCAGGACAGGCTCTTCGACTTCGCTCAGGATGACGGAACCTACTCATGGGATAATCAAAAATGAAGTGTATTATCGGCAGCCTGTAATAGGGGGAGAGCTTTCAGGAGGCGGGCACGGGTTGTACTGCTCGGGCCCTCACTTGTCAGACGCCGTTGATTGGCCATTAGGGAGAAGATCGCGGTTCGACAGATTTGGAGCGGTCGCCTGGTAATCCGCTTTTCCCGACAGTCGCAATAGCAACTGAAGAAGGCCTCCCCGCATTCACCCCAAGGCAGACGCAGTTGACGCGCGCAGCGCAAAAGCAGGGTTAGGTGGCTGCTTGGCTTCAAGGCACAGCTTCGTCCGCAGTTGTCGAATCCGGTGTGGGTTACCTCTACACTATCGAACCTTGCTCAGGCTTCACCTTTGTTGCAGCCCGCCGATCTGCTCGAATCACGCACAAGGAAGCCTGTTCTATCGCACCGTGCGGAAAGAGTTTTCATCCAGAAATAGGTTTTTTCCGCACCCTGTTCGCGCGACTCTGGGTGTATTGAGCTCCGCGCTGGTGAACCGCGTTTTGGCGGTCGACTGTGGATAGGAAATCGCCACATTCGCCTCCTAGGATAGCGCCCAGCGACGCAGCGGAGTAGCAATAAATCGACATGCCATAATTGAGGGGAAGCGGTAGCGAAAATCGTGAAAAATACGAACGGCACGATGCAGGTTGAGCTTATCGACTACGCGCGGGCACCGTTGGAGAAGCTCTACGCCGCCTTTCGGACCTGCTACTCCGCCGACACACCGATCGAGATCTGGCAAAAAATCGAAGCGGAGAAGATCGGCCATGACCGGATTCGCGAGTTTGTCGGTGAGCGGCTCAAAACCGGCCATGCGTCGCCACTCGAACAGGTGGTGTTCTGGTTTGCTATCGCCGGGGTTTCGCGGTCACTGTCCCATCAGTTCGTCCGCCATCGGATCGGTATCAGCTTCGAGCAACAGAGTCAGCGCTATGTCAAATTCAAACAGGAGCGGCTCGCGTATGTAATGCCGGAATCGTGGACGCGCGCCAAATTGGACGACGAATTCGCCGAGCTTCTGGGGAAAACTTCGGAACTCTATCGGCGGGCGCTGGACGCCGGCATCCCGGCCGAGGACGCGCGCTTCATTCTCCCCAATGCCGCGCCGACCAACTTTCACGTGATGGTTAATTTTGCCGAAATGCTGCATATTTGCGACTTGCGTCTTTGCGTGCGCGCGCAGTGGGAAATTCGGCGGATGGTCGCCCTCATGCGCGCGGAAATCAAGCGGGTGCTGCCCGAAATAGCCGTGTTCCTGCAACCAAAATGCGGCGAGAACCGCATGGGCTATTGCGACGAGTCGCTGGAAGACTGGAACAAATGCCCGCTGGGCCGCGTGCGGCCGCATAAGTCGGCGCTGTTCGAGTTATATGAACTTCACGGGCGGAAAAAGGCGCAGGCCCTGGGCGATGCTGAATTTCGCGAGGTCGAGGAGCGCGAACAGTTGTAGAGCGCTTGCCGCAAGCCGGGGTGCGGCATCGCAGTTTGCTTTCAATCCGCGCCGGATCTTCATTATCATCGGCGATATCAGCAGAAACCACAGAAGGGATGAGAACGACATTGGGCCTGATCGAAGCCACTTTTCCCGGAGCAGCCCGGCTAGTTGACCCGTGTGCGTATTGCCGGCGCGAAGAGGGCGTGTTCTGGGTTCCGTGGCCTGATATTCCCGCTAACGAATTGTTCCTGGTCTGTGGACGCTGCCTGTGGCGTAAATTCCATGAAGTTCCCAAGGGTCCCAATCGCCGGGCGATGCTCAGAAAAGTTTTCGCTCATCGCCTCTTCGGCCGCGGTCTCAACAGAAACAGCTCGCCCTGATTGCGCGGCTGCTCGCAGGTGCGATGATGGGAGCCGCGTCACTGACCATCGCCGAATATCGAGCCGAACTTGCGCTACGGCGGCTGCGCGCCTCGATTCAAGACTGTACGCGCTGCGACGCGTTGGTTCGCTGCCGCTCGCGCGTGGTCCCGGGCGACGGCAAGGTGCCGGCCGAGGTGGTGTTTGTCGGCATCGCGCCGGGACGTCTGGGCGGTGACCGCACCGGAATTCCGTTCAGCGGCGATCGCTCGGGGCATTTGTTGCGCCAGATGATCAAGCACTCAGGGCTGGCGCGCGTCTTCATCACCAATCTCGTCCGATGTAATCCACGCGATGCCGCCGGGCGCAATCGCGACCCTACCGCCGATGAAATCGCCCATTGCCGGGAGCATCTCCGGGCGGAGTTTGCGATTGTACGGCCGCGAATCGTCGCCTGCCTCGGGCGTATGGCATGGAAGGAACTCGCCGGCCGCGCCACCCCTTTTACGCCCAGGCGGGGCAAACTTACGGAGGTTGACGGCTTGCTGCTTTTTCCAATGTATCATCCGGCGTTCGTAAATCGCGGCGCCTATCCGATTCGGTTGTATGCGAGGGATTTTGCGCGACTCTCCCGTTTAAGCGCCAGCATCCGAAATGGCGACCTTGATCTCGAGTTGACGCTATGAATTCAGGCAGAAATGCTTCACCCTGGCTCAAAAGTAAAAAGCCTTTCGGCTACAATCGATTTGCGTAAGCTGGAAACAGCATGGCGGTAAAGGGCATTAAAGAGACTGAGAAGGTTGCTGTCGGCGCGATCCGCGCCGCGCTCCAAACCTGGCTGGCGCCGCAACTCTCGGACATAAGCCAGCGCTTGACGCATGTCGCAGCCCGCTTGGATGGACGAAGCCCGCTTGGATGGAATCGATCGACGTTTGGATGGAATTGACCACCGTTTGGATGGCATTGACGAGCGCCTGGATGGAATGGATCGGCGTATCGATGCCGTTCCAAAAGCAGATGGAGGAGGGCTTTCGTTCGCTGCGCAGCGAGTTCGAAGCGCGTATCGATGCGGTCCGAGCAGATATAAGGCGCCTCGATAACATCGCCGAACTCCGCGAGCGCATGGCCTCTGTCGAAGCGAAGCTGGCCCAACGTGAACTCACCGCCATGCAGCAAAGCGCCCACTCAAGGTTTGACGAATTTGAGCACGAACCGATCCTGGGTGTGATTTATTTTCCAGAACGGCTGCGTGCGCGGGTCGTTGGGATTGCGCAGGACGTCTGAAGTCGCTGTCAGCCGGAACCCCGCCTTTTCGATTTCGCCGGTCTCGAAGTTTTCATCTATCCGATGGAGAGTATTGGCTTCACTCGCGCCGGTGCCCGGCCTGGCGCTGTTATCAACCAGACCATAGATGCCGCCGGGCTTCAGCGCGGTGAGCACCGCATGGTTGACATTGTCGCGATTGAAGCCGCGTCCAACCATGTCATGGTAATTCATATTGACGATCACAGCGTCGAGCGAACCCGGCGGTACGGGCAGCAGGTCAGGGGAGTCGAACGGCTTCGTAATCTCGACCACGTTGGCCAGGCCGGGTTCTTTGACGCGCGCTTGCCACATTTCCGCGGCCTTCTTGAAGCTCTCAGGGAACTCCATATTTTGCGAATAGACCTTGCCGCCGGAGCCGACGGTGCGCGCCAGCAGCTCCGTTGTGTAGCCGCCGCCGGCCCATAGATCGGCGACCTTCATTCCCGGCTTGATTCCGAAAAACGCCAGCATCTGCTCGGGATTGCGGGACGGGTCGAGCTGGCGGTCGGCGGCTGGTCGAGCGGGCGAGTTGACCGCGTCTACGATGTATTTGGGGATATTCGACTGCGGTGTGGCGCCTTCGTGCTCGACCCCGGCGGCGCTCGCGGCTACGGCAGCAATCGCTAGTGGCCCAGCGATCAAGAGGATGGCGATGGAGATGCGTCGGTTCAACGTACTCTCCTGCGACAAGCTATGGTGGCGTTTCCGGCTGGTAGGAGAGAGCCTGACACATACGGTCGGGCTAATCCTCTTTTGCACTTTCCCGGCACGGCGGCCGATGGTCTCTAGCAGGCTGCGGAAAAAGGCCTTCCGCACCCTGTTTCCCCTCTGTAATCTCCCCCAGAGGGGGAGAACTAAAGGAAAGAAGCCACTTTTATCGCAGGGTGCAGAAAGACTTTTCATAAGTCAAATAGGTTTTTCCGCACCCTGCTAGATGGTATTTAAAGGAATACTTCTGGAGTAACGCCGAAGAATTCGGCCAATCGCCTAATTTTGGCTTTGCTCATTTCGCGCTTGCCGCTGAGGATTTCGGAGGCTAATCCTTCCGAGCCGATAAGCCCCGCCAAGTAGTTGAGCGTCATCCCGCGCGCCTCCATTAGTTCACGTAATACGACGGCCGGAGGGGCTGCGTTCAAGGGATAATGCTCAGACTCAAAGCGCTCGACGAGAACCACCAGCAGATCAAGAAGTTCGCGCTCTTCTGGCGTCAACTGCTCTCCCGACTCTATCAAACGCTCGACAATCTTAAGATACCGCTCATTTTCTTTTTCGCTTCGAATCCGACGAGGCAGTGCTTTTCGCAGCAGTCTCCCGTAGGCGACGTTGTCGAGGGCTGCCTCACTCATGGTTCCATTTATCCTTGTCGTATTCGGCATGGGTCAGAACCGCCCGTATGAAGATGGTCCGGCTGGGGTAGTGAATTACGTGATCAACCGATAATGATTGCCGCGTATATTGAAAACAGTAAACCGGCCAGCCGCCTCCGTTGCCGAGTAAACCTTTTGTACGTCTAAAAGCTTAGCCCATTTGGCCCCTTTCGCAACCCGATACCATGTATCTAGCGCTTGCTCGGAATCCGGATGAGCCGCCGCGAATTCGCGCAAACGCTTTCGGCTGATCACGTGCACCCGGCCATGTTCTCAAAATGAGAACATGCGGATCAACGCTTGAACGGCAGCCAACTTTCCTTGCATACAATGCCTGCTAGCCGTAACGCATCAATTATCTATATTCTAAGTGGTGGCGTGCTTCAGGCGCGCAGCAACGCAACGTGTCGACCGTCAAGCAGACTACACCAACTCCGAATTTTGCCGGGCTCCGGGTATTTGCGTTTGAGAGCCGAATGGCCGCGGAAACCGCCTCCCTCATCGAGCGCTTTGGCGGACGCGCGGCCGTTGTGCCGGCGATGCGCGAAGTACCATTGCAAGATAATCCCGCCGGGTTTGAATTTGCCGCCCGGCTGCTTTCGGGGCAAATCGACGTTGCTATCTTCCTAACCGGCGTAGGCGTACGCGAACTTTTTCGCGTGATGGAGACCCGACACGCGCGCGAGCTCCTCGTCAACGCGATGGCCGGAGTGGTGACACTCGCACGCGGGCCCAAACCAGTCGCGGTGATGCGCGAACTCGGATTCGAGGCAACAATCACAATTCCCGAGCCGAACACCTGGCGCGAAATTCTTTCGTCGCTGAACGAACTCGCGCAGCTCGAAGGCAAGCGCGTCGCGGTACAGGAATACGGCGTTTCGAACCGCGATTTGCTCGCCGGGCTCGAAGCACGCGGTGCGCTGGTATTCGCCGTGCCGGTTTACCGCTGGACCTTGCCCGAAGAGCGCGGCCCTTTGCGCTCCGCAGCCCGCGCAATTGCGCATGGCGAAGCGGACGTTGTCTTGTTCACCAGTTCAGCGCAGGTAACAAATCTGATTCAGCTTGCCGACGCCGCCGGGATCGGGGCGGAGATGCGCCGACGCGCGCGTGAGATGGTGGTCGGCTCGATTGGGCCGGTGTGCTCCCAGGAGTTGCGCAGCCATGGCATCGAGCCGGACTTCGAACCGGTGCATCCGAAACTCGGCCACCTGATCAAGGAAGCAGCCGCTCGCAGCGCAAAACTCTTACAGAACAAGCGCAGCCACAATGCTGAAACTGTCGAGGTTCGGCCACAGCCCAACGCAACCGCCAGCGGACTTGAGTCAAGCCCGTTGGCAGCTCATCCCCTGATGCGCGCTTGCCGGCGCGAGCCGGTGCCGTACACACCTATTTGGCTGATGCGGCAGGCGGGGCGTTATCTGCCGCAATATAAGCGCGTGCGCGACCAGCATCCGTTTCTGGAGATGTGCCGCCAACCGGACCTGGCCGCCGAAGTTACCCTTACCGCGGTCGAGCGTTTGGGCGTCGATGCAGCGATAATTTTTGCTGACATCCTGTTACCATTGTTGCCGATGGGCGTCGGACTCAGATACGAAGCCGGCGACGGGCCGATAATCGAACGGCCGGTTCGCAGTGAAGCCGACCTCCAAAAACTCCCGGCTGTGCCCGCTGTTGAATCGCTCGGTTTCGTCGGCGACGCGATTCGCATCGTGCGGCGTGCGTTGTCAAATCGCACGCCGCTGATTGGCTTCGCCGGGGCTCCGTTCACGCTCGCCTCCTATCTGGTCGAAGGCGGCTCATCACGGCAATACCAGGCAACGAAAACACTGATGTACACCAGGCCGGCGGTGTGGCACCGGATGATGGAGCTGCTCGCCCGGATAACCGTCGATTATCTCGAGCTGCAAATCGAGGCCGGCGCCGACGTCGTGCAACTGTTTGACAGTTGGGTCGGCAGTCTCGCTCCAGCCGACTACCGCCGCTTCGTGCTGCCATACACCAGACGCGTGATTGCCGCGATGCCGCCTGGAGTGCCGGTTATCCATTTCGGCACGGTCACCGCCACCCTGCTCGAACTGATGCGCGAGGCAGGCGGCGACGTGATTGGTCTGGATTGGCGCGTCGACCTGGCCGAGGCATGGCATCGCCTCGGCCCTGACGTCGGCGTGCAGGGCAATCTCGATCCGGTGGCGCTGTTCGCGGAGGTTCCGGAAATCAAGCGCCGGGCACGCGAAATTCTTGAACGGGCGGGCGGCCGGCCTGGCCACATCTTCAACCTGGGACATGGCATTCTGCCGGAAACGCCGGTAGACCACGTGATCGCGCTCGTGGACATGGTGCATGAGATGAGCGCGAGATAGGAGCGGCTGCCGATGGGTCTGGGATCTAAATCCTCATCCCTTCCCCTGACCAGGGGAGACTCGGTGAGGGTAGTCTGAGGGAGCTACATGTGCGGAACAGAGCCGAGGTGTCAGGCCGTAATGCTGATCGGGTTTGGCGGCCCTACGGCAGCGGCCGAGGTGCGGCCGTTCCTGGATCGGGTGTTGGCGGGCAGACCGGTTCCGCGCGAACGCTACGAGGAGGTCGTTCGCCATTATGAGGCCCTCGGCGGACGCTCGCCCTACAATGAAATGACGATGCGGCAGGCGGCGGCGCTGCATGACGAGCTTCGACGGATAGGTGTACCTGCGCCGGTGGTCGTGGGGTTTCGCAACACTTCGCCATTTTTTGAAGACGCACTGAGCGAGTTGAAGGCGCGCGGATTGCGCCGAATACTCGGGTTTGTTCTCGCCGCCCATCGTTCGGAGGCGAGCTGGGATCGTTATCTTAATGAAATTAGGTCGGCGCGTGAACGGCTAGTGGCGCAGGCTTCCCTGCCCGCGATCGAGGCGCAAGCATCTTCGCTTGCGCCCACCCCTGATGCCCCCGAAATCGAGTATCCACTGCCATGGCATGATAATCCCGGGTTTGTCGAGGCCGTCTCCGATCGCGCGCGCGGAGCCTTAGAACGTATGGACGCCGGTGTACGGGGGCGCGCCCAATTGATCTTCACCGCGCATAGCATTCCGCTATCGATGGGCGGACGCGCCGGATATGTCGAGCAGTTGAACGAATCGGCGCGGCTGATTGCCCGCCAACTCGGACGCACAAGCTGGACGCTCGCGTTTCAAAGCCGCAGCGGCAGCCCTCGCGACCCTTGGCTGGAGCCGGACATCAGGGAGGTCCTGCGGAGATTTGCCGGCGGCGGCCTGGTGGTACTCATTCCCCTCGGTTTCCTGTGCGACCATCTCGAAGTGCTGTATGACCTCGACATTGAGGCGGCGAGAGTCGCGCGCGAAGCAGGAGTCACGATGATGCGTGCCGCGACTGTCGGTGACCATCCCAAATTTATCGCGATGATCGCGGAAATCGCAGGCCACTATCTGTCTCAGGCCTCGCCTCTCACTGCCTGACGGCAGCGACGCAATGAGCAGCCAATTCTCAAAAATCCCGCGCGTCGCTGTGCTCGGCGGAGGCATTACCGGACTTGCCGCGGCCTATCGGCTGCGTGAGCTTGCCGCGGCGCATGAAATACCGCTCGAAACCATATTGCTGGAGAGCGGCGCGCGAGTGGGCGGCGCGCTCGAAACCATCCGCTCGGGCGGCTTCGTCATCGAAACTGGCGCCGACTCGATTTTGTCTGAAAAGCCATCGGCGCTGAGATTGGTCAAGCGGCTCGGGCTCGAAGCTGAGATTATCGGCACTCAGGAACGGTTCCGGCGAACCTATGTTGTACATGATGGCAGGCTCGTGCCGATTCCCGACGGGTTTTCCTTGATGGCACCGGCGCTCCTGCGGCCAGTGCTGCGCAGCAGACTCTTCAGTCCGTTCGGCAAACTACGAATTCTCGTCGAGCCGCTGATTCCGCGCCGGCGGCGGCGCGACGATGAGAGCCTGGCCGCTTTCGTCAGGCGGCGGCTGGGGCGCGAGGTCCTCGAACGGGTTGCGCAGCCGCTGGCGGGCGGGATTTACACCGCTGACCCGGCGATACTGAGTGTCGCTGCGACCATGCCGCGCTTCGTCGAGATGGAGCGGCGGTATGGCAGTTTGATTCGCGGGCTCAAGGCCGCGTCGCGCTCCAATCGGGCTGCGCGGGAAGTGAGCGGCGCGCGCTGGAGCCTGTTCGTGAGCTTCACCAATGGCATCGCGCAATTGACGGATGCGCTGGCAATCCGGCTGGGCAATTCGGTTCGCTGCCGCGCTCACGTTACTGGATTGGAGCGTCAGGAACCGGCGGAGCGGCCGCGGCGGCGGGTATGGCGGCTCCGGCTCGAAGACGATCTGAGCGTCGAGGCGGATGCGATCGTCTGCACTATCCCGGCCTACGCCGCGGCTCCCTTGCTCCGGCCGCAAAGCGAAACTCTCGCCGCGATGCTGGAAGGCATCGAATACGCCTCGGCGGCAACTGTGAACATGGCTTTTCGTGAAACCGATTTTGCCAGCTTGCCGCAAAGCTTCGGCTTCGTCGTACCGGCTATCGAACGCCGCAAGATAATCGCCGGCAGCTTTTCCAGCTTTAAATATAGCGGGCGCGCGCCCAGCGGAATGGTGCTGGCGCGGGTGTTTCTCGGCGGCGCCCTGCAAAAAGAGATGATGGCGCTGGATGACAACGAGTTGCTGGCCGCCGTAACCGAGGAATTCGCCGCGTTGTTGGGAGTTAAAGCAGTGCCGACGCTGACCCATGTGCGGCGCTGGCCGCGCTCGATGCCTCAATATGCCGTCGGGCATCTCCAGCGCGCCGCGGCAATTGAGCAGGAAACCGCGCGGCTGTATCGCTTTGCGCTGGCCGGTGCATTCCTGCACGGCGTCGGCATTCCGGACTGCGTACAAGCCGGCGAATCCGCCGCCGAAGCCCTATTCTCTGATTTCCAGCGCAGAGCGGGACAGTGAAGGTTCCCGATCTTCTTCACGGGGTTATCGCATTCTCGGTGAAAGATTCATACCCCGTAAATTCGTCAACGATGGAACGCGTCATTGCCCATGCCGACATGGACGCTTTCTACGCCTCCGTCGAACAACTCGATAATCCCGAGCTGCGCGGCAAACCCGTAATCGTCGGTGGCAGTTCGATGCGCGGCGTGGTTACCTCGGCCTCCTACGAGGCGCGCAAATTCGGCGTGCGCTCTGCGATGCCGTCGATACAGGCGCACAAGCTTTGCCCCCACGGGATTTTTGTGGGCGGCCGCATGCGGCGCTACGTCGAAGTGTCGCGTCTGGTCCGCGCGGTGTTCGACTCTTTCAGCCCGATGGTCGAACCGCTCTCGCTCGACGAAGCGTTTATCGATCTAACCGGCACTGAGCGTCTGTTCGGCACCTCGGTCGAGACGGGACGCGCACTCAAACGCCGCATGTTCGAGCATACCGGCCTGGTGGTTTCGGTCGGAATCGCGCCGACCAAGATGGCGGCGAAAATCTTGAGCGATTTGTCGAAGCCTGACGGCTTACTCGCGCTTACTGCTGATTATCTGCACACCTTCCTCGAGCCGCTGCCGGTCGAGCGGCTATGGGGCGTCGGCCGCGTAACGCTGGAGCGGATGAATCGGGCCGGTATCAAGACCATCGGTGACCTCGCCCGCCATGATGTGACGGCATTGCGGCATCTGTTCGGTTCGTCCGGACCGCATCTGCACGAACTCGCCAATGGCCGTGATCCGCGCGGGGTCATCGCCGACTGGCAGCGCAAATCTTACGGTGAGGAGAGCACCTTCGAACATGACCTGGAGCTGCGCTCGCTGGAACTCAGACGCGTGTTGATCGCGCATGGCGAAGCGGTTGGGCGGCGGCTGCGCGCCGATCGCGTCCGCGCACGAACTGTGACGCTCAAGCTCAAGCTGGCACGTCCGCTCGGCGGCGGCCGTTATCCGCTGGTCACCCGGTCCACGACTCTCGAGAAATCGACTGACGACGGCGCGACGATCGCGCGAACCGCGATAAATCTGCTCGACCGGGTCGCGGTGCCTGAGCGGGCGAGGCTCGCCGGCATTCAGGTCCATCAATTGGAACGCGAAAACGCGATGCAGCTCACCCTGTTTGAGTCGGCGCTCGAGCTTGAATCGCGTGCGGGACGCCTGAACCGGGCATTGGACGAGGTGATGCGCCGCTTCGGCGAAAACGCCGTCACGCGGGGGCTGGTCCATGCAGAACGTGCAGCGCCGACGCGCCGTATCAAATAGGCAGCTTTGCAATCAACTGCCGCACGCCTTTTTACGTTAGGAAGTTGGCCTTTGATGAGTAGTTCTGTAACAGATATTACAATAGGGAAATAGATACGGTCGCGGGCCTCTCCTCGATACTCTTCTCCATAGCTGTCTGGAGGACTCAGTAAGAACACGTCAGCTTTCATTTGAGGAGCTTAGCAAGTCTTCCGTCAGTATCGGCATATTCTTTGCTGATGGGGTCGCTTTAAGTTGTAGCTTCGTCCGCCGAGGCAACTTGAGATGCGCTCGACTGAAGAGAGCAGGGGTGGCGACAATCCTGCAACCGGGCGCAGTTTTTGAGGTTACCTTGCCACCTGTTCGCCTTATTTTCGTCAATCCGAATAGCGTCAGCCACACCTGAGCCGCAGGCAGATCGCTCGGTTTTGCGCGCAGGAGAGAAAGCACGTGGAGCAAAGTTCTGGCGCTGAGCACAATCACCGGGGTATACGCAACGTCGCTAGCCCCCGGCTGAATCCTTCACGTCTTGAGCGTCTGGGCGTCAGCCAGCCGTGGTTGGAGGAATTGCTGGCAGCACTAACGGCCGCCGAGCAGGGCGATTTCTCAGTGCGCATACCAGTTCCGAGGCAAGGGAAACTCGCCCAAAGCATCTCCGCCAAATTTAATGGAGTGAGCGCTCGAAGCGAACTCCTGGCGAGCGAAATCGAGCGTGTCGAACGAGCCGTGCGACGTGAAGGGCGAATGAACGAGCGTGCTTCGGTCGCTTATGACTCGGGTGGATGGGCGAGCATCATCAACTCGATCAACTCTCTGATCAGCGGTCTGGTACAACCCACACGGGAAGTGGCCAGGGTTATTGGTGCGGTCGCCGAGGGCGACTTGACGCAAAAAATGGCGCTCGAGCTCGAGGGCGAGCCGGTCAAAGGCGAGTTTTTGCGAATTGGCCGGACGGTCAATGCGATGGTCGATCAGCTCAGCTCATTTGCGGCCGAAGTGACACGCGTGGCGAAGGAGGTCGGCATCGAGGGCAAGCTGGGCGGCCAGGCTGCGGTCCGCGATGTCTCCGGTACATGGAAAGTTCTGACTGACAGCGTCAATCTGCTGGCTAATAATCTGACCACCCAGGTTAGAAACATTGCCAACGTCACCACCTCGGTGGCGCGGGGCGATCTCTCCCGCAAAATCACGGTCGATGCCAAAGGCGAGATCCTGGAGCTCAAGGACACCATCAACACCATGGTGGACCAGCTCAATTCCTTCGCCTCCGAGGTGACGCGCGTGGCGCGCGAAGTCGGCACCGAGGGCAAGCTCGGCGGCCAGGCCGAAGTGCGCGGGGTGTCGGGAATCTGGAAGGATCTCACCGACAACGTCAACCTGATGGCCTCTAACCTGACTACTCAGGTGCGCGGGATTATCAAAGTTGTCACCGCCGTGGCCGACGGCGACTTATCCGGCAAATTGGTGGTCGATGCGAAGGGCGAGATTGCTGCACTTGCGGACGTGCTTAACAGCATGACAAAGACGCTGGCGATTTTTGCCCAGCAGGTAACTTCGGTCGCCCGCACCGTCGGCGTGGAGGGAAATCTCGGGGCGCAAGCCGAGGTTCCCGGGGTGTCCGGCATTTGGAAGGAATTGACTGACAGCGTCAATCTGCTGGCTAACAATCTGACCACCCAGGTTAGAAACATTGCCAACGTCACCACCTCGGTGGCGCGGGGCGATCTCTCCCGCAAAATCACGGTCGATGCCAAAGGTGAGATCCTGGAGCTCAAGGACACCATCAACACCATGGTGGACCAGCTCAATTCCTTCGCCTCCGAGGTGACGCGCGTGGCGCGGGAGGTGGGCACCGAGGGCAAGCTGGGCGGCCAGGCCGAAGTGCGCGGGGTGTCGGGAATCTGGAAGGACCTCACCGACAACGTCAACCTGATGGCCTCTAACCTGACCACTCAGGTGCGCGGGATTATCAAAGTTGTCACCGCCGTGGCCGACGGCGAATTGTCGCAGAAGCTCATTGGGGTCGAGGCGAAGGGGGAGATCGCCGCGCTGGCCGACACTATCAACAGCATGATCGGAACCCTGGCCATTTTTGCCGACCAGGTCACCACCGTGGCCCGCGAAGTCGGCATTGAAGGCAAGCTGGGTGGCCAGGCTAAAGTGCCTGGGGCGGCTGGTATCTGGCGCAGCCTGGTGGATAACGTCAACGAACTTACCATCACGTTGACCTCACAGGTGCGGGCCATCTCCGCGGTGGCGACCGCGGTGGCCAAAGGCGACTTGTCGCGTTCAGTGACGGTGGAGGCGCAGGGCGAAATTGCCGCGCTCAAAGACAACGTCAACCAGATGATCATCAACCTGCGCGAGACCACGCTGAAGAATACCGAGCAGAACTGGCTGAAAACCAACCTGGCGCGTTTTTCGGGCATGATGCAGGGGCAAAAAAATCTCGAATCGGTTTCTCGCCTGATCATGTCCGAACTGACACCGCTGGTTTCGGCCCATTATGGCGCCTTCTTTTTGATGGAAGCCGAGGGTGGTGAACCCCTTCTGAAACTGACTAATGCCTACGCTTATCGCGAGCGCAAGCAGCTTTCCAACCGTTTTCATCTCGGCGAAGGATTGGTTGGCCAATGTGCGTTGGAGAAGAAAACCATCCTGCTTACCGACGTGCCGGCCGACTACATCCGCATCAGTTCGGGACTCGGTGAGGCCAGGCCGCTGAATATTATCGTGATCCCGATTCTGTTCGAGGGTGAGGTCAAGGCGGTAATCGAGCTTGCTTCCTTCCATCCCTTTAGTGAAATCCATCAGATCTTCTTCGACCAGCTCAGCGAAAGCATCGGGGTGGTGCTCAACATGATCAGCGCCAACATGCGCACCGAGCAGCTTTTGCAGCAGTCACAGCAGCTCACCCAGGAACTTCGGATTCAGTCGCAGGAACTGACTCAAAAGCAAGAGGCGCTGACTCGTACCAACGCCGAGCTGGAAAAGCAGGCGCTGGAGCTTGAAGAGAAGGCCGGTCAACTCGAGGAACAAAACGCCAAGGTCGAGATCCAGAATCTGGAAGTGGAACAGGCCCGCCGCTCGTTGGAAGAAAAAGCCGAGCAGCTCGCCTTGGTGTCCAAGTACAAATCCGAGTTCCTGGCCAACATGTCGCATGAACTGCGCACGCCGCTCAATAGTATGCTCGTGCTCAGCCAGGTGATGGCCGAAAACCGGGAAAACAACCTGAGCGAAAAGCAACTCGAGTATGTGCGGACCATCAACAGCGCAGGCAACGACCTGCTCAAGCTGATTAACGAGGTGCTCGACCTGGCCAAGGTTGAGGCGGGTAAACTACTGCCCGATTTGCGCGAAGTGGACATCGCTGAGATTTGCCAGTTCGTCCAACTTTCCTTCGCGCCGCTGGCCGAGAACAAGGATTTGCAATGGAAATTGGAGATTGCCGACGACGCACCGGCGCGCATCGCCACCGACCCTGAACGTCTCCAACAGATACTGAAAAATCTGCTCGCCAACGCGTTTAAGTTCACGGAGCGCGGCAGTGTGAGATTTCGTATCGGGCGGGCACCAACCTCATGCCGCTTCCAGAGAGCGTCCTTGAACAGTGAAACTGAGGTGCTTGTGGCGTTTTCAGTCACCGACACCGGAATCGGCATTCCTAAGGAAAAACATCGGCAGATTTTCGAGGCATTCCAGCAAGCTGACGGAACCACTGCCCGCAAATATGGAGGCTCAGGTCTGGGCCTCTCCATCAGCCGTGAAATCGCCCAGGTCCTGGGCGGCGAAATCCAAGTGGAAAGTGTCCTTGGACGAGGCAGCACCTTTACGCTGTTTCTCCCGGCCGGTCAGCCCTTGCCGGTGCAAAGCAGGGAGGTTAGCGACCCCCGTTTGTTGCTTAGCGCGCGGCCTTTTTCGGGCTTGGACGTCGCCGGCGCTCGCGTACTAATTGTCGACGACGACCCCAGGAACACATTCGCGATCAGCAGCTTCCTGCAAAATCATGGCGTGGAAGTAATACAAGCCGAAAATGGCGACGCCGCGCTCGAAACCCTGCGCGCTCGGCCCGACATCGACCTGGTATTGATGGACATCATGATGCCCGAGGTGGATGGTTACGCCACCATCCAGGCCATCAGAGCGCTGCCCATTATCGCCAATGTCCCGATTATCGCCGTTACCGCCAAGGCTCTGCCCGACGATCGGGAGCGGTGTATGAACGCCGGAGCGTCGGACTACGTGGTCAAACCTATTGACACGCCGCGCTTGCTCGAGCTGGTTGAACGCTGGCGCAGTAATCTGCCTGGCGCCGAATCGGCGCTTCAGAGGCTAAACAGTGCTTGAGGCACAAAAGCCCGGCCCGCTCCTGAGCCTCTCGGTTCGCGCGACGTCGGCTAAGGCTGGAGCTTGACTGTGAGCAACGGAGATGCCGCACACGTGACCACTACGCGCGAACGCGCCAGAATCCTGATAGTCGACGATCGTCCTGCCAACCTGTTGGCGATTCGGGCAACGCTTGAGCCGTTGGCTCAGGAGTTGGTAACCGCCAGTTCCGGTGAGGAAGCTCTCGATCATTTATCCGAAGATCGGTTCGCCGTCATCCTGATGGATGTGCGAATGCCTGGCTTGGATGGAATGAAGACCGCTCAACTCATTCGCCAGCGCGAGGCGCCCCGCCAAACTCCGATCATCTTCCTGAGCGCCTTTCCCACGGATAGCGCGGGATTGGCAGAAGGTTATGCGCGCGGCGCGGTGGACTTCCTGCTTAAACCCATTGAGCCGGAAATCCTTCGCAGCAAGGTGCGGATTTTCGTCGAACTCTTTCTGACCAACCGCCAATTGGTGCGCCATGCTGAGTTGTTGCGCCGCGCCGAACGTCAGGCGCTGGAACGCAAGAACGAACTGCGCTTGCGCAGCCTCACAGACGCGATGGCCGCGCTGCTTTGTACGCTGAGTCGGTACGGCGCGGCCCGTTATGCTAATCGGGCGCTCATCGAATTTACTGGGCTCGCACCCGGGCGCCGGCTTAATCCCTACTGGCGGGCTGTGCACCCCGAAGACGCCCGCCGGCTCTTGGGCTCCTGGTCAGCCGCGCGTCAGCGCGGGATGGGGTTCGAAAGCCAGTTCCGCTTAAAACGCCTTGACGGGGTCTATCGCTGGCTGCTTGCGCGCGCTGTTCCCGAGCGCGAGGAGAGCGGTGAAATCACCAATTGGATTGTAACCGCCGTCGATATTACTGCTGAACGCGAAGCCCGCGAACAGGCTGAGTCGGCCAATCGGCTCAAAGACGAATTTCTCGCCACCGTTTCGCATGAATTACGTAACCCGCTCAATGCTATCCTCGGGTGGACGCATTTACTGCGCTCAAGCACCTTTGATGAGTCCCGCAGTGCGCACGCGCTCGACATCATAGACCGCAACGCCCGGCTGCAGGCCGCTCTGATCGACGATATGCTGGACGTCTCCCGCATCATTATGGGAAGGCTGCGACTGCAACTACGTCAATTGGCCCTGACCCCGATCATCGATGCTGCAATCCGCGCCCTGCTGCCCGCGGCCGATACCAAGGGAATCGAGCTGGAGTCCCATCTCGAGGCCGCCACCGACGCGGTAACCGCCGACAGTGCAAGGTTGCAGCAAGTCGTCTGGAATCTGCTGTCTAATGCGGTCAAGTTCACCCCGAAGGGCGGGCGAGTAAAAATAGCCCTGTCAAGCGTGGGCTCATGGCTGGAACTCGCCGTTACGGATACCGGTGAGGGCATCACCCGCGATTTTCTGCCTCATGTGTTTGAGCCGTTCCGTCAGGCCGATAGTACAACCACCAAAACTCACGGCGGCCTTGGCTTGGGCCTGTCCATCGTGCGCCATTTGGTGGCAGCGCACGGTGGTACCGTCGCGGCTGAAAGCTCTGGTACCGGGCAGGGTGCAACCTTTCGGGTCAGGCTGCCGGCCTTGGGGAACAAACCTGCGGAGCAGCGTGATCCAAGTAGTAATAGCGATCTCAGTTCAGCGGCCCTCGCGGGACGAACTATTGTAGTGGTTGATGATGATGCTGATGGATGCGAACTGGTGGCCGAAGTGCTCGGGCGCTCCGGCGCGCGGGTAATCGCGAGCAAATCGGCCGAGGAAGCGTTGGCGGCCTTCCATGAGAACCGCCCCGACGCGATCGTCACCGACATTGGGATGCCGCACTACGACGGCTATGAATTGGTCAGGCGAATTCGCGAGCTTCCGGAGATCGCAGCAAGACAGGTCCCAGTGATTGCGGTCAGCGCCTTGGGAGGTAAGGACCTTCAAGCCAAGGTCTTGCGTGGAGGATTTCAAGCCTACATGCCAAAACCAATCGACCCCGCCGGCCTGGTTAGGGCGATCCAAGGGCTAGTCTCTACTCGCGAGGCGTGAGACGAGCAGACTCACCCGGTTCATCCTACCAGCTCCAACCCTGTCTGGCGATTGTGACGGCCTTGCGACATCTGTGGCTCCTTTGGGCCGCATCTATACGAATTCGCAACGGCCGTGATCCGCGCGCAGTCATCGCCGATTGGCAGCGCAAATCATACGGTGAAGAGAGCACCTTCGAGCATGACCTGGAGCTTCGCTCGCTGCACGAGCTTGAATCGCATGCGGGACGCCTGAACTGGGCATTGGACGAGGTGGTGCGCCGATACGCCGGAAACGCCGTCACTCGGGGACTAGATACTAGACTGAAGTTCCTTGTTCTGAGAGTTTGAAATCGAACATAAGTAGGCAATTTAGAAAGGGATTTGGATTTTTGTTGATTGCCGGAATGTTCCCATGTAAATATGGTTAAAGGACATTGATATGATATAGAGCATGGTAGTGTGTTGCCATGTATATCGACACCGTGCCCAACCGCAACTCGCGCCCCGCCGTGCTCTTGCGCGAGGGCTGACGCGCCGCATCAAATAGCCGGCCTAGATCACAACTCGGCGAGAAAAGCGCTGCGCATTGTTGGCGGTATGGAGCCTAAATCCGGCTGCATCATCAAGATGCCTGGCCTTGACATACTCGTGTTGAGTCTCATAAATCGCGGTAACGCTGGCAGCGGCATCAAGAATGTGATTTCTTTGCGAGTTCAGAGCCTGCACCCGCCTTCCGAAAGCTCTCCCCCCTATCAGGGGGAGAACAGAAGAGGGGGTCCGCAGTCAGCGCGCGCAGCGCGCGATTATGGAGTTGAGTGTGCATTGGCACTGACTTTCGATAATCGCCGCCTCTGCGAGCGCGGCTGAATAATGTCCCTCTCCCTCCGCTCCCCTGTCAGGGGGAGGATTTTAGGTTACCATCAGTCGGCCATCGCAAACGGATTCTTGAGGCGGCGTAACGGCCATTTATTGGTTCGAGAGGCGGCGGATCTTAGATTTGAATTTGATGAGCTCGCCGGCGCCGGCAAGACTACGTTGCTCGGGCGCACGATCAGTACTCTTTATAAGCAAATAGTTTTTTCGCACCCTGCTAGAGATCTTTCCGCAGCCGCGGCACGGCAGTAACGCATGCATGTTATTTTTCCGCGGCTTGGCTGAACAGGCCCGTCGGCAGACTGTCGATACTCCGCTCGTTTTCCTTGTGCTGGTAAGCGGAAAGTGTCTGCTCGTCGCGCTTCTCCCAATATTTGCGCAGCGTGTCCCGTTCACTGAGGTTCTCCATCCACGGCACGCCGTAGCCGCACGACGTCATCGTCGATTCGACGTCGATCTCCATAATTTGCCGGACGCCCGGCTCAGGCGGGAACATCGCCAGGTATTCGGGCCAGTTCGCATCGTGCCGATGAATCGGGCGGCCGTGGCCATAGAGCCGCGCAATGCGCGCGGTTCGGTCAAACGAGCAGAACATAATGGTGATACGGCCGTTGTCCAACAGGTGTGCGGCCGTCTCGTTGCCGCTGCCGGTGATATCAAGGTAGATCGCGCGCTTCGGGCTGATTACCCGAAATGTATCCATGCCCTTCGGCGAAAGATTAATGCGGCCCTCGCTGGGCGCTGTGGCGACGAAGAATACTTTCTGCTCGGCGATGAATTGCTTCAGTTCCGGCGTGATGCCCTTGTACCAGTTCGACATTGGCTGCGGCGCTCCTGCTCAGGCGATTACGAGGGAGATTACCTCTACGCGTATCGCGATCAAAGCTCGGTCTCAGTCATGCTCCTTACTCTCCCATGCCAGCGGCACCTCGATCACCGTGCGGTCTCGCATTTCGCAAATTGACACTGATAACCTTCGCAATTCTGCGATGGGGCGAGACGCGGGCGAATTGAATAATGACTTAAGCATTCACTCCAAGCATCTCCGACATTATCAAAAAGAATCGGAAAACAAAGGCGATTTCACTGGACCTGAGGCCCAGGGGCTTGAAGTCGGAGCTTCAACGATGAGTGTCTGTCAAGTTTGGCACAGACCTCGCTCTATAGTCCCCGCGAGAGCTTCGAGCAACGAAGTTCCGAAAGGAGTAGACGGCCATGCGTATTTCGAAGGAGGCGGCGGTGAGTTTAGTCCCGAGCTTGGTGTTCAGCCTCGGCGCCCCGGCATGGTCGGCGAGTTCTGACCCGGCGGCCCCCATCAACACTCAGATTGTGCCCGCCAATCCCGATGGGCCGAATCTCGTTGCCCCCCATCAGCGTACCCTGACCACTTGCCATTCGGGATTTAACGCAAAGTGGTGGCACGCAACCACAGGAGTCGAGACGGAGGGAGGAAGAAAAATGAAGGTTCTTGGAAATGCCGCGGCATTCCTCATTGTACTATCAGTAATGGGTGGAATTATCCTCGCGCAGCGCGATTATCAGAATAGCTGGCGCGAACCCAGCGCCATACACACGTCCGCGACCATCGTCACTAACGCCGGCACGCTTCGCCCTGCTGACCAGTACAAGGTCGTGATGAGGTAAAACTATGCTCGAGCGGGGCGCCCATCCTGTACCTGCTTTTCTGATCTCCATGGGCAGACTCCCTGGCGCCTCGCTCGTTATCCGTCCAATGCGCACGACTTGGTTTCCGCCGCCTGCGCGATCCCGATCGCGGAGCGAAAAGCGTTGGATTCACCCGGCGGCGGATTGACTGGGGCGCTTCCACTTCCCAACGACGGCGCCGGCGATGCGGTCGGAGTAGGTAACGGCGAACTCGAATTGTTCGTTGTTGGGGTTGGAGTTATCAGCACTGTGCTGGTTGGGCTGGGTACGGTTGTCGGCGCAATCGAGGGAATTGGCGATGGCAAGAGTGAAGACACCGGACCTGGAGTACTGGTTGTTTCCGGGCCGGGGACCGAGGGCGACGGTAGCGGGGAAGGAGTACTCGCTTGGCCGGCCAACAAAGCCGTGCCGATCCCGTAGTCGTATACCATAACGCCGCCGAGGTGACCTTGATAGATAATCGCAGCGCCGGCGACGATCGCGCCTAGCAAGTAGATCGGCCGCGACGCCGCTATGAAGCCGACGAATTGCACCCCCAGCCGCCACAGCGCCAGTCCGCCAAATACCCAGGGCAGGACATCCCCCCACCAGGCATGCCGCTCCAGGACGGTCTTGCCCGCCCCGCTTACCGAGTCCCATACCTTTTCGGCTTCCCATCCGCCGGTCACGTTGGAACCCGCCGCCCCAATCGCTCCGGCGATCATCAGGCTCAGCGCCATATATCTGATCCACAAACGTGCGGAGAAGATGCTGGCCAACAGATCCGTTAAGATTCCGAGCAGAATCAGAGCAACGGTGAAATGGTCGACAAACGGATGAGGTTGCCAGGCCTTGAGGCTCTCGATGACCGACTGCATCACTCTCCTATGCCAGCTCAGGTGAGGGTATGGCGCGGCGCATGCCGGAGCGACGAAAAATTCCAGTGATTATTGCAGGCGGTTTCCCACGCCACAAGCTATAGCATTCGAGAGGGTCGCGTCTGCGCGCAACGCGCTCGGATCACACTAGAGGAGTAGCGCGTTCTGACAGGAACTGAAATTGCGTGGCCGATACCGCACCCGAACCTGAGAGACCGATTTGAAGTGCGTATTGCGCCGCGGTTATTTGAGATTGAGTCGCGGTCGCGAACGCTTGCGGTCCACCGGCTAAAGGCCCGCAACTCGCCGCACCGGTAGCTCGGCCGCGTTAGTCGGAACGACACTCGCTCCCCGCGCACGGAAGCGGCCCATGACGAAGTACTGGTACAACAGATAAAGATCGAAAATTATGACCGCTCCCCAAATGCCGTACGCTGCTGATGCGCCCAGCAGCTTTAATTCGATGATGGTTCGCGAAAGACCAAACCCGACAATCCACGCATCGAAGCTCATGCAGATTCGTCTGAAGGTCTCGCTCTGCATGTAACGAATCAGAAACGAGCCTAATGGAAGGCCAAGCAGTACCGCTGGCGCGAGCGGAACCACCAGGTGCATGCTTTGCGAACTGAACAGCCCCAAGCAGCCATACACCGCGGCCGTCAGAGCGGTTTCCACCACCCTCACGGTGCCCAAGGCAGCACGAAATTCCTCCTTATGAAGTCCCTGGTTGTTGAACATCATGGCCAGCGGCGGTCCTGAAATCGTGGTGGTCGAATAAAGCACTCCGACTCCAAGACCGAGCGGCAATCCGGCGGCACGCTCCGCGTGAATCGGCCGACGAACCCCGGCTGCTTGTAAGAGAATTAACGGAAGCAAAACCACATAGGTCCAAAACTTCAGGACTCCGGGATTGGCGCTGTTTAGTAAATAACTCCCAAGCAGGATGCCCGGCACCAGCCCTACAAGAATCGGAAACGCGCGCCGGCGCACGACCGCGAGGCTGCCTCGGTTATGCAGAACTACCCAGCTATTGATCGCGAGCTCAACCAGAACCAAGGCCGGGCTTAATACCTTTTGCGGGACGAACAACAGCGCGATGGGAACCGTCAGCGACGAAAACCCATATCCAAGCGCTCCATTGACTGCTGCCGCGAACAGCGCCACCGCAAAAAGAATAGCTTGCCCTGAATCGAGACTCACATTGACTCCCCTCTTAACACGTCCTTGCGCGCTATCAGTTTAGAATTATTCCTAGACAATCTGTCCTGGCAGAATAGATCACTTAGAGGGTCCGCTTAGTTTTATACCTTCTGCCGAACGATTCGGCAAGTGTTTAGGTTGCGGCAAGATATTTGCCAAAAGCGCATTACAGAGGAAGTGAACACATCTCGGTTCTATTGCAGTCCTCACAGTAATAGTATGGTCGCAAACAATCGAGATTGCACGATATGCGCACTCTGTGGCAGCCCGAAGGGCATCAAACTGATCGGCGCAGAATCAGCTCGGGCGAGCCCTGCGATCAGCGCAACTGAAATGACGGACCCATGAAGCTGACTGCGCTGGTCCACTCCATCCCCGAGCGCTCGCCGAACGACTGCGCCCTTGCCATGAAGCCACCGTCGACCACCATCGCGGTACCAGTGATCCATTCAGATTCGTCGCTGGCGAGAAACAGTGCCATTTTGGCGATATCGTCCGGCTGACCGGCGCGTCGAATCGGTTGCGATTGAGCCAGCATTTCCGCGCTTCGCTGGGAGCGTCTGCCCGCAATCGGGGTGTCGATGCCGCCTGGGCATATGCAATTGACGCGAATGCGATCTTTCGCCAATTCGACCGCCGCGCATTGAGTCAGATTGATGACTCCCGCCTTGGCGGCACTATAAATCGTTGGGCCGAAACCGCCGCGCATTCCCGCAATCGACGCGGTTGAAATGATCGAACCCGCCCCCCTTTTGCGCATCGCGGGAATCGAATGTTGCGTTGTTAAAAGTGATGTCGAGCCGGCCGAATTCGCTGATCGCCCGGGCGATCAACGCCTTGATTTCGGTCTCGGCGGCGACGTCAGTTTTGTGGAAGACCGCGCGCCCGCCGCTTTCCTTGCATTCGCGCACGGTCGCCGCCCCTCCCTCCTCATTAAGGTCCGCCACTACGACCGCGCTGCCTTCGCCGGCGAAGCGGATTGCGGTGGCGCGGCCCATGCCGCTCGCCGCCCCGGTTATCACTGCGACCTTATTATCGAGTCGTCCCATTGCGATACCCTCCTTGCAGGTCTGCAACATCCTGGATCGTGAGAAAGTCGATAGCGCCGGCGGCGCCCGCGGTCAAACAACCACTGTGGTTGAGAACGCGCGGCAGGCTCGCTACAGGGTCTTGAGTTTCCATATCTGTCGGGCGATGCTTGGGCTTCCCCCTCCGTAAAAAGGAGACCTCACACAATGAAGTTTATGTTCTTCTTCCTTCCGACTCTGCCTGCCACGTTCGAAGAACGGCGGAAGCTGCGCCCTATAGCGAGCCATCCTGAGCGCTGGCAGCGCATGATCGATGAAGTGACCGAACTGGCGCGTCTCGCTGAAGACGTGGGCTTCGACGCGGTCACCTTCCCGGAACATCACCTGCACAGCGAAGGACTTGAACTCGGCAGTCTGCCGGTGCTCACGCAACATGTCATTCATAACACCAAACACATTAAGGTGGGGCCGATTGGCTACGTACTGCCGGGATGGAACCCGCTGCGCCTGGCGCTGGAAATCGCCTGGCTCGATCAGCTCACCAAGGGCCGCACATTTGTCGGCTTTGCACGCGGCTACCAGACGCGATGGCTCAATCAGATGGCGCAAAAAATTCACGTCAGCGCCACCACCAGTGACAAAAGCGAAACCGACCGCATCAATCGCGAGGCTTTCGAAGAGGTCTTCCGCTTCCTCAAGCTGGCATGGGGTGATGAGCCCTTCCGCTTCAAGGGCAAATATTACGAGTACCCATATCCGCAGGAGGGGACGCCGTGGCCGGGGGCGGAATGGACGCGCCAGTACGGCTTTCCCGGCGAGGTCGATGAACTCGGGCGGATTCAGAAAATAAATGTCGTGCCGAAGCCTTACCAAAGGCCTCATCCTGCCCTGTTCCAGGCTTTCTCAGTCAGCGAAGAGACCGTCAGATGGTGCGCACGGGAGGGGATTATCCCCACCATCCTGCTGCCTCAACCGCCCGTGGTGCGCAAATTCGTCGAAGCCTACCAGCAGGAATCGCGCTCGGCCGGACGCAATCTCAAATTGGGCGAGAACGTCGGGGTGGTGCATTGCGTTTACTTTGGCGGCTCGAAAGAGGAAGCCCGCAAGCTGGCCAATGAAGGAGTCATCGCCGCCTTCCGCCAATTTTTCCATCACTTTGGCTTCTCCGAGGCTTTTCGCGAGGACCAGGACGAGGCTCGCTATCCGCGCGGCAAAGTAAATTTGCCCGCGTCGGAAATCACCATCGAGCGTATGGAACGTATCGACTTCGCTTACGCCGGAACGGTCGACGACGTCCGGCGCGGAATCGATGGAATGGTTGAGAACGTTCATCCTGAATGGTTCGTGTGGCAGGGCGATCAGGGATTGCTGCCACTGGAAACCGTCAAGCGGCAGATTGAGACGTTCGGCAAAGAGCTGATACCTCGATATAAATAAGCATGCGGCAGCCGCTGCGTCGCGCACTTTTCCCGGCGCTCGGACCAGGCAAAAACATGGCCGATTACGACGTCATTGTGGTGGGCGCCGGCAATGCCGCTCTGGCAGCCGGCGTCTCAGCCCGCAATTCCGGTGCGGAGCGCGTACTGGTGCTCGAAAAAGCCTCCGAGGATATGCGCGGCGGCAACACCCATTACAGTGGCGGCCTGCTGCGAATCGCCTTCGACAACGCCGATGAAATCCTGCGCCTGGTGCCCCGGGCGCGTGAACTCGAAGGCTTCGTCGAAGGCATCGAACCGTATCCGGCTCAGAGCTTCTGGGCGGACCTTCGGCGGATGACGAGCGAGCGCAGCGACCCGGAGCTTGCGCAAATCCTGATTGCGAACTCTTACGATACCGCGAGCTGGATGGCGGAACAGGGAATCAGGTTCGAACCCGCCATCAGCCTTGGCGCGGTTAAAGTCAGCGGCGTCATCAAATGGGCCAAGGGCGCAATCGTACGCGCCGCCAATGAAGGGGTTGGCTTATCGCGGATGTGGTTCGCGACCGCGCAGCGAAAGGGTATCGAGATCCGTTACGGCGCCGCCGCCGTTCGCCTGGTGCAGAACAGCCGCGGCCGGGTGTGCGGCGTAGTGGTCCGCGACCCGCACGGTATACACGAGATTAGCGGTCGCTCTGTCGTGCTTGGATGTGGTGGTTTCGAGGCTAATGTTGCTTGGCGCGCCCAATATCTCGGCCGTCCCTGGGACCATGCCAAGGTGCGCGGCACTCCGCATAACCAGGGCGACGGACTGCGCATGGCACTGGAAATTGGTGCACTCCCGTGGGGCCAGTGGAGCGGCTGCCACGCGACACCGATCAACGCCGACGCGCCGGCATTCGGCGACCGTCAGCTCACCGACAAGACCAACCGTTTATCCTATCCATATGGAATAATGATCAATCGGCTCGGTCTCCGCTTCGTCGACGAAGGTGAGGATCAGGCCTTGTTCACTTACGCGAAATTCGGCGGCGCGATTCTCAATCAGCCCGGAGGCGTTGCCTATCAGCTCTTCGATGCGAAGGTGACCGGCCTGCTTGAAGCTCGCTATGCGACCAGTCAGCCGATTGTCGCGGAGCGACTCGATGACCTGGTGGGCAAGCTTGAGGTCGACCACCAAGCGGCGCTCCGCACGCTGAACGAGTTCAACGGCGCTGCCGGCAATGGCTTCTTTAATCCAGGCGAACGCGACGGCATGGCGACGCGAGGGCTCGCGCTGCCGAAATCCAACTGGGCCCAGAAGCTGGACGCACCGCCTTTCTCAGCCTATCCAGTGACGGGCGGGATTACGTTTTCGTTCGGCGGCCTCAAAATCAACCAGCGGGCGCAGGTTCTCAGCACTGATTGGAATCCGATTCCCGGGCTCTACACTTGCGGCGAAATGGTCGGCGGCTTGTTCCACCACAATTACCCCGGCGGCTCGGGCCTGATGTCGGGCGCGGTGTTCGGCCGAATCGCAGGCGCTAGTGCGGCGCGCGATCGAGCGTAATGTGGTAAACATCGCGGCTGAAAGTCGTCGTCATTATGCTTGAAATTACCCATGATTTTGCCGATGATGGATGTCTCGATTCGCTGCCCTAGTCCGGTTAGTGCGGCTTGAGTCTGCGAAATAATCCACCAAGAGGAACCTCACATGGCAGTTAACTGTGAAAAGGTCGTCAACGATTTGTTTGCCGCCTGGAGCCGGCTCAACCTCGACGAGATCATGAGCCATTTCGACGAAAACGGCGTGTGGGACAACGTGCCGATGAACAATGCGGCCAAGGGCAAAGCCGCGGTCCGCGAGTTGACCCAGGGCTTCTTGAAAGATACCGCCAGTTTCGAAGTCAAAATCCTTAAAAGTGCGCACGAAGGCAACGTCGTCTTCAATGAACGCGTCGACACGATCCGGATGAAGAACGGCAAGACCGCTGCGATTCCGGTCGCCGGAATGTTTGAGCTGAACGACGCCGGCAAGATTACCTGTTGGCGTGATTACTTCGATCTGGCGACGTTTACCAAGCAGATTTCGTGAAGATAGCTTTAAGCATTCAGCGGTCAGCGTTCAGCTTGGTCGGATCCTGATTGGGCTGAAGGCTGATAGCTGATAACAGACGGCTCTTCTTCATCCAGGGAGGGTTTGATCATGAGTGCAGCGGCGACGCGAGAGTTCAAAGTGATCGGCACTCGCCCGATTCGCCACGACGGGATCGACAAGGTTACGGGGCGGGCGAAATACGGCGCCGACGTCAGCTATTCCGACATGCTGCACGGCAAGGTGTTGCGCAGTCCTCATGCTCATGCGCGGATCAAATCCATCAACGTGGATGAGGCGCTGCGGTTGCCCGGCGTAAAGGCGGTCATCACGGGGGCGGACTTGCCCGAACTGCCCAACCAGATGGTGGCGATGGGCGAACTGCCGATGAATCCGCACTTCCTCGTGCGCAATATCCTGGCCAAGGAAAAAGTGCTCTATTCCGGACACGCGGTCGCGGCAGTCGCAGCGGTCTCCCCGCACGTCGCCGAAGAGGCAGTCCGCCTTATCGAAGTTGATTACGAGCCGCTGCCTCCGCTGATGACGGTGCACGACGCAATGGCGCCGGAGGCCCCGGCTCTGGTTGCAGGCGTGGAAAACCCTGAGAACCCGGGCAAGCCAACCAACATCGCCTCCCACGTGCAATTTGCGCGCGGCGACCTCAAGGCTGGATTTACGGCCGCTGATTATATCGTCGAGCGCGAGTTCAACACGGCGATGGTGCATCAAGGCTATATCGAGCCGCACAACGCCCTCGGAATCTATCACGCCAACGGGCACGCCACCGTGCATTGCTCGACCCAAGGGCCGTTCGAAGTGCGCGCGATGTGTGCGCAGATTCTGCAGATGCCCGAAAGCAGCATCAAGGTGGTGCCGGGAGAGATTGGCGGCGGCTTCGGCGGCAAGATCAATATCTACCTTGAACCATTGGCAATTCTGCTCTCGAAGAAAACCGGCCATCCGGTGAAATTGGTGATGGGCCGCTCCGACGTGCTGCGGGCCACTGGCCCGACCTCCGGCTCGACCATCAGGGTCAAAATGGGCGCGACCAAAGATGGCCGTATAACCGCCGCGGAAGTCTGGATGGCTTACGAAGCCGGGGCGTTTCCGGGTTCGCCGGTCACCGCCGGCGCGATGTGTATCATCACCCCCTATGCGATCGACAATTTTCTAATAGACGGCTACGATGTTGTAGTGAATCGGCCCAAAACCGCGGCTTACCGCGCCCCGGGTGCGACCAACGCGGCCTTCGCGTCGGAAACGGTTATCGACGAGTTGGCCGAAAAATGCGGAGTGGATCCGATCGACTTCCGCCTGAAGAATGCTGCCAGGGAAGGCACCGTCCAGGTGATTGGATTGCCGTTCAAACGAATCGGTTTCGTCGAAGTTTGCCAGGCGCTCAAGAACAGTCCGCATTACAAAGCCAAACTTACCGGGAAAAATCGCGGCCGCGGTGTCGCCTTCGGCTTCTGGTTCAATGCCGGACTGCAATCCTCGGCAACTGTGAATATTGACGCCGACGGAACCGCTGCGGTGGTTACTGGTGCGGTCGATATTGGCGGCTCGCGCGCGGCGTGCGCGATGGTCGCCGCCGAAGTGCTGGGGCTCTCAGCCGAGGATGTCAGACCGTCGAATACGGATACTGATTCAATTGGCCGCACCGACGTAACGGGCGGCAGCCGGACGGCGTTTGCAACAGGTTGGGCGGTGCATGAGGCCGCGCAGGACGCCTTGCGGCAACTCAAGGAGCGCGCCGCGAAAGTGTGGCAGGTCGTACCTGAAAAGGTGGACTTTGCCGATGGACGGTTTATCAACAATGGCGACCGCGGGGCGACGATGACCCTGAGAGAACTCGGGCCTCGGCTGGGCCAAACCGGTGGGCCGGTCATCGGCCGCGGAACGGTTCATGCCGGACCGATGGGCGCACCCGCCTTTGCCGGCTGTCTGCTGGACGTCGAGGTCGATCCCGAGACTGGCAAAGTCCAGATTCTGCGTGCCAGCGTGGCTCAGGACGTTGGCCAGGCGCTGCATCCGAGCTATGTCGAAGGGCAGATGCAGGGCGGCACCGCACAAGGCCTGGGGTGGGCGCTCAACGAGGAGTATTTCTACGATCAGCAGGGTAGTATGCGTAACCCTGGCTTCCTCGATTATCGAATACCGACCTGTCTGGACCTACCACTAATTGAAACTCACATAATTCAAGTGCCCCATCCCGACCATCCACTGGGAGTCAGGGGCGTAGGCGAAGTATCGATTGTGCCGCCGCCGGCAGCGGCCGCCAATGCATTGTATCGAGCTGCTGGAGTCAGGATGAATGAACTGCCGATGTCCCCGCCGAAAGTGCTCAAGGCGATGATGAGCAAATAATTTCCCTCTCACCCGCAACGAGCTGCGGGTTGCGCTCCGAAATTAGTAGGACAGGCGTCCCTGCCTGTCCGAGATGTGCGAGCCTCCTCGCTTGCATCACCGTCATGACCCGACAGTCACGAAGCCAAGCCCTGCCGGGCTGATTTCAACGGCAGGTGGCTTGGTCCTTTCTCCAGTGAGGATATGTCTCCTGTACAAAGTTTCCATGATTCCGCGAAGCGACGCTACAAAATGTTTTAGTCGTGGCGCGAGTAAAGGAACTCGCGCGTCTTCGACAGGCAGGGGACGCCTGTCCTACTAACTTTTTTCGAGCATTCCCCGGCTGCGAGCCCACCGTCTCACAGCGCGATACAGACCTTACCGAAATGGGAGCCGCTTTCGAGATAGCGGTAGGCGTCCCCGGCCTGAGCGAACGGGAACACGCGGTCGATCACTGGATGCACCGCGTTTATCTCCATCGCTCGGTTCATCTCCTCGAACATCTCGCGCGAGCCGACGAAGATTCCCTGCAAGGTTACGCTCTTGAGCAGCATCGGCATCGGGTCGATTTGGCCGCCACCGGCAAGCAGCCCAATAAGACTGATACGTCCGCCGAGCTTTACTGCGCGAATCGACTTGGCGAGCGTGCCGGCGCCGCCGACTTCGATGACGTGATCGACCCCCACGCCCCCGGTCATTTCGAGTACCTGCGCGTCCCAGTCCGGAGTGGTCTTGTAATTTATCACGCCGGACGCGCCCTGCTCTCGCAGACGCGCCAGTTTGGTATCGCTGCTCGACGTCGCGATTACCCTGGCGCCATTGATCCGCGCAAACTGCAGCGCAAAAATCGACACCCCGCCGGTGCCCAGCACCAACACCGTTTCGCCTGCCGTGATCCGGCCCATGCTCACCAACGCATTCCACGACGTGACCGCGGCACACGGCAACGTCGCTGCTTCCTCGAAGCTCATATAGTCCGGAATGCGCACGAGCCCTTCTTCGCTCAGCGCAATGTACTCAGTCAGCATTCCATCAAGGGCGCCGCCGAGCGCAGAACGGAATAGAGAACTGTGTGGCGAACCGGCCAGCCAGTTCTGGAAGAAGCTCGCGACGACACGCTCGCCGGGTTTGAAGCGCGTCGCGCCCGCGCCCACCTCGACCACTTCGCCGGCGCCGTCTGAGAGCGGGACGAGCGGCAGGCGGATTCCGCGCGTTACGGCACCACCCTTGACGGTCACGAGATCGCGATAGTTGAGCGAGGCGGCCCGCACGCGCATCAAAACCTCCGTGGGCCGGGGTTTGGGCGTAGCCCGCTCGACCAGCTTGAGACTGTCGATTCCTTTAGGATCCGCTATTTCATAAGCTTTCATGTTTTCACCAACTCAGCATGCGCCGCCGCGTAGCTTGCCCTGGTGAGGGTTGTCGCGGCTGTAGTTTGCACCTCTCGCGCGATCGTGGTCAGTGGGAGTTCTTTAGACTTTCCTTGTGCTACGATCCAGCGCCTTGTTCAAGCGCCGCGCGGGGAAAATTCCTCACCGCCCTGTCATCCGATTGACAGCAGACAGGCAACAGGATTAGCACCGATTTACCTGCCGCGCTTGTCAGCCCCTCGCCCGCTAGGTTGCGGGAGGGGGCCAGCGGCGCAGCTCTTGCGCTCCTTATGCAAGAGCGGTGACGTTGGTGAGGATCCTTAAAAATAGGCAGGGGAGGAACCATCATGGCCGACGTAGCATCACAAATAATCCGCGTCAACGACATTGAATGGAGCCCCATGGCCCCGATGATCAAGGCCAAGGTGCTGTGGTCGGATCCCGCGACCAAGCGGCGGGCACAATTAACCCGTTTCGAGCCCGGCGCCGCGCTGCCGATGCATCGTCACGTCGGCGACGAGCTGCTCTATGTCATCGAAGGTGCTATCTCGGACGAGCATGGCACCACTACTTCCGGCAATGTCGGTTATCGGCCCGACGGATGCGTGCATAGCGTGAACTGCAAGAATGGTGCGACCGTGCTGGCGGTAGTCACGGGCGGAGTCGAACCCGCCGCCGACCGCGCCGGTGCGCCGCCTTCGCAGAATTTCAACCTGAGCGAAATCCCCTGGGCTGAGGCGATGGCCGGGGTCCAGCAGAAGCCGATCTGGCAGGACAAGGAAACAAAACGCCGGGCGGTATTCATCCGCTTCGCTCCGGGCGCCCAATTGCCGCGTCATAAGCATGTCGGCGATGAATTGATCTTCGTCATCGAGGGCTCGAATGCCGATGAATCGGGCGAGGTGGTAGCCGGCAACATGAATTACCGGCCCAACGGCTGCGTGCACTCGGTCTCGAGCAAAAATGGCGCGACTGTTCTGGCGGTGGTCACCGGCGGCGTCGAAATGTTGAAATAAGGCCGTCGCTCGCGCGGCAAATACAGGTCGGTTGCTAGCGTCAGCAGAACCCTCACCCGCGCGTCACGGCTCTTGCGAAGGATGCGCAAGAGCCGCGCCGCTTGCCCTCTCCCGCAAACTAAGCGGGCGAGGAGCCTTATCCTCGGCCGCTTCTCGCATTGCGCGATGGAGGCTCCATGAGCGAGATTAAATTCGGCGTTTTCGACCATATTGAGCGCAGGAATGACAGCCTTGATCGCCTTTACCAGGGCCGGCTCGAACTGTTGCGCGACTACGATGCAGCGGGATTTTTCTGCTATCACATCGCCGAGCACCATGCCACGCCGCTCGGGATGGCGCCCTCTCCCGGGATCTTCCTGGCCGCCGCGGCACAATGCACCCGGCAGATCCATCTGGGCCCGCTGGTCTATCTGCTGCCGCTGTACAATCCGTTGCGGCTAATCAGTGAAATCTGCATGCTCGATCATCTCAGCAACGGCCGCCTCGAAATTGGCGTCGGCCGCGGCGTTTCTCCGTTCGAGCTGGCCTACTACGGAATTTCGTTTATGGACTCGCGCGAGATTTTCGACGAGGCGCTCGACGTCATCGTCGCCGGCTTGCGCAGCGAACGCCTGACTCATCGCGGGCCACATTATCGTTTCGATGGGGTGCCGATGGAGTTGGGGCCCAAGCAGCGGCCGAATCCGCCGTTCTGGTACGGCGTCAGCACGCCAGAGAGCCTGATGGCCGCGGCCCGCCGCGGGATGAACATGGTGACGCTTGGACCCAATTCGATGGTCAAAGAATTGGCCACGCATTACCGCGCCGAAGTCGCGCGGCACAAGGGTGGGCCGGGCGACCTCAACCCTCAAGTCACCGCACCGATCATCGGTGCGATTCGCCACATTTATGTCGCGGGCGATGAGCGCGAAGTCGAACAAATCGCCGCCCCGGCGTACCGCACGTACTACAACAATATCACCAAGCTGTGGCTCGACTTCCGAACGATTCCGGCCGTCGGGTTCACGCCTGACCTCGCCCGTGCGTGCCAGATGGAAGTGGCGCACGTCGGCACCGCCGAACGCATCAGCGACGAACTCGCGCGCTTCTTTGCGAGCAGCGATTGTAATTACCTGGTGCTGTCGTTCGCCTGGGGCGGGCTTGACCAGGAGGCCTCGCGACGTTCGCTGGATCGATTCGTGACTAGGGTGATGCCGCAATTCGTGAACTCGGACGCGCTCGTGCGCGCCGCAGATTAACCATTTCGCCGATAGCAGGAGGTGAATTCGCATGCGGCTTTTCCGCCTTTATAGTGGCAGCGACGGCCAGTCTCATCTGGACGAAGTCTCGCTTTCCTTTGCTCCCGGGCAATTCGCTGAGCAATCGCCGACACAGTCGGCGACCGGCATTTCATTCAGCCGGATGGCCCCCGGCACGTTTGTCGATTGGCATAATGCGCCGCGTCGTCAGTATGTAATTACCCTGGCCGGGGCGGTTGAGATTGGACTCG
>WNFC01001116.1_pt1 | contig 33107 bp, 32 predicted proteins | sample 5400541 | NCBI WGS metagenome assembly WNFC01 (sample SAMN13153342, study PRJNA577476) | soil metagenome | isolation source: 120 cm saprolite under Douglas fir tree site 2 hole 2 replicate 1 | place: USA:California | collected 2015-04-18
AGCAACACGCCTGCAACGCTTCCGTTGGAGACCCAGGTTTTGGTTCCGTTGAGCTTGTAGCAATTCCCGTCGCGCACCGCGCGCGCCTGAATTCCCGCCGCATCCGAACCTGCTGCCGGCTCCGTCAAGCAAAACGCGCCAAGCGTTTCCCCTGTGGCCATACGCCGCAGATATTTTTTCTTTTGCGTCTCGTTGCCGAACATCAGGAGCGGCGCCTGCACGGCGGAACACGTCACGCCAATTGCCGTGGACAACGCCGTGAACACGCGCGCTACTTCCTCCATGATCAGTGCATAGGAAACCGTGTCGAGCCCCGGCCCGCCCCACTCTTCTGGAATCAGCACTCCGCAACAGCCCATCTCACCGAGCTTGCGGACCGCCTCCGCCGGAAATTTTTCCGCCTTCTCCATCTCCTTGACGAACGGGCGCACCTCCGCCTCCATGAATTGGCGGACGGTATCGCGAATCAGTTTTTGGTGGTCGCTAAGCGAAAAATCCATCAGTCCATTGTACGCGGGGTACGCACGATGCTAACACAGCCAGGCGGCATGCAGAAGGCGAGGCGGTTGGGCGGAATGACCTGTCACCGGATGACGTGGATGCGCACGCCGACCTTTACCTTCTTCCAGGACTTGTCGGCCGTGTATACGGGAGCCTTCAAGGCAAGCCCGAGTGCCAAACAAGCCCGGTCACCCAAAGACAAGCCAAGCGCGCGGGTGCGTGCCACCAGATCGCCCACAAGCCTGGCGTGCTCGGAGGTGAAGGGCACGACTTCACGGACGGGGCTCAGCGCCGCTTCCCACGCATCGCCAGGGCGGAGGCCCCGGCCGACAAGTTTGCCGTGCACTTCGGCCAGATTGACGGTGCTGATGGCCGCGGCGCTCAAAAGCTCCGGCGTCAACGTTTCGGCTCCGCGTTCCTGATTGAGAATGGCGAGCAGGGCGGAAGCGTCCAACACAACTCTATTCATTTCGCGCGGCCTCGCGGCGTTCGGCAATCAATTCGTCAACCAAAGAGGTACCCGCCTTCACGTGCTTGCGGACAAGCCGCTGAGCCCGCTCAATGTTGCGTTTCAAGGTGGTGACACGTAATTCGTCGCCTTGAATCCGCAGGACGACCTCGTCACCAACACGGATGCCCAGCCGCTTGCGAAAAGAAGCAGGAATCACCACGCGACCATTTTCATTGACGCGCATGCGCGTTTTTCGCTTCATGTCATTTCTCCCTCAGTGACACTATTCTAGCATAAGTCATCTAGATCAAAAATGACAGCTTTAATAAAACTGTCATTATGCAAAGAATAACACGCTGGCGGCTAGACAGTCGCGGGGTGAAGGGGCGGGCGGCCTTTGCGGGGGAGCGGATTGGCGAGCGTTGGGAGCAGCGGAGGGAGCTTGCCGGAGGCGAGGGCGTCGAGGGCGCGGAGGCGTTCGGCGAGTTCGGCATCGGTCAAGCGGCGCTCGCGATAGAGCCAGCGGAGATAATCGCCGGCGGAGCGGTCGCATTTGCGGGAATTGCACTGCAGACAGCAGGAAACGAGGTTGCGGTGGGAATTGCCGCCCAAAAGGACACGCGGCACGACATGGTCGATGCACCGAGACGTGGACGGAAGCCGCCGCCGGCAATAAAAACAACGGCCGCATTCCCGCGCATGGATGGCCTGGCGCAGCGCCGGGTTCTTCATGAAATTCATTTCATTGAGGTCGACGGGGAGCGGTAGATTCAATGGAGCGCTGGCTGCGGGCGGGTCGGGACTCCTGGAGCAAATCTCGTCGGGCAGAAGCACCTGGACCAGGTGGCCGGCTTTGCTGCATTCGATCAGGCGCAAAGCCCCGTGGGCGATGAGGCGGCGCACGGCGGGGCGCGCTGCGCCATCGCAAAGGCGAGTGCCACGGGCAAGCCAGGCCATGGAAAAGCGTAGCCGGAGCTTGGCTTCGAGTCGACTGTGGCGCAGGAGATGGGAATAGACGGCGCGGTCGGTGCTGGAAAGACGCAGGTGCGGGACGAGCAGGTCGTCGATTTGTTTCCAGATGTGTTCGGCGTTGGGTTTTTTGTTTTTCATGTTCAGATCCAGAGTACGCAGGCGCGGGTGTGCGCGCGGCGAAGGGAGATTTAGGACGACCAGGGCAAAAAGAGAAGTTGACGGTCCCGACCGGGTCGGGATCTTCAATCGACAGTTGACAGGCAAAAGAAGGGACAAAGACTTAATGCAGAGAGCACAGAGTCCGGAGCACAAAGGTCACAGAGAAAAAAGAAAAAAGCAGATCCCTCGCTACGCTCGGGATGACAATTTCGCGCTGAGCGAGCGAGTGGAGGCGCGGCGGCGGCGCTAGAAGGGCCAGCACAGTCCAACGTTGAGTTTTCAGCAGGCTGAAACCCAGAGCGACCCGGGGCGAGCCACCCGCAAAAAGGAAAAGGGCAAGTTGTATGAAGCACAACTTGCCCTAGGAATTATGATAGCAGATCGGGAGGACTTTGCAACTTCTTTTTTTAAACTTTGTCGCGCTCCACAAAAGTGTCCCAACGCGCTCTCCGGTGCCGCCGTTTTCGCGAAGTGCGAGCCTACGCACCGGCTGCGGATGCCAGTTCTCGTGACGGTTTTGCCGGAGCCAGCGCGATCAGTGCTGCACCGATGATTGCAAGCGCAAGTACGCCCAGCAGCTCTCCACGCGGGATCAGATTGCGGTATACCTGAACGGCCATAACGGCGGCGTGAGCGAAGCTCGACCATGCCGTGAAGGCGATCAGGCTGCGATTCGCGGACGGGTCCCGCGACGCAAGCAGCAGAAAAATTCCCAGTGTGGCATAGACGCTGAGCATCATCCGCAAGGCTTCTTCCAGGTGCATGCTTACGAGCGGATAAACGGCAGCTGAAAAGAGTAACCCCACAAGCACCAAAACAGCCTTTAGCGCTCGTTCTCGAATCATGGTGCCCTCCTGACAAGAACTAAACCTAAAGAATAAATCTTAAGGAAACCAGGAGGACGCCCGCCGCGGCGGGCGCCCCTACAGTTTGAAGAGTTCGCGCATGCGTTTGAGCTGGGCGCGGCTGACGGGGATTTCCGTTTGTTTCTTGTCGTTCATTTTTAGCATGTAGGTGGCGTTAAACCAGGGCACCACTTCCTTGATGTGGTGAATGTTCACCAGGTACGAGCGGTGCGGCCGCCAGAACGATTCCGAATCCAGCGCGGCGCTCAACTCTTCGAGCGTGCGGTAGTTCGAGGTGCCCTCGAATTCGCGGGACATTACCGAAATCATTCCATCCGCGATGGTAGCAAACACCAAGTCTTCTCCGTTCACCAGCAACAAGCGCTGTTGCGATTTCACCAGCACTTTCACCGGCGGCGAGGAATTCAGTTTGCCCGCGCCAAGCTGGGTGACAAGCTGTTCGAGGCGCTCGGTAGCGGAAGTTTGAGTATCGAGCATCTTCCGCGCGCGGGTAATGGCTTTGGCGATTCTCGCCTTGTCGAACGGCTTGAGGACGTAGTCCACGGCATTCACATCGAAGGCCTGCACGGCGTACTGGTCAAACGCGGTGGCAAAGACCACGTGCGGCATTTTCATTTTGCGCTCGACGAGTTTCTTCAGCACCCCGAAACCGTCCAGACCGGGCATCTTCACATCCAGAAACACCAAGTCCGGCGAATGCTCCTTGATGAGCGAAACGGCTTCCACGCCGTTCTTGCCCTGCCCGATCAGGTTGATTTCCGGGAAGGCCTTCAGCAGGAACGCCAGCTCGTCGCGCGCGGGCTTCTCGTCGTCTACAATAATGGTGTTTATAGGCATCTTCTCTAGTTCGATGCAAGGACGGGTACTACCAGACCCGCCTCGATTGCGGGAAATAATGCCGAAGCCGAGTATAGGCGCACACCATCTCCGCAAGCAAACCAGCCTACGCGCCGGCCTGAAGGTGGCGAAATTCCCTTTTCCCGGTATCATGGGCTTCGACAAACTGAATGAGGACGAAAATATGAAGAAAACCGTACGGACCAGAGGCGCGAAGAAGGCGCAAGTCCTCGGCAGCACAGTAATTTACAAAGGGCCGGTCTTCGGGATCCGGCGCGACGAGGTGATTGAACCCAGCGGCGTCCGGGCAACCCGCGAAGTCATCACGCATCCAGGTTCGGTGGTGGTGCTGCCTGTGCTCCCCGATGGGAAAATCCTGCTCATCCAGCAGTACCGGCACGCTACACGACAGTATTTGTGGGAGTTAGTAGCAGGCCGCATGGATCCAGGTGAAACCCCCAAGATAGCGGCCGCCCGCGAACTGATTGAGGAAACCGGCTACCGCGCGAAGAACTTTCGAGTGTTCCTGGACGTTTTCCCGACGCCGGGGTTCCTGGAGGAACGCATGTTCATCCTCCTTGCGGAAGGCCTGACGGCGGGGACGGCGGAACCCGAGGAGGACGAGAAAATAATTTCCCGTGCCTATGACAGCAAGCAACTGGAGGAGATGATCCGCACCGGGAAGCTGCGAGACGCCAAATCCGTCGCGGGTATTCTCTATTACTTTCGGTTTCTTAGCCCTGACGGGCGACTCCAGAAGTGATTTCGTTAAATCGATTTTATAGCAGGGATAAGCCTACTTTTTTTTAGTAGAGGCGATGATTGTTCTATTGACTCGACGTTCGATTCTGTTACACTCCGCCCCATTCGAATCTTTTACGGCGCTAGGTTTAATGGCCTGGCGCCGGGGTGCCAAATCTCTAAGTCCCTGTCAGGAGGGAAGGCGAAGTGCAAGGAACCGTGAAGTGGTTTAACAATACGAAAGGATATGGCTTCATCGGGCGCGATGACGGCCCAGACGTTTTCGTCCATTATTCGGCAATCGCTGGAGACGGGTATCGAACCTTGCAAGAAGGAGATCCCGTCGAATTTGAGATCGTTCAAGGCCCTAAAGGTCCCCAGGCCTCCAACGTCGCAAAGGCCGGCGTCTGAAGGAGTAAGATTATTTGGCCGGCAGGAAGCGCCCTCCTGCTGGCCTTTTTTATTTTGGAGAGACATGAGGTTGAGGAAGTAAAGGAGGTGAATGAAATAAAGGAAAATCCAATCCCGGCCTCTTTCCAGCGCGCTAGACGGGAACCTGCGGGCGTCCTTCTTGTGCTCCTTTACCTCCTTTACCTCCTTTACCTCCTTTACCTCCATTTAGTTCCTCTGTTCGGGCTTATAATTCCTGCCTATGGACAACAAACAGATTGCACGAATACTGCGCGAAACAGCGCAACTCCTGGAAATTGATGGCGCGATTATTGGGCGCTATCGCAGCTACGAAAAGGCCGCGGAACTGATCGACGGCCTGCCGGAATCCATCGAGCAGCTCACCAAGGAACCGGAAAAGCTCAAAGAGCTGCCGGGAATCGGCGACCGCATGGTCGAGCATCTTCAGGAAATCGTGAAGACCGGGGATTACGCGCTGCGCAAGAAGCTGCTCAAAAAATATCCGGCGACGATTCTGGATTTGCTGCAACTACAATCTCTGGGGCCGAAGAAGGTTGCCTTCCTGTGGTCTAACTTCAAGGCCGGCACCGTGGCCGACGTGGAGAAACTCGCGAAGGAAGGCAAGCTCCGAGACCTCGCTGGCTTTGGGGAAAAAAGCGAACAGAATATTCTCAAGGCGGTGGAAGTCTTCAAGAAATCCAGCGGGCGATTCCTCCTGAACACGGCGGAAGCGGCGGCCGCGGCGGTTATTTCGCACATTGAAAAGGCAGGAAGGGCGGTCGAGTCCGTGACGCCAGCGGGTTCGCTACGCCGGGGCAAGGAGACGGTTGGCGACCTCGACCTGCTGGTTACCCTGGCCGATGGGCACACTTCGCAGAAGCAGGTGGACGCGCTGGCCAAGCACATCCTGGAATTTCCCGAGATTGATCAAACGCTGGCGCACGGCGAAAACAAAGTGAGCTTCACGCTGGAGAATGGGTTGCAAGTAGACGTGCGGCTGCTCGAAAAAGAAAACTTCGGGGCGGCGCTGCTCTATTTTACGGGGTCGAAAGAACACAACGTGGCACTGCGCGGCCGCGCCAACGAGATGGGGCTCACGCTGAATGAATATGCGCTGGCGACGTTGAAAGGAGAAAAACGCGTTGCTGGACGGACGGAAGAAGAGATCTATTCGAAACTCAAACTGGATTTCATCCCGCCGGAGCTGCGCGAAAACACGGGCGAAATCGCCGCCGCCGAAAATCACAAGCTGCCCCACCTGGTCACCCTGAAAGACGTAAAGGGCGACCTGCAGATGCACAGTACAGCGAGCGACGGAAAGAATTCGATTGAAGAAATGGCGGAAGCCGCCCGCGAACTTGGCCACGAGTACATTGCCATCACCGACCATTCGAAAGCCGTTACGGTCGCGAACGGCCTGGACGAAAAGCGCATGGCCGCACACATCAAAAAGATTCACGCGGCATCCGAGAAAGGGCTCGGCATTCGGGTACTGGCTGGGGCGGAAGTGGACATCCTGAAAGACGGCGCGCTCGACTATTCCGATGAAATCCTGGCGCAACTCGACGTGGTGGTCTGCTCGATTCACTCCTACTTCAATCTCGACCGCGCGGCCATGACCGACCGCATGCTCGCGGCCATCGAGAACCCCTACACGCAGATTATCGGGCACCCGACTGGACGCCTGCTGCTACGGCGCGATCCCCTCGGCTACGACATGGAAAAGGTGCTGGAAGCCTGCGCGAAACACGGGGTGGCCATGGAGTGCAACTCCTATCCCGACCGTCTGGACTTGAAAGACGTGTATCTGCGTATGTGCAAGGAGCGTGGCGTCAAGGTGGTCATCTCGACGGACTCCCACAACACCGGTAACCTCGTGTTCATTCGCTACGGCGTGATCATGGCCCGGCGGGGCTGGCTCGAGAAAAAGAACGTCATCAATACCCTGCCAACCGATGAATTTCTGGCCGCCCTCCGTGCCAAGCCGGGCGCGGGAAAAGGCCGAAGCAAACACGCACGGTCGGCCTAATTCCGCGGCTCTCGTCTGGAAGCCGTCCGAGTTGAGCCGGTACGCGCTGCCCTACTTTTCACCCGAAGAGTTTTCTAGCGGCGGCCACTGCTTTGGAATGCCATGTTCGTCAACTACGAGTGACTTTGAGCCTGGCGGCAAAACCTGCAGGGACTTTAAGAATTCAATAAGTTGGTTCTGCTGTTCCGGGGAGAGCGCATCAAAAGCTTTCCGCTGGGCGAGAGCTTCTCCGTTGTGCGCTTCAACGGCTTCCCTGGCGGTGGTGAACTTCCCGTGATGCATGAACGCCCCGCCTTGGTTGTAGAACCCCCACAATTTGCGGGTGATAAATTTGCAGTTTCCTGCGAAAAATGCGGTTGAGCCTGCGGGCTGGTTCTGGTCGAGAGGTTCGCATTCCGGATCGGTTGCCGGGTTACTCGTAGCACTAATGTCATGCAGCTTGAGATCGGTGTAAGCCTCCACCGTAACCGACCCATGGTGAGCTTGCAGGCGCGGAAGCGGCAGCGTGTTGCTCGTGAGGTCCACGGTAAGCGCGGGAGCACTGACCGGATAATTCGTGGGCCCGAGTTGCAAGTTCGGTGAATTGGGACCGGTGGCCGGATTGTACGGATTGGGCTCAAAGTAGATCCAGCCCGGCTGCCCCGGCAGTCCCGGATTGTTATTCGAAGTCAGAGGCAGGGTTGCATGGCAGGTTGCACAGCCAATTTTATTGAACACGGCCTCACCCATCAGGTTCGCCCGCTCCACCGCCGGATCGTTCGGAATCACGCGACCTGGAACAGCAAGTGCGGCCTGGAACAAGGAAACCGCGGTCAAGTCGGCCGTCGTCAGTTCGTTTGCGAAATCGTCCCCATCCTGGTCAGCGTTGAGCCCGAAGCGCTCTTCGGCCTGCATGCCATGGTGATGGTTGAACGCATTATTGCTGAACTGTCTTATTGAGACCACGTTGCCGACCTGATGCAAAGGCCGGATGATCAGGCTCGGTGGAGTCGTGCCCTTGCTGGACAGGCTCGGGGCGGCCAAGCCTTGCACGTGGGAGGTATTCCAGGTGCCGTCCGCGTTGTGCGTCAGAGTTCCGAAGGAAATACCCTTCGACGTCAACTGCTTGCTGTTTCCCGGAGACGTCGCATCGCGCTCTGCCTGCAGCTCCGCGGTCATTTGCCGGGCCAGCATTTCGACGAAGCCGGAACCATTCATGCCGATGGTCTTCCTGTCGTCAGTAGCGTTGTCCATCGTGACGAACTTTCCGGATTCATCCACAGCGCCGCGCAACGTGATCCCGTCGTTGTGATCGAGTGTCAAATGATCAAAGCGCTGCGCTAGAACGAAGACCTCCGTGACGCGGTCACCGCCGGCACCTGGGACGGGCGCATTGTGACAGCCAGAACACGCATTTGCTTCGGGCGAAGAGAAGCGGTCGAAATTTCTCGGAAACACTAAGGGAGAGCTGGGATCAGAGATGGGCCCGCCGGTTCCCTTCGATAAGGGACGCCCGGCTCCCTCTTGGACCGTGAACTTGGCATTGAAAAGCTGCGCGCCGTATTGGATCAACTGCCCGATAGAGGTTGTGAATTCCTCGCCGTCCTGTAGGTGTATGGATATCGCAACCTCGCGCCCGACTTGTGAGCTGGGGCTTTGTCCCAAGGCGGCAATCACAAGGGCAAACGGAGATAAGGCCAGAAGCCATCGGCAGGTTCGTCGGAAAGTCTTGCTCATAGCACCATCCTTGGTTCGTCCTCGGCCCTGACGAGATCGAGATTTAGACGGTCACGGCGAGCAAGGTTCCATTCCTTGCTCGCCGTGAAAGCTGCCTTGCTCCGCCCCTGTGCGAAGGGACTTGAGCGCATTAGGAGAAGAAAACGCCGTTGCGTTCGCTGCCGATCTGGGCAAAGTTGACGACCGTCGACGCCGGGTCGGAGACGAACCGGAAACCGTGCCCGGTGCTTACGGGTGTGGATGCGGTCACGGCAATGGTGACAATTCCGATCTGGAAGAAGTCCCCGGCAAAATGGTTCACGGCGTCATGCACACCGATGAAGTTCTTCGTGATGCCGCTCCACCTGATGTCCAGAGAATTGATGATTCCACTGACGAATCCCTGTGGACGGTTCGGGCTCGTGCTGTTGCCAACCGTGAAGGCGTCGAACACCGAGCAAATGTTGTTCGCCTTAAGGCTGGCAGTGCCACCGGCCAAATCCACCTTGGCACTGCCGGGCGGCAGTGGAGTGGTCCAGAAGGTTAGGCTCTCAGAGATGCCGGCATCCCAGGAGTGAGGCGAGCCCGACGGGCTCGTGGAGTCAAGTCATATGAATGACAGCGTGCCGTTGTGCGGGAGCCCGTCCACGCCGATAAACACGCCGGTCATAAACCGCCAGTCGGTGTGGAATGTGTACGGCGTGACATCGCCAGTGTTGAGGTCCGTCCCGGTGCCAGCAAAGTTCAGGTCGGCTTGGCCGATCATCCCCTGAAAGTCGGTGATGGTTGACGGATCAAAGCCCGCGTTGGGGAAATGAGGGAAGGTTGATGGCGCGCTGCCGTCCGGCGGCCCGGGAAAGAAGAAGTGTCCGGGACCGGTAATGTGAGGGATGGGACGGGGCAGGTCGCGACAGGTTTCCTGCGCCGCCTCTTGTGCCAGTGCCGGAAATGCCAGTTCCGAGCTTAGCAAAAGTCCAGCGCCGGCCGCGGTGCCCGCTGCTCCACGGATGAGATTACGCCGGCTCAGAGATTTCTGTTGAAGTTTTTTCCTTGAAGTAAAGTCCTGCTCGTCCATTCTTGTTCTCCTTCGACTCACCAGCACGCACAAAAGGAACGTGCTCACCTGCGAGTGATGGCCTGGGGTCCCGAAAATGCCAGTCGAGAAACCATGAGAAAGAACACGAAAAAAAGGGAGAGTGCGAGCAACTCTGCGCCTGTCAGTTCAAACTTGTCAAGCATGAAATCAGGTAATGAGAGTACTCGCGCTGCAAAAGATGCCGGACGGAGTCTCGTAAAACCTGAATCGTGGAGGCGTTGTTGAAAGCGGTATGGAACCCTGCTTGCCGGTCCCAGGAAGCCGGTATCAGGCTAGGTTCCGCAATGATGACGCGGACTGCTTGGCGGGTAAACTAAGTCTCCATTTGGGAGCGAAAACCGACTGAGGAGGAACATTTCCCCCATAGCCGTCGTATATTGGAGGTAGAACGCCACCCTTACGGAGGGTATTGAAAATGAACCCACTTCCCCATCGCTCGACCGCTATCCGGCTGGGATTTGCCTGTGCGGCGCTATTGGCCGCTTCCGCGGTCGCGGCGCGAGCTGAAGAAACCACCAAGTCTTTTACCGTTTCTGGGCGGGCCAACGTGCGCGTGGAGACCAATGACGGCAGTGTGCACGTCAGCACCGGCGACTCGAAACAGGTGGAATTTCGCGTCGAATACCAGGGGTACGAACTGGGCAAAAATTTGCACTTTGACGCCCATCAAACCGGCGACAAGGTCGAGATGACGGCCCGGGTAATCGGCCATTGGGGATTTGGGTGGGGCCACAATTCGCGCCGATTGCACATTGAGGTCCGCATGCCTCGCGAGGCTGACCTGCAGGTGGAAACGGGCGACGGCGCCGTTCAGGCCGAATCCATCAATGGGACCGTAAACGTGCATACCGGCGACGGGTCGGTGAAGGCTAATTCGTTGAACGGCACGATTGATCTGCACACGAACGACGGGAGCATCACGGTTGACAGTCTGAAGGGCGACATTCGCTTGCGTACGGGAGACGGCTCGATCGAGGCTCGCAATTTGGATGGTAAGGTTGAGGCGGACTCCGGTGACGGCCATATCCGCATTGCCGGCCGGTTCGATGGGCTTAACGTAAAGACGGGCGATGGCAGCGTGGACACGCGCGTTCAGCCGGGATCCAAGATGGCATCGAGCTGGACGATTCGAACAGGTGATGGTAGCGTGGACTTGGTGCTGCCGGCAGACTTCCAGACGAATATAGACGCAAGCACAGGCGACGGCCACATTAGCCTGGGTATACCAGTGACCGTGGAAGGAACCTTCAGCAATTCGCAGATTCGCGGCAAGATGAATGGCGGCGGACAGCCGCTGACCATCCATACTGGCGACGGGTCCATCCGGCTTAGCAAGAGCTGAGTTAGGCAGCCCGCGAGAGACCGGCGAGTTCTAGTACTAGCATGCAAGAAGCGGTCGCCCACGGATGTCCGAATTCGGCGACTTTTGTGGACACTCCCACACATGTAACTTGTTGAAAACAAAAGAAGTGGGTTTGGTGTGTGCCTTGCACTCCTACCTGCGCATCTGATTCTTCAGGAGAGTGTCGTGATCGTTTTCCTACTGCTAGCCGCCGTCCTGCTTCTGGTGGGAGTGACCATGATCAGCTCCATCGATTCCTCAAGTACCCGCCGCCATTGATTATTCGTCGCTGGCGGGACCCACAGACTTCCTTCAACAATTCCCTTTGACAAGCCCTTTCCGCCGGAGCCTTTCCTAACGCATAATCGCAGCTTGGTTATGGCTGCTCTTCCCCAAAAGGAAACTACGGCACGCCCGAAACGTTTGCCGCGCGCACTCACGTGGGGAGTTCTGTTTCTCCTGTACACGGCAATCGCGGTGCTCATGACTGGTTACCGGTATCTGGACGATCTTACTCGGCAGCGACTTGGAACTTTTCCTTTGCGCGCTTTGGAAGAAGGCACAGGAGTATATTCCGTTTTTCTGATGCTGCCTTTGGTATTCCGCTTCGCGCGAATGTATTTGTTCGAACGCAAGGGGTGGTTGAGGCTCGGTCTTCTGCACGTCGTTGGCGCGGTAGTATTCTCCGCGGCGCACACCACCATGATGGCGATCAGCCGCCACTTCCTGGCGCCACTGATTGGTCTCGGCCCTTACGACTACGGAATCATGACGTACCGCTACCCGATGGAGTTTTCCAACGATCTGATCGGCTTCACCATCATTGTGGGACTGTACTCTTTCTATCAGCGGCTTCGCATCGCGCAGGCGCAGCAACTTGCGGCGGCCGAATTAAAGACCGAGCTGGCACAAGCGCAACTGGAGAATCTGCGCTTGCAGTTGCAGCCGCACTTCTTGTTTAACACCCTGAACACGATTTCTTCGGTGATGTACGAGGATGTCCCCGCCGCCGACGCGATGATCACGCAGCTCAGCGACCTGCTGCGGCTGACGCTTCAGGCTTCGCGGACGCATGAGATTCCTCTCGCGGAAGAACTAGAAATCACGCGCCTTTATCTTGACCTGATGCAGAAGCGATTCGAAAACAAGTTGCGCGTGACCTATGTTGTAGACGCCTCCTTGAATGAGAGTCTGGTGCCGCAGCTCATTCTGCAGCCGCTGCTGGAGAATTCTCTGCGACACGGCATGAAATCGGGAGGCGACGCGATGGAGCTCTCCATCGTAGCCCACCGGGAAAACGGCAGCTTGATCCTGCAGGTGTGCGACACAGGTTGCGGTCTTGGGGAAGCCGATCCATCGAGAGTATTCGGCCGAGGGCTGGGGCTTTCGAATATCCGCGACCGGCTTGCGCATCTCTATGGCGACGGACAACAGTTTTCGATTTCCAACCGGCCCAGCGGAGGGGCGGAGGTGACGCTCCGCGTTCCCCTTCATATCGCAACACAAATCTCTCAAGCATCCGAATGAGCCCGCAGGCGCCACTTCGCGTCCTGGTGGTTGACGACGAAGCGCCGGCGCGGCGCAAAGTTTTGCGCTTGTTGCGCGAAGATCCCGCGGTGGAGATTGCGGGGGAAGCCGACAGCGGTGAGGCCGCGATCGCGGCGATTAAAAAGCAGAGCCCTGACCTGGTTTTTCTTGATGTGCAAATGCCCGGGATGGATGGCTTTGGAGTGATTCAGTCCGTTCGCGCTGCGAAGATTCCCTTGCCGCGCGTCGTTTTTATCACGGCGCACGATCGATTTGCGCTTCGCGCGTTCGAGGTGCACGCGTTCGACTATCTGCTGAAGCCCGTCAGTGAGGAACGATTTCGCGAAGCTCTTCGGCGTGCCCGAGAACAACACGAGCTATCGGCGGACGGATTCACTTCCCGCCTGGGAGCGATGCTGGATCAGCTCCAGCGGGAGAAATCGCTGCCTGACCGCCTGCTGATCCAGGAAGATTCACGGGCAATATTCGTGGCGATCAAGGAAATTACCTGGGTTGAGGCGGACCGGAATTACGTGCTACTACACTGTGGAAAAAAGACGCACACGCTGCGGAGCACCCTCGATGCGTTGCAGAGCACGCTCGATCCAAAGCTTTTCGTGCGTATCAACCGCGGAACGCTGGTGCGGTTGGATGCGATTCGCGAGATGCTGCCGTGGTTCCACGGTGAATACAAGGTGATGCTCCACGACAACACGGAATTGCGATGGTCGCGCCGCTACGTTTCGCAGCGGCCTGAACTGTTGAAACTCTCCTGAGTTGCGACGGATAGGTGTGACAATTGCCCGCTCGTCCCCGCAATGGGCCCTCATATCCCTATCCAGTTGCGCGTCCTGGCCGGTTCGCGCTATCTCTTCTGTTCATGAAAGTCACAAAACTCTCTAAAACATTTCGCTTCTTTAGCACAGCGTGCTTTTCTCTTTGGCTAGCGTCTGGCGCTCGGACGCAAGGGAAACCGGAGGGGGGCTGGCCCACCTATTCGAATGATGCTGGCGGCACGCGGTATTCCTCTGCGTCGCAGATTGACCGGAGCAACGTCTCGCAACTCAAAGTGGCATGGACCTACCGCACCGGTGCGCTGCCGCATGACGAGGAACTGGACAAGAAAGCAGCGTTTGAAGCGACCCCGATCCTTGTTGATGGAAAACTTTTCTTGAGCACTCCGTACGATCACGTGATCGCCTTGAATCCGGAAACAGGTGCGAAACTGTGGGAATTTGATCCCAAGCTTGAGCTTCCTTACGGCTCTTCGGAAGTCACCTCGCGCGGAGTGTCCGCCTGGCAAGATGCCAAAGCCGGGCAACCGTGCGCGCTGCGCATCTTTATCGGGACCCTGGACGCGCGGCTGATTGCCCTGGATGGCGCCACCGGAAAACCTTGCCTCGACTTTGGATCGGAAGGCGAAGTCGATCTGACGACCAGCGTGAGACTGCGCGACCCTGGCGATTATCAAGTGACTTCCGCGCCCGCCATCTTCAAAGACCTGGTGATTACGGGCTCCTCGATGGGCGACAATCGCGCCGTCACAGTTGAGCGCGGAATCGTTCGCGCATTTGATGTGCGCACGGGGAAACTGCGATGGACTTGGGACCCCATCGCGCCCTGGGCGTATCAGACCACGCCACGCACGGGCGCCGGTAACGCCTGGTCGGCGATTTCGGTGGACGCTGAGCGCGATCTGGTTTTCATCCCCACCGGCAGCGCCAGCCCCGATTATTACGGCGGCATCCGCAAAGGCGATAACAAATGGGCTAACTCGGTGGTGGCTCTGCGCGCCAGCACCGGCGATTTCGTCTGGGGCTTTCAGGTGGTTCACCATGATCTCTGGGATTACGACGTGGCTTCCCAGCCCACACTCTTCCCGTGGAAAGATGGCACGCCCGCCATTGCCATCACCACGAAGATGGGCCGCGTTTTCGTTCTCAACCGACTCACAGGTGCTCCGCTCATTCCCGTGGAGGAACGCCCTGTTCCCAAGAGTGACATTCCCGGAGAGGAAGCCTGGCCTACGCAGCCGGCTTCTACGATTTCCCTGGTTCCAGAAAAATTATCGCCCGAGGATGCCTGGGGGAAAGATGCACAGGAGAAACAATGGTGCAGGGAGAAAATCAAAGCCGCGCGAAGCGGGGAAATTTTCACTCCACCGAGTTTGCAAGGCACTCTGGTCTACCCCAGCAATGTGGGCGGAGTGAACTGGGGAAGCGCGGCATACGACCCGCAGCGGCACCTGCTGTTCGTGGACACCAACCGCCTGCCGATTTTTGTGAAGCTGATCCCGAGGGACGAACTTGCGGAAGCGCGGAAGAGCGCGAGCGATCTTGACCGGCTGCACGGCGAATTCGCGCGGCAAACGGGCGCACCGTTCGCCATGTTCCGCACGCCACTGCTGGCACCGAGCGGACTACCCTGCAACGCGCCGCCTTGGGGAACGGTGGCAGCAGTGGATCTCTTCGAGGGGAAAAAGATTTGGGATGTTCCCCTGGGAAGCCTTATTCCGGGGATGAACACGGGAACGATCACGCTGGGCGGGCCGATGGTCACGGCGGGCGGCGTAGTGTTCACAGCAGCGGCAAAGGACAACGGCCTGCGCGCGTTTGACTCGGAAACGGGCAAAGAGCTTTGGAAATACGACTTGCCGGCGGGCGGTCAGGCCACGCCCATGACCTACATTCTCAAGGGCAAACAGTGCGTGGTGATTGCCGCGGGAGGGCACGGTAAACTAGGCACGAAGCAAGGCGACTACGTGATCGCCTTTACGCTGCCGTAAAGGAATCGAGCGAAAGCAGCTCTTTCGTCACTTTCACACAATCACGGAAACCAAATGAAAACTACAACGGACCAAGCGCCAGCGTTTGATGATCGAGGAGCATCCTTCTTCGCGGATGGAATGGTCGTAGTGCTACTTCTCGCCATCGCGAACTTCCTGATGCATCTGTACTTCAACAACCGGTATGGCTACTTCCGCGACGAATTCGATTACATCGCTTGTGGCGACCATCTCGCCTGGGGTTATGTGGATCAGCCTCCCCTGGTGCCGTTTCTCGTCAAAGTCTCGCGGCTCTTGCTGGGCGACTCGCTGCGAAGCATTCGTTTTATCCCCGCGCTGGCGACCTCGGCTACCGTCATTTTGACAGGCATGATGGCCCGAGAGCTCGGCGGGCGGGGCTTTGCCCTTTTGCTTTCCGCGTTAGCGTTCATCGCTGTCCCGATTTATCTCTCGGACGGCAGCCTGCTGACCACCAACTGCCTCGAACCTTTGCTGTGGATGGGCTGCGCTTATTTTGCGATCCTGGCGATCAAGCGCGGCGACCCACGCTACTGGCTCTGGTTTGGCGTTGTCGCGGGCGTTGGCCTGGAAGAGAAATACTCGATTGCCGTGCTCGGATTCAGCATCGCGGTGGGACTGTTACTGACCGAGCAGCGAAATGTTTTCACCAGAAAGTGGATCTGGCTTGGCGGCGCACTCGCCTTTCTGATTTTTCTTCCAAATGTTCTCTGGAATGTCCGGAATCACTGGCCCTTTGCGGAGCTGATGCACAACATAAAGGCCGACGGCCGCGATGTGGTCCTTTCTCCCGCGGCGTACTTCGCGCAGCAGGTTCTCATCGTTCACCCGATTCTTGCGCCGATGTGGATCATCGGCGTACTCGCGTTTCTCTTTTCTGCGCGGCTGAAGCCCTACCGGTTCCTCGGCTGGAGTTATTTAGCGGCGTTTGCCGTGTTCATCGTTCTCAAGGGCAAGAACTATTATCTCGGGCCAATTTACCCGGTCTATTTGGCAGCGGGCGCGGTGGTGATTGAGAGTCTTATCGAGCGGTCACGACAAGCCTGGCTGAAGCCCGCGCTCGTTGCGCTGATTGTCGCAGGAGGAGCCTGGCTTGCTCCGATTGTGATGCCGGTTCTGCCAGTCGATCAGTTCATTTCCTACATGCAGAAACTGCCTTTCAAAGTCCCTCGCAGCGAGCACAGCCACATGCGCGCAATCCTTCCTCAACACTACGCCGATCAATTCGGATGGGAGGAAATGGTGGCCACCGTGACTCAGGCCTACACGCGGCTCTCGCCGGAGGAACGGTCAGGCTGCGGAATCTTCGCCCAGGACTACGGGCAAGCGGGCGCCATCGATTTCCTTGGCCGTCGCTACGGGCTACCCCCGGCGCTGAGCGGTCATCAAACGTATTTTCTTTGGGGGCCGCGCGGCTACTCGGGAAATTGCTTGATCGTCCTGGACGACAAGCGCGAAGTACTTGAAGGGTATTTCGAGCACGTGGAATACGTAGGCGCGTCCGCCGACAATCCTTACGCGCTGGAGCGCGAGATTCCCGTGTTCATTTGCCGGGGCGCAAAATTCGGTTCGCTGACGGAGATTTGGCCGCAATTGAAGAAGTGGCTGTAGTTTCCCGCATTCTTCCCCCTTAAGATACAATCCTGGGCCAGCGAGATATGGCTGGAAAAACCTCACGCGGCGGCGGCCTGCGGCTCATCGCCGCCTTCAAGCTCTTGAAGGGAGTGGCGCTGATTGCCGTGGGGATTGGGGCGCTGAGGCTGTTGCACAAAGACACAGCCGCCATTGTCGAGCATTGGGTCAACGTTTTCCGGGTGGACCCGCACAATCATTTCATCAATCGGCTGCTCGAAAAACTGTCGATTCTGGATGACCGGCGGCTGAAAGAACTCAGCATCGGGACATTTGTCTACGCCGGGATTTTTCTCGTGGAAGGCGTGGGGCTGGCGCTGAAAAAACGCTGGGCGGAATACTTCACGATCATTACGACCTCTTCCCTGCTTCCCATTGAGATATATGAATTGGCAAAGCGCGCGAGCGCCGGCAAGATCCTGGCGCTGCTGATCAATCTCGCCGTGGTTGTTTACTTGGTCGTGGAATTGCGCCGGTCGCGGAAGCCCCGCTAAAAAGATTCCGAGGGCTACCTACCTAAAGAGTCTTTTTTCTTCTCCGATTTGCAAATCCCGCGCTCTTCCCCCATCATTATTAGTTTGTTTGGGGACGCGGCACGCTTCCGCTGCGGCAATTCTCGTTCAAGCTTCATCTTTTCTGTCGATCGGTTTGCGATCGTTCAATTAAGGAGCGACATGGAAAAGCCTTCCAAAATCGCGCCCGCTAAGGGAAAACTGGGAATTCTCCTTCCAGGAATGGGCGCCGTCAGCACCACCTTTATGGCCGGAGTTGAACTCGTGCGCAAAGGCAAAGCGCAGCCCGTGGGATCTCTCACGCAAATGGGCACCATCCGCCTGGGCAAACGGACCGAAGGCCGTTCTCCGCTGATCAAGAAATTCGTTCCGCTGGCCGATTTGAAGGACATCACTTTTGGCGGTTGGGATATTTTCAAGGACAACGCTTACCAGTCTGCCGCTAATGCCGGCGTCCTGAATCCGCAGGATTTGGAAAAGGTGAAGCCTTTCCTCTCGACCATCAAACCGTTGAAGGCCGCGTTCGACCACGATTTTGTGAAACTTATCGATGGTCCGAATATCAAGAAGGGAAAAAACAAGTACGAGCTGGCGCTCGAGATCAAGGAAGATATCGCCAACTTTCGAAAGACTTCGCGCGCTTCGCGGCTGGTGACCTGCTGGTGCGGCTCGACGGAATCCTTCGTGAAGCCCGAAGACGCGCACTCCACGCCGGAAAAGTTTGTCGAAGCCATGAAGTCCAATCATCCGGCGATTGCGCCGTCGATGCTGTATGCCTGGGCTTCAGTGACCAGTGGCGTGCCTTACGCGAACGGTTCGCCGAACCTTAGCGTGGACATCCCAGCGATTCAGCAGTTGGCGCACGATCATAATGTGGCCATCTGCGGAAAAGACTTCAAGACCGGACAAACCCTGATCAAAACCGTGCTCGCACCGGCGTTCAAAGCGCGCATGCTGGGGCTCGACGGCTGGTTTTCCACCAACATTCTTGGCAACCGTGACGGGGAAGTTCTCGAGGACCCAGGCTCCTTCAAGACCAAGGAAGAGTCCAAACTCAGCGTGTTGGAATATATCCTTCAGCCGCAGTTGTATCCGCAGCTTTACGGCAAGATGCACCACAAAGTGCGCATCAACTACTATCCACCGCGCGGAGACAACAAAGAAGGCTGGGATAACATCGACATCTTCGGATGGCTCGGCTATCCGATGCAGATTAAAGTGGACTTCCTCTGCCGCGATTCGATTCTTGCCGCGCCGATTGTGCTCGATCTCGTCTTGTTCCTCGACCTGGCGCAGCGCGCCGGGATGCGCGGCATTCAGGAGTGGCTCAGCTTCTATTTCAAATCGCCTATGACCGCTCCCGGCCTGTATCCCGAGCACGACCTCTTCATTCAGTCCATGAAGCTGAAGAACACGCTCCGCTGGATGATGGGCGAGGACCTCATCACGCACCTCGGCCAGGAGTACTACGACTGAAAAAGTGATCAGTGGTCAGTCTTCAGTATTCAGTTAGAAGATTGCGTGGTGTGGGCTGCACGGGCGCAACCCCAATGCACACCCCTGTGAGTAAATATTTTGAGCGACGAAATTAGTTAGGCGCCGTGGGCCGCGGAGGATTTGGCCTCGACGGCGTCAAGAACCCGCGTGGAGTAAACCAGCGCGGCTCCGGCGTTCATTCCCACGGCGACACCGAGGGCTTCCGCGATTTCTTCCTTGGTAGCGCCGGCTTTCAGTGCCGCGTCGGTGTGCACGACGATGCAGCCGTCGCAATGGGTCGTGACAGCTACGGCCAAAGAGATCAGCTGACGCGTTTTTTCGCCCAGTTTGCTGGTTTTAGAATTGGCGGCGCTGAGCGTTTGATAGCCGCGAACAGTGTCCGGCGAAAGCTTCATCAAGTCACCAATCCGAGCGCCGACTTCCTTATGGTACTGGTTCCAATCCATCATCATCGTTTTTTCTCCTGTTTTGTGACGCCGGAATCGGCCCGCTTGGGTCACTTTCCGGGAAAGTGATTCGTCGAGTCCAATCTTACACACCATCACGGATGCGTCTACGCCTAGAAAATGACTCACGGGGGTTTGGCCGCAAGCGCTGCCCGAGTCGTTACATCAACTCTTCAACGAACGAACGGGCCGCGTCGATGGGCACCTGCAAGTCGCAATGAACCAGCGGTCCCTCATTCAGGACCGGTTCGGCACCGTGCAAAGTAGGCACGTCAGTACGCTCGAAGAATTTTCCGATGGGAATTTCATCTCCCCAGAGCAGTGATTTTTCCATGGCGGCCATCCAATTGGCCGGGTCATGCGCGGAGTCGTCTTCGAGCTTCTTCACGCGCGGACGGAACCACTGGTAAGTATTGTCGTGATTATAAGTGACACAGGGACTAAAGACGTCCAGGAAGGAAAAGCCCGGATGCTCGATACCCTGCTTGATCAGCTCCGTGAGGTGCTTCTGCTCGGCGCTGTACCCGCGCGCAACGAACGTGGCGCCCGCGGCTAGAGCAAGGGAAATCGGGTTGACCGGCGCTTCAATGTTGCCGAAGGGCATGCTTTTCGTCTTCATGCCGACGCGGCTGGTCGGCGAAGTCTGGCCGGTGGTAAGACCGTAGATCTGATTGTCCATGACGATGTACAGCAGATCCACGTTGCGGCGCATGGAGTGGACAAAATGGTTCCCGCCGATTCCGAAGCCGTCTCCATCGCCGCCTGTCACCACCACGGTTAGTTCGTGATTGGCAAGCTTCAATCCCGTAGCCACCGCCAGGGCCCGGCCGTGAAGGGTGTGCATGCCGTAAGTATTCATGTACCCGGGGAAGTTGGAGGAACAGCCGATTCCACTGATGGTGACCACGCTGTGGTTCGGAATGCGCAGTTCGACCAAGGCTTTTTGGACGGCCGCGAGCACGCCAAAATCGCCGCACCCGGGACACCAATCGGGATCAACTCTCCCTTTCATATCGGCCATGGTCAGTTGACTGGCACGCTGTACGGTTGTCGCCATCTGCGTCTCCTCCTCAGACCATAATCTCGTGCATGGGAACGGAAAGCTTCGTCTGCCCGGCGAGTTGTTGCTTCACTGCCTCCACAATATGATGCGGCATGAAGGGCTCGCCGTCGTATTTGCGGATGTGGCCGTCGGCCACGAAGCTGGTTTCGCTGCGAAGGTAGCGCGCAAACTGGCCGCTGTAGTTGTTCTCCACGACGATGGTGTGCCGCGAGTCTTTTAGAATCTCGAGAATTGCATCGCCATGCAATGGCACCAGCCAGCGGATCTGCAACTGATTGGTGGTAATTCCCTGCTCGTTGAGAATCTCACAGGATTCCTCGATCACACCTTTCGTTGAACCCCAGCCGATCAACGTAACATCGGCTTCACGCGGCCCCCACAGCACCGGCCGCGGAACGGCCGCCTCAATGCCGGCGACCTTGCGCATGCGCTTTTCCATCATCGCCCGTCGCTTGATGGGATTGGTGAATTCGTCGCTAATCAATACGCCGTCTTCCATGTGTTCGTCGGTGGCGGCGGTGTGGATGTGGCCGGGCACGCCGGGAACAGCGCGCGGGGAAACGCCGCTTTCGGTAATTTTGTAGCGTTTGTAATCCCCGTTGCTGGAAATGGCGGCCTGCGCCCCGTTGGCGGTGGTGATGAGTTCTCCGCGATCGATGGGCGGGCGAAAATCGAGATCGTTCGGATGCACGCTGAGTCTGCCTTCCGACAGCAGCAGATCGCAAAGCACCAGGCCTGGGCACTGGAAGCGGTCGGCAAGGTTGAACATCTCAGGGATGAGCTTGAAGCAATCGCCTATGTCCAGAGGAGCCGCAATCACTCGGGGATAGTCACCAAATGCGGCGCCCAGCATTTGCCACAGGTCGCCCTGCTCGGTTTTCGTGGGAACGCCGGTGGACGGGCCGGCTCGCTGACAGTTAATGACGACCACCGGAGTTTCGATCATGGCGGACATGCCAAGGCCTTCGCTCATCAAGGCGAAGCCGCCACCCGACGTTGCGCACATGGCGCGAACGCCGGCGTGAGCCGCGCCGATCGCCATGTTGATCACGCCGATCTCGTCTTCCACTTGCCGGACCATAATGCCGGCTTTGCGTGCGTGCGCGGCCATCCAGTGCAGAACGCCGGTCGATGGGCTCATCGGGTAGGCGCAATAAAACTTCACTCCCGCCGCCGCCCCACCCATGGCCATCGCCGTATTGCCGCTCAGGATCGCGTAGCGGTTCTCGGTCTTGGGAACTGGATGCGCGAAAGCCGTGAAATGCGCGGCGGCATAATCGTAGCCAACTCGAGCCACCCCAACGTTTTCCGCCACTACGGCTTCGCCTTTTTTCTTGAACTGCTCTCGGAGAACTTCTTCCAACGCCTGGAACCCGATACCCATCATGTGGAGGCCGGCGCCGATGGCGAGCGTGTTCTGCGCAACCTTGTTTCGCGTAATGTCGACCAGCTCTGAAACCGGAAGCGGGCAGAGCTGCACGCCGTCAGCGGGCGAACCTGGCTTAATCGTGTCCGAATTGTAGATACAAGCAGCTCCGGCGGTGAGCAGCTGCAGGTGGCGATCCATGCTGTCCTGGTTGAGAGGAATTAGCAGGTCAACGCGGTCACCCATATTGGTGACTTCTTGCGGACCCGTACGAATGGTCAGAAAAGTGTGACCGCCGCGAATGATGGATTGATAGGCGTTATAGGCATTCAGGTGCAGGCCCCGCCGGCTGAAGATCTTTGCGAAAATGTCGCCGGGGGTGGCAACACCCTGACCGGCCGCGCCTCCGATACCGACGGCAAAGGTCTGCTGCATAGTACCCTCCCTAAGCGGGAACCAGCGCAGCAGAGACTTCCGAACCTTTACATCTGCCGGTGGCCCGTGATCGGCTCTAACTTTCTGGGCTCTTCCGCGCGGTCCAAAGTGCTCTCGACCGCCCCGGACGGACTCAATTCAAGTTCCCTAGCCTTCGCGAGAACCTGCTTACCGAGATTTCCGGTCTGCTCCTTAAGATGGTCGAGAGTATACAGCCCGCGCCCATGCAAGACAACTGAACTTACAGCGGGGTACTGGGCCATCGATGAAAACGCGGGCCGAGCCTCCGACAAGAGGTCTTCGCGCTGGCAAACGCAGGCTAGTGGCTTGCGAGCGCCCTCTCCGGAAACTGATGAACCACCGCATGTTGCGCGCGACTATACTCTCCGCCTGCGCGAATGTGGTATCTTCTCCAATTCACTCGCGGCTGTCGAATTTGCGGACAGTTGCTAGCGAGCGGCGCAGCCCTTTCCTTTCATGCCCGCAGAGCAGTCGCACATCGTCCAAGGAGTCGTATCCATGAAGAGTTCGTACAACGGGAATGCCGTTCCAACGAATGGCAAGCCGATTGGTTACAGTGGCGGCGAGCTGCAAGTGCCGGACACGCCCGTCATTCCCTTCATCGAGGGGGACGGCACCGGCCGCGACATTTGGAAAGCGTCTCGGCGGGTGTTTGACGCCGCGGTGGAGCAGGCCTACGGCGGCAAACGCCGCGTGGTTTGGTTCGAAGTGTTCGCAGGTGAAAAGGCGTTCAAGACGTTTAATGAATGGCTGCCGAACGATACGGTCGATGCCATTCGTGATTTTCGCGTCGCCATTAAAGGGCCGCTGACGACACCCGTGGGCGGCGGCATCCGTTCGCTGAACGTGGCGCTCCGGCAGCTCCTGGATCTTTACTCGTGCGAGCGGCCTGTGCGGTATTTCCCCGGCGTTCCTTCCCCCGTTCGCGAACCGGAAAAAATGGATGTATTCATTTTTCGCGAGAATACCGAAGACGTTTATATCGGCATCGAGTGGAAATCCGGCTCGCCGGAAGTGAAAAAACTTCTGGAATTCCTGAACAACGAAATGCTGAAGGATGGGAAGAAGCAGATTCGCTGGGATTCCGGCGTGGGCATCAAACCGATTTCACCGACAGGAACAAAACGGCTGGTGCGGCGTGCCATCAAGTACGCCCTGGCGAACAAGCGCAAGAGCGTGACGCTGGTGCACAAGGGGAACATCCAGAAATTTACGGAAGGCGCCTTCCGCGACTGGGGCTACGACCTGGCGCGCGAAGAGTTCCGCGCGCAGACGATTACCGAGCGCGAGAGCTGGATCGTTGGCAACCTGGACAAGAATCCGGCGCTGACCGTGGAGCAAAACGCCTCGATGATCGAGCCGGGACTTGAACAGGCCACCGAGGCATTCAAGAAGACGGTCTACGACGAAGTGAAGAAGACGCTCGACTCGATTTACGCGACGCATGGCAAAGGACAGTGGAAACAGAAGCTGATGATCAACGACCGCATCGCCGATTCGGTGTTCCAGCAAGTTTTGATGCGCGCGGATGAATACAGCGTGCTGGCAACCTCGAATCTGAACGGCGATTATTTGTCGGATGCGTGCGCAGCGCAGGTCGGCGGTCTGGGCATGGCGCCGGGATCGAATATCGGCGATGGCTTCGGCGTCTTTGAGGCCACGCACGGAACGGCGCCGAAGTATGCAGACAAGGATGTGATTAATCCCAGTTCGGTGATGCTTTCGGGCGCGATGATGTTTGACTTCCTTGGCTGGAAGGAAGTCGCCACGCTCATCGAAGACGGCATCGCGCGAACGATCCAGCAGAAGCGCGTGACGTACGATCTCGAGCGCCTGATGCCCGGTGCGACCAAGGTGGGCACCTCTGCGTTTGCTTCCGCAATTATTGAAAACATGAAGGGCGCTGCGGTGGCGCTGTAGTCAGAAAGGAAATTCCAACGCGGGGATGGATTCGTAGGGAAGGATCTTGCTGGAGACGAGGAGCTGCATGAGCAGAAAAAAAGTGACGGTAGTGGGAGGCGGCTTTGTAGGCTCGACCACGGCGCAGCGCATCGTGGATATGGAGCTGGCCGACGTGGTGTTGACCGACATTCTAGATGGGCCGCCCGCGGGAAAAGCCTTGGACATGATGGAGTCCGGGCCCATCACGCGGACGGATTCGCGCGCGACGGGTATTTCCACGGCGAATGGCGACTATTCCGCGACGGCGGGAAGCGACGTCGTAGTGATCACGGCAGGATTTCCGCGCAAGCCAGGGATGAGCCGCGACGATTTGCTGAAAGCGAACTACGACGTGGTGAAAGCGGTCGTCGAGCAAATCGTGAAGCATTCGCCGAAGTGCATCATCATCGTGGTGACGAATCCGCTGGACGCCATGGCGCAGGCGGCGCTCAAAGTCAGCGGCTTCCCGAAAAATCGCGTTTTGGGCATGGCGGGCGTGCTGGACTCCGCGCGCATGAGCGCGTTTGTGGCGATGGAGTGTAAGGTCAGCGTGGAAAACGTGCACTCCTTCGTGCTCGGCGGTCATGGCGATGACATGGTGCCGCTGCCACGCTACTCCACGGTGGCGGGAATTCCGCTGCCCGATTTGTTGCCCAAGGAGCGCATCGACGCCATCGTCGAGCGCACGCGCAAAGGCGGCGCAGAGATCGTGAACTTGCTCAAGACGGGCTCGGCATACTACGCACCATCGGCTGCCGCGGTCGAGATGGTGGAAGCCATCCTCAAGGACAAAAAAAAGATTCTTCCCTGTGCGGTGTACCTTGAGGGAGAGTACGGCATCAAGGGATTGTTCGTCGGCGTGCCGGTAAAGCTTGGCGCCAATGGCGCGGAGGAGATCATCCAGATCAGGCTGACCGCAGAAGAAAACGCCGCCTTGCAGAAGTCCTCGGCGTCGGTGCGCGAGTTGGTTACAGTGCTGGGACTATAAGTAACCGGCAGTCGTCCAGTTGCTTTACCAGCCGAAGATTTTTCCCGCGCCGTAGACCAGCGCCAGCGTGAACCCCGCAATCACCACTTCACCGATGGCGCCGACCGCGAACGGGCGCAAGCCCTGCTTGCGCATATCGCTGAAGTTGGTGCGCAGTCCGACGCCCGCAAAAGTCAGCAGAAACGCCCAGCGCGAAAGGTTCGCGAGCGCTCCGACTTGATCCTTGTTGAAAAAGTGATACGTCGCGAGGACCGAAATCACCAGAAAACCGAGGACGAATTTCGGGAATTTCTGCCAAAGAAACGCAGCCTTGTTTCCGACCGACTTGGCTTGGCCCTGGCTCGCCCAGTAGATGGCGTACGCGAGAACGACAAATCCGATCATCGCGTTGCGCGTGGATTTGACGAGCACCGCGAGTTTCCCGGCCGCATCCGAGTACAGCGCCCCCGCGGCGGTAGCCTCCGCGGTGTTGTCCACGCCAAGGCCGGCCCACAAACCATACGCGCGATCGCTCAAATGGAGAAAGTGCCCGATTACCGGAAACGTAAAGAGCGCCAAAGCACCGAGCGCAAGAATCGCCGCGATGGAAAAGGAGGAGTCTTCGTCGTCGGCTTCTATCGCGCCTTTGGTGGCGATGATCGCGCTCACTCCGCAAACCGCCGAACCAACAGCAAGTAACGTTGTCAGTTTAGGCTTGAGCTTGAACAGCCGGCCAAGAAACGTCATGAACGCGAGTGAACCGACAATTTCAATAGCCACGAGAACAAGGCTGATTCCGCCAAGCTTAAGAATGTCGCCCAAAAGAAAGCGCGAGCCCAGCAACACGATTCCAGCTTTTAGCCAGAATTCATAAGTAGCCACGCCCGTGCGAAAAATCTCGGGCACGCCCACGGTGTTCGAGATGGCGAGCCCCAATATGATGGCCCACAGAACGTATTCGATATTCGGAAAAGTCCAGTGATGCACTTTCGCATAGGCACCCACGTTTTGTTCCAGCAGTTTGCCCGCATAGCCCACCGCTGCGAGCAGAAGCACTCCAGGAATGACGCGCAGAAATCGCAGCGCCGGTTGGACCGGTCGTACTTGTGGAACCGCGACTACATCACCCATGTTTCGTCAGCTCCATTTGTTCAAGAATCTTCACCAGGGAACATGTTTGAAAACACCAGTGCGCACCAGCAGCGCCAAAAGAAAAGCCACCAGCACCGCCCAGGTGTCCAGCGACGGTTTCCACCGGCTTCCGGTTTTCAATACTTCGACTTCAGTAGTCATGGATATTCTCCTGACGATTTAAATCACCGAGACTCGTCGCACAATCGCGTCTTTCTGATCTTTGCGCCAATATGCAGCGCTGATCTCCGCAATCTCCCGCGACGCCACTCGGCCGACGATTAACAGGGCGGGAGCCGGAAGTTTTTCCTCGCTGGCGAGGCGCGCGACGGTGGACCAGCGCACTTCCTGTTGAGAGCCCGTGGCTTGGGACACGATCACGCAGGGCAGCTCCGCCGGAAGTCCGCCTTCCAGCAATCGCTCGGAAACTTCTGTATAATCCGCCCCCGGCATAAACAGCACCAGCGTGGTCGTGCTGCTAACGCAACCCCAGTCCATGGCGCTGGCGTTGTTTCCGCGCGAGAACGTAGTAAACAGAATTTGCGAAGCCACCCGGCGATCGGTAAGCGAGATTCCAGCAGCGGCGGCGGCTCCCAGCGCGGCGCTGATTCCCGGAATCATTTCGTATTCAATTCCAGCCGCACGCAGCGCTTCGATTTCTTCCCCAGCGCGGCCAAAGATCGATGGGTCACCGCCTTTCAGCCGGACGACGATCGCGCGCGTCCGGGCATACGAAACCAGGAGCGCGTTGATTTCCTCTTGAGTGAGCAGCTTGTACCCGGCGCGCTTGCCCACATTAATAGTCTCGGCAGCCGGAGAAATCATCGCCAAAACGCCGACGCTGACGAGCGCATCGTGCAACACGACATCCGCATGAGCGAGCAAGCGAGCAGCCTTCAGCGTCAGCAGCTCGGGATCCCCAGGGCCCGCCCCAACGAGATAAACCTTACCGCTCATGCCACACACTCCCCGCGCCCGAGTTTCAAGGAATACGTCTCCGTGTCGCCCCAGTCGACGAAAATATCCTCGGAGCTGCTGTTCACGTCCGCAAAGGGTTGGAGCCGGGCCTTGATGCTCTCGTCCGGCGTGCGGGCCACCCACGAGGAAAATGTTTCTCGCGCCTGCCGGTTCGTCTGATAAAACTCCAGAAGTCCGCGAATGATCGCGGGGATGGGCCGCGCGGGCACGGACATGATTTGGCGCCCAAACTGCACGCCATCCGCATTCACAATGTGATGATGCCCGCAGGAATTGGGGCAGCCGCTGATCTTGATGCGCAACTTTTGAATTTCCGGGTCGGTGTAGCCTTGCAGCTCGCGCGCGAGCACCTCGGCCAGCGTAAGCGACCTTGTGATCCCCAGATTGAAATTGCAAGTTGTGGCTCCCGGGCAGCCCGTGACGTCAGAAATGGTTCGCGCTCCAGGCGTAACCAATTCAAAATCGCGAAGCCCGTCGTAGACCGCGCGCACGCGATCGAAAGGTACCCAGGGAATAACCAGATCCTGATTGACTGCGATGCGCACCCCGTTCAGGTCATTCTTTTCCAGAACCTCCGCCAGCCCGCGCATTTGGTTGCTAAACAATGTACCGGCAGAAAGTTTCACCCACACGCCGCCGTAGCCAGCTTGGCGCTGGAACATCAGATTGTGTTCCGCCCAGCGGTCGTATTCCGGATCAGCTTGCGATTCGGCTACGGAAGTGCGCAGTGTCGCCGGAGCGATGGTCACGAGCGATGGCTGAATCGGCGAAGGCACAATAAACGTCTCCGCCGGAGCCTGTGAGACCTTCCTCTTTTCCGCCACCAGGCGGCGGAACTCTTCGATGCCTTTTGCGCGCAACACGAATTTCAATCGCGCCATCAGCTTGTTCTTGCGGTTCCCCGTTTCCGTGAAGACCCGCAGAACGGCCTCGATCGTGGGAAGCAATTCTTCTTCAGGCAGAAAATCAGTCAGAACGGCGGCCTCCGTGGGCAAACTCCCTAGCCCGCCTCCGACCAGCACTTTGAAGCCGCGATGCGACGTGCCGTTGCTGCCTCGTACTTGCGCGATGAGGCCGACGTCGTGGATCCCTGCAACCGCGCAGTCGCCATCGTTTTCGCAGCCGGAGAAAGCGATCTTGAACTTGCGCGGCAGGTCGTGAAAATCGGGATGCCGCAAGAGATATCGTGAGACGCCCAACGCATAGGGCGTGACGTCAAATGCTTCGCCAGGGCAAATCCCCGCCACCGGGCAGGCGGTGACGTTTCGCACCGTGTTTCCGCAAGCCTCGCGCGTGGTTAGGCCGGCATCAGCCAGCAGGCGCATGGCGGCGCCGACGTTTTCAAGCTTCACGAAATGAAATTGAATGTTTTCCCGCGTGGTCAGGTGACCTCGCCCGGTCGAGTAATCGTCCGCAATTCGCGCCAGCACGCGAAGCTGCGCCGGCTTCAGCACACCCGCTGCGATCTTCACTCGCAACATCTGGAAGCCCGGTTGCCTCTGGCCATAAGTGCCGTGTTTCAGGCGGAACGGGCGAAATTGCTCCGCGGTGATGGCCCCGCTCTGAAGCTGTTGGGCGCGCTCTTCAAAGCGCACGATTTCCGCTTCAATGGCTTCGCGACTGTGCCGTTCTTCAACTTCTGGTATTGCCGCCACACTCATAAATCTTTGCTCCCAGGCCTTATTTCTGAAATATCCGAACCAAAAAGAAAAAGCCCACATAACCAGTCTCTCTGGCATGTGGGCTTCGGAACTCTTTGATTCAGCTAAATCTTAAGTCCGGAAACTCCTCTGGCCAGAGATGGGTGTCGTGCAACACGCAGCGTTGCACGTGCAGGAACAACACATCATCTGGCAACAAGTCCTCATCAAGCTGAAGAATACTCTCCCGGCCTCCCCAAGTCAAAAGAAAGACCCTGCAAAAGATTAGATACATCCCATTCAAAAAAGTAATCAACGGCGAAGGGCGTGTGGCCGAACCTGAACTCGTCCACTATCCTCTCTTCCGTCTCATTTAGTTGTCGGGGCGTGTCCCCTTCCACGGCGAATACATACCATCCCGCCCCACGAGCCATGCCGCACTTAGCCGCTTCCATGAATGTTTTGTGTTCAGCAGGCAGCGCCGGTGACTCCAACTGTCGGTCCAAGCTGCCTCGTAATGGAGATTAAGAAATCGTGGCGTAGGCGCAACGTGACCATTATTTTGGCGAACAGGGATATGGGTTCGGGTGACATTCCGGACTTTCGCATTGATAAAATCAGTCGGTACACGTCCGGGGGCTAAGGTTTTAGTTTTGCCACCAGCTCACCGCTTGCGAGAACAATTTCTATCGAGTCTTAATTGGCCAGTAGCCAACAATCGCACACCCCACCAGTACACACCCTACTAGCCCAAGCCAAAAGGGTACGCTGTGCGTAATTTCGCTTATGACTCTCGGGTCAAATATTGTATGGTAGAAAAGGCGATAGAATCGAATTGCGAAAATAACCGAAAAAATCAGGATGCCTAACAGCGATCCCTTTAGAATCCACATTCGCTTCCTCCTTTTGAAAGAGATAGGGGAGGATGGCTTCCTCCCCCCGTCCCGTTTTGTATCACGTCACGGATTGTGTGTACAATTCCCCAATGGCCAGGGGAAATTCCAACTGCCGCCAGTAAACTTCCCTACGGGCAAACAGGTCCAAGGTCCGCTCGTGCCAACGCGAGCGCAAATCGTTTTGCCATCGACTACATCTGTTGGTATGAGGGGGGGATCGGTAGTAAGCCAATAAAGCCCCGCCGCATTCCAATCAGGTGGAGTCGTCGCTGCCGTGCAGTACGGCGAGACGTTATAGAAACGGGTGGGAGGCGGCCCCGGGTCTGGCGTATAGCCGCCTGTTACGAAACGCGTGTAAGCGACCTCGAAGTTTATTAGGTTATTTACGCTCCAAAAATTTCCGCCCAAGTTGCAGCCCATCGTGGCGCCTTGCTCGCTGATATAAGTTACTCCCGGCAAGACTATTACGTCCAAAGCGGTTGAATAGGAAAAGTAACACGATGCGCAACCGCCTGGCCCATAAGACGTACCTCCATAAGAACCAATCACGTTGCGAACAGACGGCGTGTGAACGGCACGATACATGGGGCAACTTGCGGATGAGCCGAAGGTGGCATACCCATCAAGTTCCACGGTTTGATGGATGTTGTTATTGCTGTCGTCTAAAGTTCGATTGGTATACTCGCTGAAATGCGGCGTCAGTATTAAGTAGCACCCTTGCGCGGCAGCCCTGCTCGAAAAAAGCAATGAGCAAAGGGCGGCGAGGGCCAGGGTTAGTATTCTTGTTCTCATTGGGCACCCTCCATTGCGACTTTCATCCTCGACTTCTCCCCCTGCACATGCGCATGGAACCGGGCCATGCTCTGCGGGCTGACGGCGCTTTCCAATTTTTGTTTTGCTGACTGCACCACGGCGTCACGTTCAAGCAAGAATGGCGTGATGTTAGGGATCGTATTGCTTGCCAGCTCCGCTTCGGCCGTCGCGTTCCACCTCTGAATTGCGTCTTCGTACTGAAATTTGAACTCCGTCAGAATGCTGCTCACGGATTCCATTTCCGTGTCACTAAAATCTGCTGGTGCCAGAGTAGCTCTCTGACGGTTCTTTTCCTCTATAGTGGGATACGGCCCGAGAGCTACAGCTTGTAGAAATAAACGGTACGCATCCTTGTCCTGAATCATTTCAGGATGAATGCTCCCGTCGATCATGTTCGCCGGAGTTGTAGCGTGTACGTGGGGATCAACTGCTTGTTGGGGTCGAGCCGAGCGCCCCTGCACCATCCTAGATGGCAGGAACGCCAGAACAAGGAACATAACAATACTTCCGAGCAAGGCCGCTGGTAGCGACCTTTTCGTGGTGGTTATCTTGTTTCTCCTTTTGGCCGAGCAGCGCGCGGGACGGGCGTGGTGAGCTAGAATCGCAAGAGGCATCCGGGGTTCCTACTTACGCTCGGATTGCACAGGGGCGCGTTCGTGTTCATAGCACGGCGCGTCCCGCTTTAACTGCGAGCAGACTACGCTCCTATTTTCCTTGGAAGTCAATGGTACGAGGCAATTAATAAATATTTAGGTGATTGTGCCTTCCCTAGCGGTCGAGGTTGTGGCGTGTCACCCGCCGCACCCTCTATCCCGGCAAAGTTCTGGGCGACTTTTTAAGTTTTCTGCGTCGGAATTTTCAGGGCTTCGCAGCCGCAGCGGCCGGCCCCATCAGCGTTGTTGTCTTGATGGAGTCCAGCTTGGGCCAGCCTTTGTCGATATACGGCTTGCCTAGCTTCGAGATTTGATCCTGTTCGGGACCGCTGTCCCCGTACTGGTCGTAGAGCATGTCCACCACTTTCATTCCCTGGGCATCGACATACCCGAACGGCGAGAAGCCTTGCGCGTCCAGCCCCGCGTTGTCCTTCAGGTTGATGAAGATTTGTGTCGACCGGGTATCCGGCCTGCTCGTCTTTGCGTACGTCAGGTAGCCGCGCTTGTTGCTGCCTACCACAGGCTCATCCTTGATATTCGCATTTTCCCACGCGGCGGAAACAGGCGGATACGCGCTGAGGCCAAACTGCACCACGAAGCTGGGCACAACGCGGAAGAAACTGGCGTTGTCGTAGAAATGGTGCTTTACCAGATTGTAGAAGCGGTCGGCTCCGATGGGAGCCCACGCACGAGTCACCGTAACCGTAAAATCCCCGCGCGTGGTCGTGAACTTCACCTTAAAGGTGTCCGGCGCTTTCTCCTTGAGGAGCGCGGCGCGAAGCAGCGCGCGGTCGTAGCCCTGGCGCGTCGTTGCGGCAGGCGCGCTCGCCGTCGCTTCAGGCTGCGGCTGCGCCGGGGGCGCTTCCGTTTTTGCTTCGGCGGGCGCCTCAGCTTTGGGCTTCTCCGGCGGTGGCGCTTCCGCAGTCTGTTCCTTCCCCTTGCAACCGAAAAACAAGGTTGCCATTAACGCAGCGGCGATAAACCAATTCACGCGTCTCATGTTCGAACATCCCCCTATCATGCGGCCGTATATCCAAGCCTGTCATTCTGAGGGCGTCCGTCAAGGATGCCCGAAGAATCTCAACTTCAAATGTTCCTACTTCCCGCTATTCAACTCGCGGCTGACGCGTTCCACTTCCGACATGACCCGCAGGGTATTTTCGCCGAGAATCTTCTTTACGTCACCTTCGGGATACCCTCTTTGCAACAGCGCTTCGGTGATGCGCGGCAGTTTCGAAGCGTCTTCCATACCGTAGGGCATGTTGGCGCCGTCGAAGTCCGAGCCCAGCCCTACATGATCGACGCCGGCGACTTTCACCGCGTGCTCGACGTGCTCGATGATTTTCGCAGATTCCACGCGCGGCAGTTTGCCTTGCTCCACGTATTCGCGCGTAATGCGGTCCCCTTCGATGAGCTGGCAGCCTTCATTTTCACCGCACCGTTTCATGACTTCGGCTGCAATCGCCTTATTGAGCTCCGGATTCGCTTTTTCCGCGTCGCGAAATTCCTGGCTCAGGAAGCCGACGTGGTAGTTGATCTGAATCACGCCGCCCTTGGCAGCCAGATCCTTCATCATCTGGTCCGTCATGTTGCGCGGAGCATCGCAGATGGCACGGCACGACGAATGCGAAGCAAACAGTGGTGCCTTGCTGACTTCCAGAGCGTCGTAAAAAGTCTTGTCGCTGA
>WNFC01000751.1_pt1 | contig 33069 bp, 41 predicted proteins | sample 5400541 | NCBI WGS metagenome assembly WNFC01 (sample SAMN13153342, study PRJNA577476) | soil metagenome | isolation source: 120 cm saprolite under Douglas fir tree site 2 hole 2 replicate 1 | place: USA:California | collected 2015-04-18
AAATCCTCTGCAACAAGGTTGCCAACGTCGCCGTAGGCCCCACAACTGCAACCCAAGTCGTCGCGGGCGTAGTCGGTCAATCCATCTTCATCTGTGGCTACCAAATCACTAACACCACCGCCACCGGCACCTTCAGCCTCATCTATGGCACCGGCTCCACCTGTACCACCCCCACCACTCTAGTCACCACCCAAAATGTCACCTCCACCGCCCCAGCAACCTACAACGTTGGCGTGGCTCAGATGCAGGTTCCTGCTGGAGCTACCCTCTGTGTTGTCCCAATAGCCACAGTCGCCACCACCATTTGGTTTTCCCAATTCTAGAAAGGCAGCCAATGTCATGACCATACTCCGTGATGCCATCGAACATCTAACGGCAGCTGAGAAGCTCCTTGAAGACCTTGGTCCTCTCGAAGACGCCACCGATAAAGCCGCGGCCGAATACGACCAAACCTCCTCGGCCCTGATCGATATCAAAGCTCAACTCAACGATGCCAAAGCCGGCCTCTCCCTTGCTCACGTCAAGAACCTTCGAGACTATGAAGAATCCATTTTCGGCAAAGCCCAACAATCCAAAGATCTCGACGCCAAGATCACCGAGCAACAGTCCCGCTTGGATACCCTCAAGGTCGAGGTCGCTTCAGCCGAAGCTCGGCATCAGCAAATCGAAGACTCCATTAACTCCCTGAGGCAACGTATTGGCTGACATCTACCGAACAGAAGTCCCGGGCGGGATTCAATACGTCCCCATTGAGGTCTCAGCCTCAGGCACCCTTGTCTTTGGCGTAGCCGGCCGCAAGATCGTCGTCCTTTCTTTCTACTTCGTGTGCTCCACCGCCAACAACGTCAAGTTCCAAACCTCCACAGGCTCAATCGACCTCACTGGCCCTGCCTACTGCGTTGCCAACGGCGGCTGCGTCAATGGCTTCAACTCCGGAGGCTGGTTCCAAACCGCTGTCGGCGACAGCCTTCTTATCAACCTCTCCGCTGCTTCGCCGATCGGTGGCAGCCTTAGCTACATCTTGGTGTAACCATGCATATGAAAATGGGAGGTATAAAAACACTATCATTATCCTTCGATCATTGGCCAAACGCGTCCAATACAGGGCCGGTACCAGGCACGGTGTTGACGCCCTATTCTGGCCCATCAACCATCTCAACCCCCGGCACCGCAATCGACAGCAAGACCATTAACGTCAGTCTCACCATCACCGCTGATAACGTCATCCTCACCAACTGCATCATCACCTCTGACAACGCTCCCGCACCAACCGCCTCTGGCGCTATCGTTGATTGCCAACAACTGCCCACAACGGTGATCAGGAATTGCAAACTCATCGGCAACTCCAGTACCGGTAGCGGTATCCTCGGGTCCGGAACGTTTATCAGCAATGACATCTCCCTTGGCATCGCCCTTGGCATCCAATTAACAGATGGCGCAAGCACCATCAGTGGCAACTACATCCACGACCTAGGCCCATCAAACACCACCCAGCCAGAAGGTCCTCACTACGACGGCATCACCTGTCTGGGAGGTCAAAATGGTGTGATGATCAACAATAACACAATTGCACTCCCTACCGGTGCCGGTGGCACAGCAGTGATCTTCCTCGACAACGACTTCGCCTCGGTCAACGATGTCACCATCCGACATAACCTGCTGAAAGGCCTTGATGGCCCGGCCTACACATTTCAGGTGGTCAAAAAAGCTGCCAACCCAGGCACTCTCACCAACATCGTAATCGATAACAACTACATGGAGCCTGGAGAATTCGGTTATATCTTTGTACAAAATACCCCCGACCCAATCATCATCAACAACTTCAACTGGAATAACGGTAACCCAATCCCTTTAACCTGGCCCTTCTAATCATGGCTTTTGTCAAAAACGATTCTGGAATTGTTGATGGTGGGACCAACTCCGCTACTACCATCGTCATTGCCCTCGCCGCCACGGCTGCCTCTGGAAGCACCATTGTTGGAATCATCAGTTGTGACGCCGGGGCCACTTTATCAAGCGTCACTGATGACAAGTCCAACACCTACAATCTTGAAACCACGCTAGTGGACACCGTCGATAATCAACGTGTCCAATGTTTCTCCCTTTCAAACATCACCAACGGCCCACAGACGATAACAGCAAATCTATCATCATCTGTTCAGGCCCGTTCCGGCCTGATCGAAGCCTGGACCGGTGCCCTTGCCGCCGCAGACGCCCGTAGCACTGGCGGCCGAGGAGGGCAATATCAGGGCTCAGTCGGCACCGGTGCAAATGCGATTACCTCAACCGCCTTCACCCCAGCCGACAATGGCTGCCTGATCTGGGGTGCTACCGCCGACACAAGCGCAGTCGCATCCACCGTATCCGCTGGAACAGGATTTACCCTCGGCACCAACAACTCAGCAACCGCCGGTGTCACTGCTGCTTTAACTTCAGAAAACCAAACCCAAACCACAGCAGCTTCAATCGCGGCAACCTTCACTCAAACCGCCACTACTCAACGCTGCGCTTCTATGATCTCATTCAAGCCCGCAGCTGGTGCTGGCGATACGCTTCAACCGCAAACAATGAAAATGATGTAGGGTAATGCAATGGCAGCTACTCGTAATGACATGTATCTCCTATCCCAAGACTCTGTCTTCCAACACAGAGTTCAAGCTTCTCTTCTATCAACATGCGTCGCAATCTCCAACGAAGCCTGGTCCGCCCTTCACCGTCAGCGTCAGAACTTCGTAGTTCAAATCCTTCAATCCCCAACCAATCTGAACAACTGGGTCACACTCTTCGCTGGCCTGGCCTCTACCGATACCAGTATCATCGCCGATGCAACCGTGGCCGGCACGGTCCCCCTCACAGGTGCTAACACCGCTGCACAGGCCCTGCTCGTAACCGACACCCATATCGACTCCGCCATCTCCGCAGAGTTCAACGCTTTCTTGGGGATTAACGGATAATGGTAAAGGTCTTCTCCAAACGATCGATCGAGGGTTACGTCGAAATCGATCATCGCAACAGCCCCGGGCTCGACCAGCCCGGACGCAGAAATGGTGAATGGTTCAAGTCCCCAACCATGATGTGCTCTAAATGCCAAGTCCAAATTATCCTCAACCCTGATCGATCTCGTAGTCGGGGCTATTGTCGTAGCTGCGATCATGACATCTGTGACCGATGCTCCTTGCTTCTAAAACTCGGTCACACATGTAGCCCTCAAACCTGTTGGCACCAAAAGCGCCTTAGCTTTTAACTAGAAAGGACAACCTACATGGCTCGCAGAATCTCTGCCCAAACTACTTTCACACCGACCGCGGTAGCGGATACCGTTGCCTTCACTGCTGGCCAAGCGGCTGGGTTCTGGAAAGGCTCGTCCGCCACTCAGATCACCAACTTCTGGGAAATCTCCATCTCAGGTCAAGCAGCATCCTCGTCATCGCCGACGTTCATGCTATTCTCCCGTGACTCGACGGTAGGTACTGGCGCCCAGTCCCAACAGACTGGTGGTACCGACGCTCCAGCGAACTTCGCAAGTGCAGCCCTGGCCTCGGTCGTAGGCGTTGGCTCCAACTGGGCCACCACCTTCCCTCAACGTGACACCGCCAACCACTTGATGAACTGTTCCCTCAATGCCTTCGGTGGCGTTTACTTCTGGCGTGCGAACCGCTTGGAAGAATGCATGAATGTAATCGGTAACACCGCCTCAGGTGGCGAAGCCTCCCTCTCAGCTTTCACCGGTGGCACCCCCGGTGCTATTGGAACCCACGTCATCTACGAGACTTTCTAATGCGCTGGCTCTACAGACTCCGTGAACAGTGGAAGCTTTGGAGGATGGCTAGGGCTGTTCTCCGAAGTGATGGTGTCAGTGACATGGCCTTGCTAAAGGCTCAAGCTATCCTCGCTGCCATAGCCGCACGACGACCAATCTGTCGTCACTGCTTCAACCCTTACGTCCATCACGAGCGAGAGTTCAGGGAGTGGTTCCAGCTTCGCTCGATCCTCATGATACCTGACCGCGAACCGAACCCGATGATTTGTGATAGCTGTTTCGATATCGCAGTCACTTCCTACAACCCACAGGCCACCAACCACGGCACTTCCAACTCTGGTCACACCAATCTAGTCCTACAAAAGCTAAGCCCGAATGGCTAACATAGTCCGATCTCCATTCTACGTTCCGCGGCCAGCAGATGAAACCTACTGGTCGCAAACACCTGTGAAATCGCCAATCATCCCATTCTTGACGAAGCAGAAGTTCTTCGGTGCTGGCGGACAGGTCCCTACCAAACGTTGGGCACCGTTCTACACCTTTGACGACCCCTCAGTCTGGTACGCTGCCCCTGTCCCATCCACCATCCTTAAGTTTTTAACAGAGCAAAAGATGTTCGGTCAGGGTGGCCAAGTGCCGATGAAGCAATGGCGCTATGACTATGACGTTGGAGAAACTCAGTGGTATGCCACTCCTTTGGGGAGTGATCTTCTCCACCCACTCCTTACCGCCGCTGGCCAAGTCCGCTCCCGCGAGTGGCTCTTTGGCTACGACGACCCTTCAGTGTGGTCGGGAGCCCCGCTGGCTAGCCATCTCCTCGTTCCGATCCTTTCAGGCAAACCTTTTACCCGCTCCATACGCTTCGACAACGATGACTTCTCTGCTTGGTTCCCTTGGGCCAACCGCAACCTTGCCGCTTTAACCCCATCCGTATCGCCGTTGGTCAATTACACTTGGCGCTACAACTCAGACGATCCACCAGTCTGGTCTGGATCTCCACTCGACTCCTCCACAATCCCCTTCTTCACCGTTGGAGGCCAACCTCCTACCAAACATTGGAACTACGATTATGACGATTCCTCAGCTTGGCAACTAACCTACCAGCGCAACCTGATCCCTGCGGCTGGTGCTCCAACCATCGCCATACGGTGGAACTTCAACTACGACGACCCGTCCGGGTGGCAATGGACCCCGGGAAACCCAGTGGTGGTATCCCTAACATCTTACGTAGTCTCCGCCTCACTCCAAACCGGCATTGACGACCCTTCGGTTTGGTCTTGGTCCCCTAAACGCGACCAGCCACTCCTAACCGTACAGGCAAACCCATTCTTCAACCTACGCCTTATTGGCTCTCCTGATGACTCATCGACCTGGTCCGCCCAACCAATCAGGTCCAACACAGGCCTTCTATCCACCACCCCGCTCCCATTCCTTACGAAGCAATGGAATGGATTCTCTATCCCTGAAGATCAACCATGGACCATGTCCAGTACCACAATCGACCTTCTATACATCCCAATCCCAATCAGCTTCGCTAATATCCAACGCACTCTAACAGGAGTAGGACTCTAATGGCACGATGGAAACTAACAGAACCCCACTACCTCAACGTCCCCGGAACGAAGTGGGAACTCACTATGCAGAACCGGACCACAGGAAAGCCCCAACGGAAGGTCTTCGAAGTCCCCCTTTATCTCAACCCTGAAGATGAAGGGGATTGGAACGTCCGCGAAGGCTTCGATGGCTACGTTGCGGTGTGTCATGAAGGTAAAGGTAATCCTTCAGACATAGTCTTCCTAGGTGACCCAACTCCAGGCATGGTTCCCCTAGACGAAGAAGCTCGTGCCCTCACCGCCAAGTTCGCCTGGACTCCCACACAGGGAACGGATGAGGAGTCAAAGATGGCTTCCTTTGGCAACCAACTTCTCAATGGCCTTATCGATCAAATGTCCGATGTCCAAACCCGTGCCTCTGCGGCTCAATCCGTTCAAGGAATGGACCAACTGATCGCGGTCATGACCCAGATGATGGCACAGCAAGGGGAGCTTATCACACGGCTTGCTGGGCCAGATATTGGCGCGGAACAAAAGGCTCATTTACATGGTGCAGAAAGAATCCCTTCGGCTCAAGTCATCAACGAGGAAGAGCCCCTTGATGAAGCAGAGCCCACCCAAGAAGAGATTGAAGAAGCCTCCAAAGCTGCTGTGGTACGCGAGAAGGCTTCACAAGAGAAAGCCCTAAACCGTATGTCCTCACGGAGGATCTGATGGGCTCTCAGACCGACTTAGACCAAGGCGGTACCTTTCGTCAGTACGAAAGGGTGTGGCAAGGTCCCTCCGTAGGTTGGCTAACCTTTCCACAACAGGCTGTCCTCCCCATCACCACCGGAGGGGCCGTCTCGATCTCCCGTGGAACCAACCTGATCACTGTGAGCTTCAATGGCTCCGTTACCCTGAACCTCCCATCCGCGAAAGCCTCACCACAGTCCCCACAGGCAATTCCCGGGCAATGGATCTTGATCCCAGTCACAGTCGTAGACGTTGGAGGCTTCGCCGGAGCCAACCCCATTACCATCAACCCATTCGGCGCGGAGCTAATCTCCGGCCTCGCTTCGGTCCAACTCGCCTCCTCCTATGGCTCTATAATCCTCAAACCAATCCTCGAAACAGGTGGATGGACCTTACTTCAATGAAACGCCTTCTTCTCGCTCTTGCCCTATTCCTTATCCCTTCGATGGCCTTTGGGCAATGTAATGGTGTCTTTCCAAACAACACTGTTTGTGGGAATAGCACCGGCGCCTCAAATCTTCCTAAGCCAACTTCCGCTGCTACATTCTCGGGCTTAGTCGGGGGCACTAATGGTCAAACTCAATACAATAACAGTGGCGCACTTGGTGGCTATACCCCCTCTGGTGATGTAGCTGTTGTTCCGTCCACAGGTGTTGAAACCATTCAACCCAACGCTGTTACAAACAGTAAACTAGCGCAGATGGGCGCTAACTCAGACAAGTGCAATCCAACCAATGCCAGCGCCAATGCCCAAGACTGCCAACTTGGCATGTTGCACTCAAAGGACTTTGGCGCAGTTGGCAATGGCTCGACGGATGACACAACCAATCTACAAACATGGGTGACGGCCTGTCAGACGCGCCTTCTCGTATGTTATCTAGATTCCGGAACCTACAAGATATCATCGGCGCTCAGCATCACGGGTTACATCTATCTGACGGGTGCTGGCCGTCTCAGCGCGATTCTGGCGCCGTCGAATGCGACTCAGAATACGTTCACCATCAACACGACGGCAGGTTACGGACAAATCCAGAATATCAGCAACCAGCCGTCTGTTACCAAGACTGGTGGAGCTTTTATCAGCTTGACCAGTCCTGGTGCAAACAATCAGTTTTGGACGTTTCGGGATTTGTCCACTAATGGAAACGATTTCAACGGATTCTCATTCGGCGCGGTAAGTAATTTCACACTCGATAACGTTCTGGAACCGTGTCTTAACATATGTGTCGGCACTGGCGTCACCGGCGATAGTGTTATCACCAACTCTATTTTTCAGCCTGCCGCGAACAACGCAGTTGCGATATCAATCGGGATAAATGGTTCTAGCAGTGCTAACGGCAGTGGATTGCGTATCGTAAATAACAAGATCAACAGTGGCAATACCGGTGTCATAGGAATTCAATTGTTCGGTACGGCCCTGTGTGCGTCGTGCTCTGATTTGATGATAGCTAATAATTCGATTGAGGTGCTCGGCAATGCTATCCTACTTGGTCCAGCCAATAGTGCAACATCATATGTAAACATAACCATCGTTGGCAACGAATTGAATGGTAACGCTGGGGTAAATAATACCGATTCTACAACATGGTTAGGCTCCGTAACGATCACTGGGAATATCATCGTTCCGATCGCCGGTCCCGGCATCAACTTACAAAATGTCAAGAATTTTATAATTGAGGGAAATGTTTTTACCGGTGTAAGTGGAGCTAATTTTGGAATAAATCTATCAGCACTTGTCACCGGATGCGTGATAGGGCCAAATCAGTTTTCCGGCGTGACTACGAACTTTGCCGATGCGTCGAATGCATGCACTGTTCAAGCAGGAAGTATTCGCTTCACAAACTCTCTCGGCGCCGATGTTCTATTAAACAACACTGCAAACTATTTCGATGGACCTAGCGTCGCACAGGGAACCGCTGTAGGTCCTTGGTTCGCTTCAGGCACAGTCACGATATTCGACACGGCCGCGGCTATTGTCTTCTGCAAACTGTGGGATGGCACTACAGTGATTGCCTCAGCCTCTAATACACTAGCAGCAAGTTCTGCCATAAACACATCCCTGTCCGGAGTTATCACATCACCAGCAGCAAACATCAGGATTTCTTGCCGTGACAGCTCCAACACGACCGGAAAGATTTTGTTCAACAATACCGGAAACTCGAAAGATGCCACGATCACCGCGTTCCGGCTTCAATAAGAAAGGCAATTATGTCTGAACCAGATCACTCTGCTGAGATCTACCTTAAGCGTATCGACGCTAATATAAAACTCATCCGTGAGATGCTCACTACCGTCGTCACCTACATGCGTGATGCCGAAAGCGAGTGCTCCGAGAAGATGCGCCGCTTCATCATGTACATGCATGACGTCCATGACATCGCACATCTTTATGAAGAACGCGGCCTTCCTGTCCCGCGCCACGTGATGGCCGAGTTAGAACGTTGTGACGATCGCTACCGTCAACTCCTCGAAGAGGCTCATACCGACGGCGGGACGTTCGAAAAGGTCCGTCGGGATATGGCAGAAGACCCGGCAAATCGCTGGGACCACACAAGGCAACTATCGAAACCAAAGGAGAATGGATCGTTATGAAACAAGGCAAAGCATCTATCTCAGGCTCGCATGACCGAAAGGTCGAGCCCTCCCCGAAGGGAGTCAACCCCGGAGCCGTTTCCTATCTAGGGGAAAAGCTCGGAAACCACTCCACTGACACAGGAGACTTCCCCATCAAATCCACCCCATGGTCAGATAGCCGGGGATATATGGCGCCCTCGATTGCATCAAAGCGCCATAAGAATGGTTCACAGGGAGAACACTAATGCGTTTTGATTTGAACGAAGTCTCTTCACTACTTCACATCCATGAAAAGGCTACAGGCCACCCTAAGCTCAAGCCCCTTGCGGATGCCGCTATGAAGCATCTTGAGACCTTGGCTGAAGAGACTGCGAAGCCTGAGCAAGAGTCTTTGGTTGATGCTAATCCGAAGGGACTTGATGATAATGAACCTGAACTTGAAGACGATGACGTTGATGCTGGCGGTCCTGCACCAACCAATCCCATAAGGAGACTCTAATGGCTCGCGAAATCCTTGGGGGCTTCGGCCCCAACTCTCGTCAACCCCAAGCACCTGCCGCTTCAAGCGGTGGGGTGATGCCGGGTGATACCAAAGACGTCCGCCGCTATGCTGAGCCGTGCGGACCTAAAGGCATCATGGATCCAAAATCCCCTGGCCTGCATGGTTCCAACCATGGCATCCAGAACGGCCCCGACCAAGGCGGTTCGCATAGCGGCTCGCCTGGCATCGGTGGAACCAACCACGGCTGTTGCGGATCACAAGGCAAATACTAAAAGGCACCGCCTATGTCCGCTCAAGTTGATATGGCTAACCGCGCGCTCCAAACTTGGGGCTCGCGGACTACCGTCACAGCCGCACAACTCGCGGCCAACTCTTCCAATGAAGCCATCCAGTTCAACATAATCTACGCCCCCTTTCGTCGTCGTCTCCTCCGGCTAGCGCCTTGGAATTGTTCATTTAATACAGCCAACCTCACCTATATCACCTCCGTCCCTGGCACCCCAGAGAACACATCCGCGGCAACTCAACTCTGGACAAAGGGCCAACCGGCCCCGCCCTTTGCTTATGAATATCAATACCCAGTTGACTGCTTGCGGATGTGTTGGGTCACGCCCCAAACCGCAACCGGCTTCGCTTCAGGCGTCCCCATAACCACAGCCGTAACTGGCGGTTCCCCTTCATTCTGGCAAGGTCCTCCAGTTAAATACAACGTTGCTGTGGATCAATTCTTCGGTGTCCTTTCCGCAGCTATTGCAGCAGGAGGCTCAGGCTATGCCGTCGGCGATACTATCACTCTTGCTCAAGCCCCTTCCGGCACCGCTCCAGTTGGAGCCCCAGTGGTTCTTCAGGTTCTTACTATCGGCGGAGGCGGTGCTATTGCTACTGTTAGCGTTGTCAATGTCATCCGAGGGGCACCCACACTCATCGGTGGAAGCTACTTCGCGATCCAAGCCAACCCTGTGGCACAAGGCTCCACTTCGGGCGCAGGCATTGGTGCGACTTTCACCCTTACCCAAGCCGCGGCTGCTTCCGACCAAAGAGTGATCTTGGCGAACCAAGAGTTCGCTATCGGCAACTATGTCAAAGACGTCTCTGACGAGAACACCTTTGATGATGACTTCGTCGAAGCTCTCTCCCTCATTGTTGGTTCCCGTCTCTGCATCGCTCTTAGCGGAGACAAGACCCTCGCGAATATGAAGATCCAAGAAGCTAATGCAATGGTTGTTGAAGCACGTGGTACTGACGCCAATGAGGGATTGAAGGTAAACGATGTTACCCCGGATTGGCTTCGCGTGCGAGGGATAGATTTTATCGAAGACTACTCGGGACCTTACAACACAGGATTCAATTGGGGGGCTTTGTGGCCCGGATATTAAGGAAAGCGGCATGTACAAACCAACAACGATCTGTGGTGAGCGAGCTAAGAAATATCTCTTGGCGCTTATTGAAGATATTGATCAGGGCGAGATAGCCGATCTCATTATTATTTACAGTGACATTAATAAAAGTTGGGGTACCGGCCCTGGCTCTTCAACTCCAGATGGTATGACACACAAGCTTAAAACACAATTATTGCGCCACGCTTTAGAACGCTCAGAGAGTTGGGAGCGGTTCTTTGATAGTGATGAAGGCAAGAAGTTGCAATGTCTGATAACGTAATCCAAACCTCCTTCAACTCTGGTGAGTGGTCACCTTCCCTTTACGCTCAGGTAAACCTGAAGCAGTACCACTCTGGCGCTACGCTATTGCGGAACTTCTTCGTCGATACCCGAGGAGGCGCAACCACCCGTCCGGGTACCAAGTACATTGCCGCATGTAAATCTAATGGCATCGTCCGTCCCATTCCCTTTCAAGCTTCATTCACCGTTTCCTATCTCTTGGAATTTGGTCAGGGCTACGTTCGATTCTTCAATAATGGCGCACCTGTCCTCGAAGCCGGGAAAGCCATAACCGCCATAACTCAAGCCAACCCCGGAGTCATAACCTCCAATGCTCATGGCTACTCCAACGGTGATTGGATCGTCATCTCAGGCGTTGTAGGGATGGTCTTACTCAACGGCAATACCTTCATCGTCGCCGGTGCAACCGCTAACACCTACACCCTTACCGATCTCTTTGGCACTGTCATCAACACTACTTCTTATGGCACCTACACTTCTGGTGGAATCACTCAACGAGTCTATACCATAGTCTCACCCTATCAAGCCTCAGAAGTCTTCGGCATCCGTTACACACAGAACGTAAACCAACTCATCCTTTGCCATCCAAACTACCCTCCATATGCCCTAACCTTGGTCACAGCCACTAACTGGACCCTGGCTTCAATCACCTTCGGCTCAACCGTTACATCCCCAACAGGACTTTCAACCGCAACGTCCTTATCAGCCGGCGCGGTTTTCTACGCCTATGTTGTAACAGCTGTGGACGCCTTTGGGCAAGAATCTGCCCCATCAGCATTTGCTACATTATCAAGTTTCCAGGACATTCGTTCTGTTGCAGGAACCATCACCGTCTCATGGAGTACTGTAGCTGGCGCTATTAGCTACAACGTTTATCGTGCTCAGCCACGCTATAACGTGGCTGTACCAGCAGGCTCTGACTTTGGCTTCGCCGGTAACTTAACCGGCACTACGTTTGTAGACTCAAACATCAACATTGATTTCAGCCAAGGTCCACCAATACCAGTAAACCCCTTTGCCGGATCTGGAGTCCAAACTATCACAGTCACTGCGGGGGGCACTTATCAGAATACAAATCCGATCCCAACTGTATCCTTTACCGGTGGTGGTGGTAATGGTGTTACAGCCATTGCTACTGCAACTGGACAGAGTATCAGTCTGGCTAATGGTGGTAGTGGCTATCACGTTGGTGACACTGTAACATTCCCAGGCAACATTCTGATCCGTGTTGCTGCTGTGAATAACTTTTTTACTGGTGTTATCACTGTTATTACCATTTTATCAACAGGCAGTCTAAATTCCGGAACCGCCACGCCAAACGTACCTAGCGTCGCATCATCTACATCAGGCTCTGGAGTTGGGGCACAGCTTAACGCAAGCTGGGCGGTTGTAACCGTACCCGTAACAAGTCCGGGTGCTGGCTATTCCACACCGCCAACGGTAGTCTTCTCTTCAGGTGCAGCCGCAGCTACCGCCATACTTGGCGCAGCTTCAGCAGGTAACCCAACTGTTCCGGCATTGGCCAACCAGCGGCTTATCCTCGCCGGTCCTGTAAGCTCCCCCGGACAAATCAATGCCTCACAACCCGGAGCATACACTAATTTCAATATCAGCAGCCCAATCCAACCCGATGATGCTATTCAACAAACCTTAGTCGCAGGACAGTTAAACACAATCCAAGCCATGATCCCGATGCCTGCTGGCCTCATTGTCTTTGGTGACCGTCTCGCTTGGCTCGTTAATGGGGGCAGTGCCGGCTCACCCTTTAGTGCCACTTCGCTTGTAGCCAACCCTCAAGCATACAACGGCTCCTCCCCTCTCCCTCCAATCGTCGCCACCTCCGATATCCTCTATGTTCAAGCCAAGCAATCCATCGTCCGCAACTTAGTTTATAACTTCTACACCAACGTTTACACAGGTACTGACATCTCTGTCTTATCCAACCATCTCTTTTATGGTTTCACTCTTGTTCAATGGGCTTGGGCTGAAGAGCCATTCAAACTTGCTTGGGCCGTCCGAAACGACGGTCAGCTTTTATGCCTTACCTTCCTAAAAGACCTCGAAATCATTGCTTGGACACACTCTGACACTCAAGGTGCATTCAAGGGTGTAGCCACGATAACCGAGTTCACCTTTTCCATAGGCAACGTTGATGCTGTTTATCATATAGTTCAGCGGCAGGTTCAAGGCGTAACCATGAACTATATCGAGAGGTTTGTAGAACTGGCCTATCCTAATGATTACCAATCCTCATGGCAAGTCGATGCGGGGATTGGATATAATGGTGCAGCTGCAACTATCTTCGGTGGCGCCCAACACCTCGGTGGCATGGCTGTTACAGGTCTAGCCGATGGAGTTGTCATCAACTTCATAATGCCTGTTAATGGCATATTCCAATTTGGTGCTGGTGGCACTACAGGCCTAACCACTATCCCCAATGCTTCAATCGTAACTATAGGCCTTTCTTTCCTTCCACAACTCGGCACCCTTCCCTTAGATCTCGGCGAACCCACAGTTCAAGGAAAGCGAAAGAAGGTCTCGGCCGTCACCCTTCGGGTCCGTAATACTCTTGGTCTAACCACTGGGCGTAACTTAGATACAGGCGTCCCAATGCAAGACCTTGTACTTGGCAATGTTGGAACCATGTCTAACCAAATCGTCTCAGGCCTCGTGACTGGTGACGTTCGCACCATCGTCGACCCGCAATGGGATGTCTTTGGTCAATACTATATCCAACAACCCAACCCCTATCCGGCTTCCATTCTAGGCGTGATCCCAGAGATCGAACTTGGGGATACAGGGAAATGACCACTATTATTTCAAAACTAGAAGGCCCTCTTTCGGAAATAATCTTGGCTGAGTTCGGCAAGATTCTCTCTGATCATGAAATGGAAATACTTGATCAATCCCAAAGTCTTGGTGAGGTTTGGGTTGGCTACGTTGACGGACACTTCGTCTGCTGTTGGGGTCTTATCCCGCCTTCATTCCTTTCCAATCAAGCCTATATCTGGATGTGGGCCTCAGAAAAGGTCCCGCATCAATTTCTGTTCGTTCGTCACTCTCAACTACAGATGAATAAGTTCCTTGAACGTTATGATTCAATTGTGGGTCAATGCAGTCTTGAAAACGGCTCAGCACAGCGCTGGCTTCATTGGCTTGGTGCTGAGTTTGAGCCTCCTGTGAATGGCTTACGCCCCTTCGTTATCAATAGGAGTGCCTAATGGTCGATCCGATCTCTGCCATAGCTATTGGCAGTATGGCCGCTACCGCTGGTGGAGCAGTCATCTCGGGTATCGGCGCCGAGAAGTCAGGCCAAGCCAACGCAGCTGCCTACCGCTATAAAGCTGGCGTGGCTCTTCTGAACAAACAGATCAATGAACAAAACGCTGCTTGGGCTACCCAGGCCGGAGGAGCTAAAGCTGAAGTTGAAGGGCTGAAGTCCCGCGAAGCCATAGCCTCAACAAAAGTCGTCCAATCTGCCTCCGGCTTTGATGTGAACTCCGGCTCAAACGAAAAGGTCCGTGAGACCCAAACCGATGTGGCTCAATATGATCAAAACGTCATCCGTTGGGACGCCGCCAAGACCGCTTGGGGCTATGAGACCAAAGCCACTACAGACGTGGCCGAGGCCAACCTAGATCAGATGGCCGCGAAGACCTCCGAAGAGGCTGGAGAGTTAGGAATGTGGGGATCCTTCATCTCCGGAGCGGGGAACGTTACTGGGAAGTGGATGCAGGGTAAGAGCACAGGAGCATTTGGTTGATGCCACAGGTCCCCGGTTTAGTCCCTGACCAAACTCCCTCTCTTGGCGGCAGCCCTGATGTTAACTTGGCTGTGCCGGTTGATGCCTTTGGCGGTGCGGTAGGTCACGCCCTCTCCGGTCTTGGCCATGACATCGAAGGTGCCTCAGACAAGATCTGGGCGCAAGCGATGAATATGCAGAACCTCCAGAATGAAACGGAGGCCAAGTCTGCTGACGCCGATTACATGATGAAGGCGGGGATGCTTCACGCGCAGTTCAACGCGAAGGAAGGAAACCAAGCTTCGCCTGAGGCCTTACAGGCGCACATCCAAGAACTCCAAGACCTTCGGGTAAAGACCCGTGGTGGCCTTTCCAACCCTATGGCTCAGAAGCTCTTCGATGGCTCCTCCCTTTCGTTTATGGGCCGGACCATATTCAATGCCGCCGGTCATGCCGCTCAGCAAACCAAAGTCGCCGCAAACAACGCCTCCACTGCTCGGGTACAGGCCACACAGGAAGCAATCTCTGCCTCGCCCGCTGATGACCTGACCTTCCTGCGTGGTAAGCGGGCTATCGAGAGCGAGGTTGAATCCCAAGGCCGGAACTCTGGTTGGTCTCCTGAGCAAACTGAAGAAACCTCAAAGCATGTAGTGTCCGATACCATTGCAAAACGTGCCACCACTTTGGCCAAGACTGATCTATTCGGGGCCCAAACGCTGTATGATCAAGGGGTAAAATCCAAAGCCCTCCTGCCCCAGGATGCAGACAAAGTCTCAAACACACTTCAAGTCCAGTTCCGTAATCAAGGCTCACGGATCATTTCCGATACTGTGCTTGGCGACAGGCGTAGTGGTGATGAAGAGAATATTCCGGCACAGGACTACATCGACCGTGCGATGAAGATGGTTGATACCGACCCACGATTCAAATCCGCCGCAGCTGCCGACCCTCTATTCAAAGACTTTGTGCGTGAGAAGATCACTTCCCAATACAATCGCCAACGAGCAGTTGAAACTGACGCTGATAATATGAACGTCCGGACCATCGGCCAAGCCATGATGAAGGCCAATCAAGAAGGCCTGCGTCCTTCTACTGTAGAACAACTCCTTGCGGTTGACCCTGCCGTAGGCCCGGTCTGGGATGAAATCTCACGCAACCCCAAGCTCCAGATGAGTTTCCTCAAGACCCTTGAACACAACGCTACCGCGCCACATATTGCCCCATCCCCCGAGAACCTGGCCCTACATCATGCCGCAATTGATCAGGCCAACACCGGCTCTCAGGAACAACAAGCCGAGTTCATGTCCCATGATTGGGCCAACGAAACCAAGATGACCTACGCTCAGCGAAGTCAACTCTTGGACTTGCAGAGCCGAAAGCTGAAGGCGGGTGAAGCCAATATCACCGCGGATCCTCGGGTTGGTCGGGCATTAGGAATCCTCGACCAAGAGATGTTCAACGCTGGTATTACAAAGACCGGCAGCCCTGACAACTATCACGCCCTTCGTGGGGCTCTCCAATCTGAATTGATTCAGTATCAAAGTGATAACAAGAAAATGCCAAAGCCCGAGGAAATCCTCGAGATGGGCAAGAATCTCATGAGATCCCAGACCATCAAAGGTGCGGGGTGGTTCGGGTTTGACGCCAACACTCCGGTGTATCAAATCCCAATTACCGATGAAGACAAAGCCCCAATCGTCAAAGACTACACCGCGAAGTTTGGCAAGCCTCCAGGTGATGCCATGATTGAACGTATCGTTCGTGCTCAACACTACAAACAATTCTATGGTGGTTCCGTCAAGAAGGGCAGTGAATGAGTGCGGTCGAAGACTATTTCGAAGACTCACAGCTTGAAGCCAAGCAGGCTAATTACATCTCTCAGGATGACAATCCTGATGAGGCCTCAGAGGCTATAGAACTCTCAGATAGCACTGGTGTTCCTGCTGCGGCAATCCACAGCAATCTTGAGGATTTTAAGCGTCAGCATAAGCTTGCCCTCGGCAACGCCATTATCAATGATAACCAGTATATTCAAGAATACCTAAACTCTCATCCCCTTGCGGCAAGTGTCTCTCAGGATGACCTTGGTCAGCTTGATGTAGCTTCACAATCCATGTCCAACATTGGAGGGAAGACAGGACTCCAAAAGTGGCTGGATGACGATTCCATCTCTCAATCCTTCCAAAGGGGTTTCGGCGACCAGCCCTTTGGGCAGATGTTATATCAAAACCCAATAGAAGCCCAAAGGAAACATGATATTGATTGGGCCTTAAGTAATCCGCTTGTTGCCAGCACACTCGGTGCTGCATCAATGCCCATCGAAGCCCTTTCTCGTGTAACTGGCGGCATGCTGCGTATGGGCTTCGATGGCATGTCAGCGATCTTCGGAGAAAGCGCCGCTCGGGACCTCACGGCGATGGCCGAACTGGCCATGATGCGGGGGGACATCGGCGTTAAGTCCGCAGGAGGTGGAGCCTCGGGTCCTCTGGCCCGGATGGAACAGAACACGAAGCTGTTCAAAGACCTCCACAACGCCCTTCAGATCGCTGATCACTACACTGAAGGCCCATATAGAGGACCATCCTTAGGCCCATTACAGCGTGAGCCTTCAGCGCCAATCTCTGAAGGTGAACCCCCTCCAGGTGTCCACCCCCTCATCGACACCGCTAAAGTAGAACAGGCCAAAGCCGATGGAAAAGCCCTCAAGGATGCCCTTTCCGAATCCGCAAAGTCCGCCACCCGCGACCGTAGTGCAGATTACTACTCAAGATTTGCACGAATTAATGAAGCTGTGGGTGATAGAGAAATTGGGATTGACGCCGAAGCAGTGCGAAAGCTTTACGGCGATAAAGTCCCCGAGGTTGGCGATAATATCCTTGGCTGGGTTCCTGATCTTGCAGGGAAGCTGGCAGCTGCTGAAGGCATTGGTGGTGATATCCGTGTGCCTCTGGCTGATTATCTCGCTAGGGTAGATCCGGATGTAGCGAAGGAGTTGCATGATCATCTGAGGCTTCGCGACGGAGGGCTTACGGTAGAAGAGACCCGTGGGCTTCAGTCGAAGGAAGTCATCGCCGATCCGCTCCAACTCGTCCGCGGAGTTGGAGGGCTTGAGCCACAATTCTCCCTCGGAGATCGTAAGGTCACCATTCAGCGGATGGGAGAAGAGCCGGGCGCAGCCAAGGGACCCTTTGGTCGCGAAGCGGGCTTTCATGATTTCGATCTTCTAGACGAAAGCGGGAAGAAGATCGGCTTTATGAACCTAAGCGAAGCCAAAGGAGGGAAGCAGATCTACGTCGAGATGATTCAAGCAGGCAAGACCGATAAGATGTACGACCCGAACTTCCTTGGGCCTGGGATCATCCGTGATCTTCGAAGACAGATCAAAGCTGAGTTTCCTCAAGCTGAGACCATTACCGGCCATCGCGTTAGCGGCGCACGGGAAAAGGCCGGGGTGGAAATGACTGCGGCTATGCCAGTCATCAAGCTCTCACAGGAGACTGAAGGCTGGGGGCATGTAGATGCTTCACCGAGCTTGCGAGAACTCTTCGCGGAGATTGGAGGTCAATCTATCGACCAGACATACTCTACTTTCCACTACGGCCCGGAACTTGAGCAGCATAAGGTTCAGTTAGACGCCGCGATCCGTGATGAGCTTGCTCGGATCACTCCGAAGCAGGCACAGGTCTTCACCCCGGATCAGATCTCTGCCATTCCTGAACGCCCTGGCTTTGCCCGTCGTGGGTTTCACCAACAGTTCAAGGAACAGGACCCTTGGATTGTCGTTGCTCTTGATAGCCCAAACGCAATGGACGTAGCCCGACACGAGGCGGTTCATCATCTACGACAGCAAGGGTTCTTCACCGAAGGGGAGTGGTCTACACTTGAACGGGCCTCGCGGCAGAATGATTGGACCAATCTTCACAATATCGAAGCTCGTTACAAGGAGTTCCCTGAAGAGGTTAAGTTAGAAGAGTCCATCGCCGAGGCGTACCGTACTTGGAAAGGCGCGACTGATAAGAAGGCGTACCCTCCTGGGATCAACGCTATATTCCAAAAGCTCCAAGACTTCTTCGAAGCGCTGCGCCTACGCGTGAAGGAGATCACAGGGAAGGATCTCTCGTGGGATGAGATCTTCCAGAAGGTTGATACCGGAGAGGTCGGCTCCCGTGAAGGCAATGCGCCACTTAAGGAAGGGGCGTTTCGGCCTCAGGCCATGGACGAACCCATTGAAGGGATCTTCGATAAAGGCAAAGCCATGGGCGTCACCGAAGCCCACATGAACCGGATGCTCAATCTGATCGCGAAGCGCAACGCCGAAGACCTCGCGAAGGCTACCGCTAGGGCCGAGAAGCAACAGAAGCGTTATCAAACCGCGGAGTGGAAACAACGCCGAACTGACATCCGGGACGAAGTCCGTGAACAGCTTGCTTCACGCCCGGACTTAGCCACTGACGAACTCTTCGCCAAAGGCGGGATCAAGCTTCACCCCGATTTCCTGAGTGAAGAACAAAAGGCCTCTCTCCCCAAAGATTACATCCAAAAGAAAGATGGAGTTAACCCTGATGTCCTTGCACCTTACTTCGGGTACACTTCTGGTGACGCCCTTGTCGAACGTCTTGGTATGCTTACCACCGACCGTAAATCAGCTGGTATGTCTCAACGAGACTACTTTAACCGCCTCGTCGATGTTGAGACTGACCGCAGACTCAACGCAGAATTTGGGGACCTTGGACAGAGCATTATGGATGCGGCTAAAGAGCAGGCCTATTCGGAAACTGCGGTCAACCAGATCCACGAAGAGACCTTAGCCTACGCCCTTGCGGCTGGGGTGAAACCGAAGTTCACCAAGGAAGACGTCACCGCGATGGTGAAAGGTCAATTCGACAAAACTCCCATAGGCCAAATCAACTCCGACCGCTTAATTCAAACCTCAGGCAAGCTCGAACGTAAGGCTGCTGAGGCTGGGTCGAAGGGTGATTGGGTCGAGGCCTATCGGATTTATCAGCAGAAGCAATACGCTGTCGTTGCCACGAAGATGGCTATTGAGTATGAGAAGCTTCAGACCCAACTCGATCGCACCGCTAAGACCTTCCGCAATCGTGAAGTCGGGAGTGTTGAACAGCCGTACACCAATTGGGTCCATGACCTCCTGGCCCGTGTGGGTATGGGCAGCAAAGAGTTTCTTCGGGGTGACCTCATAGACCGTATTGGTCGTCAGCCTCAAGACAATCTGAAGGACTTCGTTCAAGCCAAAGAGGCTGAATGGATGGGCAACCGAACCCTGCCGATCGCTGACATCTTCACCGCTCCTGCCTTTCAAATCAAGCTCAAGGACCTTCCTTATGCAGACTTTAAAGAGTTCAAAAACGCTATCGACCTTTTGGTAAAGGCCGGGCGGGATGAGAAGAAGATCTATAGTGAAGGCGGGGATGCTGATCGAGCACAAACCATTGGCGAGATGCGTGAGAAGCTAAAGACCTTCCCACAGCAATTGCTTCCTGATGAGCGGAATTGGCTTCAGGAAAAAGCGCAGCAGCCAAAGAAGTTCGTCGCGGGCCTGACCGCCATTCCAACTCTACTCCGGCGTTGGGAACGTTACGACCCACGAGGGATCTTCAGCCGTTATATAACCTACCCTATGCGCGAAGCAGACAACACTCACAGCACCCTTCAACGGGAAGTATCCAAGTCCTTAAAGGAAGTAGGCCCAATCAAAGACTCCGAGAAACTAGTCGACTCTCCCTTCAACGATCCGAAGACCCGTACTGAGGAGAACCCAGATGGCACTCCATGGAACGGTTTCATGCGGAAGCACGTGCTAGGAATGCTGGCACATGCCGGTAACGCCAGCAATTGGCGGGTGCTTGCACAGGGCTATGGCGCCGACCCTGTAGCGTTGATGAAGTGGCTGGAGGCACACACCACCCCTGAGGACTGGGCTCAAGCACAGAAGCGTGGGGATCTAATCTTCAAACAATTGATCAAGAAGTCCGATGGAGTCTACGAACGCACTGAAGGGGTACCTGTGGAGAAGATTCCCCTCGAGCCCATCACCAATGTCCACGGCAACTTCGCCGGTTGGTACCACCCTCTTGACGCGGATCCGATCCGGAAGGAAGTATGGACCAAGGACGAAAATGGTCAATGGTCCCGAAACACAGTTGGACGGCGTGATAGTGTCTTAGACAAGTATGGTAAATCCTACGCCACCACTGCCAACGGCTACACCAAGAAACGCTCAGGCGCGGTGTACCCCTTGGACCTCGACATCACTGCGATGAATGGAACCATCAACCAGATGATTCAAGATATCGCCTATCGAGAGCCCCTGCTAGAGATCCAGAAGATCTTCAAGAACGAAGCCTTCCGGAATGAAATCGATAACCACTACGGGGTCCACTACAAAGATCTCCTCGACCCCTGGCTTCAGCGTATGGCAGGTCAAACCTCCATCCCTAGCGCTACTTGGAAATGGGCGGGAGAGTGGAGTGAGTATTTGAGGCAGAATGTGATCTCCACGTACATTGGGGGTAACATTTACACTGCCCTCAAGCATGGGCCTACGGCACTTGTTATGTCTTCGCGGGTGGTTGGAGCAAGAGAGTTCCTACCTCAGTTTGGCAAGCAACTAGTTGAGCGCCTAGCGGGAGACCCCTTACGGAAAGCGATGGAATTGGTAGGGGCACAGAACTACGCCGAGGCCGTTAAGGCACTCTATGCTCAAAGCCCTGAACTTGGTCTAACAATGTCCGAGTTCGCAATGAAATATGGCGAATCTCTTCAACGTCGTGAGCGGCATTGGCAGGATACCATTGCCGGGGAGACCAAAGAACTGAAAGGTGAAAGTACCCTTCGGGAGAAGATCATTCAAAAGGGTTCCTGGTTGGTGGCTCAATCAGACATGCTCTCGGCAAAGCCCACGTGGGTCGCGGAGTTCAACAAACGTCAACGGGAGGGCCTGAGCTTTGGGGAATCCGTGAACCTCGCCGATGATGCAGTCACCCGAGCCCACGGCACAACTGGTCGTGCCGACATTCCAGAATTAGTCGCGGGTGGTGGACCCGTTCACGGCTGGCTTACCTCAGTCTACGGCTTCATGGGCACCCGGATGCAGCGCATGATTGAGATCGGTCACCAACTAAATGACATCTATGATCTTGGAAAAGAGAAGGAACTCAATGAAGCCTTTAAGCGAGCGCCGAAGCTCCTTGGAGACCTGATGACCTTCGCCGTGTGGCCGATCATTGTAGAAGAAGCTGTGGTAGGGCTTGGCACCGAAGATCGCCAAACTGTTCTTCAACGGCTGGGAGGTGGCATAACTTTAGGAATGTCTAGTTCAGTGCTTTATCTTCGTGATTTTATTCACGGTCTCACTTCAGGCCACGAACCTGGAGTTGGGTTGTTGTCTTCAGCCGGGCATGATGCGGCCACCGCCGTTAAAGACCTGATGAAGGGCAAAGAAGCCTTTAGCAAACAACACGCAGGGAAGACCGTTGCCGATATTCTAACGCTATTGGGGGAAACTAAAGGCATTTCCCCGAAGGTTGTCGGCAACGCCGCCCGGTTCGGTATCGATCTTGTAAACAAACAAACCCATCCCCGCTCCGCTTCTGAAGTCTTCCGTGGTGTCACCCGCGGCATCACCAAACTGAGGGTAGAGAAATGACTGATTTTCCAGAAGTGATCCCAGAAGACGCCGTTTGTGATGCATGCAAGGAGCCGATTGGAATGCACCCAGCTGCTTGTGCACAGGCCGTTCAAGATGATGAAGGGAATGAGATAATTGATGCCCCCTTCGTGTGGTTTCACAAGTCCTGTTTGGGGGTTGAGAAATGACCGACGTTATGCAATATGTCTGGCCTCTTACAGTCTTAGTGATTTTCTTGGGAATGCTTGCGGTTGTTTGGCGGGCTCTTACTATCGCACATGACTTGGCAAAGATCGTTCTCCAGGCAGGGCTGACTCCCCCACCAACGATTCAAGTACCCAAGCCAATACCCCATCCTGTTCAAGCCCCACCCACACCACAAGGCCCAATCTCCACACAGCCTGTGGACATAGTTGACCAAGGCCTCGTTGCCTTCGTGAAGAAACAAGAAGGCTTCCAGCCCAAAGCCTATTGGGACTACAAGCAATACTCAATCGGCTATGGCACCAAGGCCAACTCTGCCACCGAAGTCATAACCGAAGCTGAAGCTTTAGCTCGACTAACCGTGGAAATCGACAAAGCTTATCAACTGGTCAAACCAATTCTTCCCTCAAGCACACCAGTTGGTATTGAGCAGGCTCTTGTCGACCTCACCTACAACGCCGGTCCCGGCTGGGAGCACGCTTCGCTTGGCGCGGCTGTAAAAGCTGGGAAATGGGACACTGTCAAAGCAGACATCCTCCAGTACAACCACGCTGGCGGGCAGGTGAACGCAGGGCTGACCGCTCGGCGAGAGGCTGAAGTAACGTGGTTTGACCATCCACTTTAAGGAGAGAATGATGACTGATCTTAAAAGTATTGGGGCTGAAGCTGAGAAAGTAGTTGAAGGTGTGATGAAGGTGGAACCTACCATTGCTACCATCGTCGGTATGTTCGTTCCGGGCGCCGCACCGGTTATGGCGGTGGTCCAACCTGCTGTTCTGGCCGCGGCTCCGTTTGTGGAGAAGGCCTTGAACGATCTCGCCGCGGGGAATAATGGGGATCTGATGGAGTCGTTTATTCAACTCCTTCAGCACCTATCCCCAAACCACCACAATTCACCAATCCTAACCAAGTATGTATCGACCGAAATTGGCACCGGTTAAATAAATCTAGGGTGAGGTTTGTTGCCTCACCCATTCACTCAAGGAGGGCTGGGATGACAAGCGAAGCATGGATTGCACTTGGGGCTTTGGTGTTTACCATCCTCGCGGCTACAGCGGCGGCGGTGATTTTCCTATCCGGAAGTAAGAATGAAATCCTTCAGCGGATGGCGGATGATAAGGAATCAATTGATGAAGAGCTTATGGCTCTACGAATGTCCGCCTATGAGGAATACAAAACCCTTCGCCGTGAGATTGGTGAAGCTACTTCCGTGGCCAGAGTGGAGTTTGGGGAAACCATTCTTGCAATCCGCGAGAAGATAACTCAGGTAGAGCTTTGGACACGGGATCAATTAAGTGAAACGCGTCATACTATTTTAGGCGGGATGGATATGCGTCATTCTATAGTGACTGAAGAGATGGAAAAGATTGAAGGGCGTATACGTTTGTTGGAACTGTTTAATGCTGGACAAGGCTACAAGCCGGGCTAAATCAAACTCCCATCCTCATCCACATCTGGAACCTCGGCCTTGAAGAATCTCTGTCCGGTGCGGAAGTCCTGTTTCACTACTTTAAGCCTTCCCCCCATTATCATAATCTGCACCACTCTCTCTATAGAGTGAAGCGGCACCCGGTCCTTCGCGAAGTTGATAATCTTCCTTTCTATCACAGGACCCCGTACCTGCATCGTCAAGACATGGTGGAAGATCTCATCCATCGCTTTCGCATCCGCGTTCCCCGCACCGGCCTTGAAGATATCCGGCATTTGTCGCTCAGCTTCAGTCATCCAATTCATCGCTCGGTTGAAGTCGTCTCTGGTGAGCACCAATAAATCAGATCGTTCAATCGCTGACACCATACTGAGCTTGTATAGGTGGACTCGCCTGCGGGTTCCATAATGTATAAGTTTGGGGTGTGACACAACTGGCGGTTCTCCAAGCTTCCTCCATGTATTAACGCAGTCTCTGTACTCTTCTGTAACCTTGAACTGGCCCACCAAGCCGCTGATAGATTTAAGATCATGGATAAGATCAAGGCTGAGGGAAGTATCCACGCCTGGAGCGAAGTCGTCGCCGATCGTTCGTTCATCTGAAAACACCATTATGATTCGAGAGGTGAAACCCTGTTCCCATGCCGTTTCAGGCATGTAATGGAGAAGGTTGGAGGGGGTTGTACCGACGATGAGATTGAGTTGGGGCCGTTTCATTTTGATATTAAGGTCGTTGTTTCTTCGGGTCTGGCCGTAGGCCTTAGGGTCATAGAAAGCGGACATCGTCCCGATGGCTTCTTCGTCATAGGCTTTCATAAAAGCTGAAAGCTCATCGGCGGTTATGTACATAGAGTTGTATTCAATCGGCCCGTCCGGTTCTGGAAGCATAGCAGTGCGCTTGTTTTTGGTAAGCGCATCGATCATTGAAGAGGCCGACATAGAAGTAGGGGCCATCGGCGACCCTTCTAGTGTCATATAGTAATCGCGAGCGCGATAGATGGATCTTGTTTTGCCTGTGCCCGGATGCCCTATAAGCGCGCAGTATAGATTCGCGTGGAGCTTATCCCCTCCGGAGACAACATAAACGCGTTGCTCCACCGTAGCCGCGACCATAGAAATCGCGGCCCATTTCCTAAAGATCCGCGGGCTCTCAAGGGCCTCAGTGCTTTCGATGAAGGAGTCTATGAACGACCGACACTTTCGGCTGGCGTCGCCGTTCGTCATGGCCTTCGTAGTCTTTGAGGCCGTCGGGATTCGCTTCAGCATTCCAGTCACCTTTGTTCCACCCTGTTTTGCAGTCATAGGGAATGCTTAGCGTACGGTCGTGCTGAAGCGGGAGTTCCTCCACGAGCATTTCTTGAAGCTTTGGAACAATGACATCTTCATCTTCTTCCTTATACATGAAAGTAAGGGCATCGTGATCTTGCATCATTATGAGACAAGGGCGCTTGCGCCAGATATGGAGCATGGCACGGTTTACGATGTCGGCAAGTGATCCTTGAGGATTATATGCAATCGCTTCCCTGAGGGTAGCTGGATCATTCCTACGTCCAAAGAACCATCTTTTTCGTCCAGTAAGCGTTGTAAGCCACCCGCATTGTCGTAACTGGTTATCAGTCCAACTGTGCCATCGAAGGTGGGCTGGGAATGCAGTGAAGTATTTGGGCTGAAATCCAATGACGACCGGCTCGGGGAGGTTGGTTTGCATGGCGAGGGTTTCGGATTGTCCTCCGTAGTTGCTTCCGTGTCCGAGCTTCTTGCACATGAAACGGTATGAGTAATGACGATAGAATGGCTGTTCAGCGATAGCTTTGTCTCTTCGAAGATCACCTGTCCAACCAAGTCCTGGCCAACATATTCTAGCAACAGCTGTGTGCACGTCCCCAGACTCGACGGCATCTAAATATCTCCAATCATCGAAGAGGTTTCCCTCGATGGCTCCGACGCAATAACTCTCTCCTGCCTTGGCGTCGAACTTGGCAAACTTCCATCCCCAATCACTGATGAAAACGCTTCTAAGGCTTTCCTCCACGTTCTGTAGATTTCCGCCTGTGCCAAATTCCGAGTAGCTAGAGCTAAAGCGACCAGTATTTGTTCCTGAGATATTGTAGCTTGTTCTAATTCGTCCATCTGGATCGACTCCGGTTTTGAGGAAATCTATCTTCTTCTGAATCTCACGCATGGTTAGAAGGTGGTTTACGATAGGGCGGGCCACTAGGAAGATCTGCATCTTCTCAAGGGCCTTGTGGTCCGTGGTAGGGCGGCCTTGTTTGCGGATGGTGGGGATCCCGAGGTAGTCGAAGAAGAGCTTTTGGAGGTCGGGGTTGGAGCGCCAAGAGAAGGTTGGCATACCGACTCCATCGAGGACTATTTGCTCTAGTTGTCCTTCGAGTCGATCAATAACCTCATAGTACTCATCAATGACGTCTTGCCGCCTTGATTGATCCACCAAGATACCCCGCAGTTGCATTTCCAGAACGGGTCCTTGGAGAGCACGGCTGAAAGCATAAGTGGAAGATGTATGATCGTCCAGTTGTGGTAGGAGGACTTCCAAGATCTCGGCAGTGATACAGCAGTCGAGTCCATTGTAAACATCCTCTCGCTCCTGTTGGTTCTGAAGGTCTTCGGGAAGGGTGAGGTGGGTGCGGATCAGTTTCATTAGGAAGACCATAACTTAACGCCGACATCCTGTAGTGCTAATAAGATTTCTGAGGCGAGTTCCTGTTGGCAGGTCTCATCCCACGCTGAGCAATCAAGCTCTGACTCCCGTATTACTTTTAATATAGCCTCTACAGCCTTTTCTATTTCTATTGTCATCACTCATCACTCGTCTCTTTTAATCGTTTCAGTTCCCTTTCGCTCAGCCTTCCACGGTCCATGGTCGGTGTAGATGGAGCCGAGAAAGCCGAGTCCTTTAAGACTTTCCGGTTGTAAGGCGTGGTGAAGAAGCATTGTGTCGTGGACTGCTCCTTGCACTGCGATCCCTGTGGTCCTGAGGATGAAGGGGATGTCATACAATCCATTCTGGAATAGCTTAGGGATTGATTGATCCTCAAGCACCTGACGTATAAGTTCCCAACATGATCGTTCAGCTTTTGCAGTCTCCCAATAACTACCGCTCTTCCTTCGGGAGTCATGGAACGGAATAACCAAAGCAAGGTCTGGTCTGGGAGCAAATCCAATGCGCGTAATTTGCTTCCTGCTTGTTTCAATATCAACCGAAAGGATCTTGCATCCACGGATGAACCGACGGATGAAGATGCGGATCTCAGTGAGCGACGGGTCTGTCCAGATGATACATGGAGGCCGCGAGACATTTGGGGTATCTTTCTCTTTAAGGATCTTTGATAGATCCGCTACAGTTGTGGGTCTGAGTTCCCATTGTCGGGTGACCGCAGAAGGGTGGTAAGTAAGAAGAAGCTTATAGCCAGCAACACAATGAGTACTAACGCAAGTAGTACCACGAAGTTTTGTAATGCCGGTACGGCCTCCCATAGCCCAAAGAGCAGAATTGCCCAGACAGACAATGAGATTAGGGTCACAAGCAAGCACCTCATCACCAAGCCGGTCAAGCTCATGTTGAAATTCCTTCCGGACGTATTTGGATTTCTGCAGGATTGGATACCCAGCGATGCCTTCGGCTTTGCCTCCGCAGAAGTAGAGAAGGTCATTGCCGGGCGGGTGTTGTTGAAAGACGTTCGTTCGATACAACTCAGGATGAAGGTCCCATATCGCCGCAAGGGTCCATGGGTCCTTCGTCCGATAGTATTTGGAGAGATAGGATCGGTCTTCGGAAGTGAGGGTTATTACGCCTGCGTCGTTTAGCATACGGAGTAGCTCGGCGCCTGTTGCCCCTACGAAGCTCTTGCCGATCTTCTTCTCATTCTCGCCTTGGGCTTCGCCGATCAAGAAGATGGGTTTCACCGGGAGCCCTGCAATCTTCTGATCTCATCATCCAAATACCACTGTGCCTTCTTCAGATTCTCAATCGGATCACCTTTGTCCTGATACCGCCAGATGTACTTGATGGCATTCCCTACATTGAAGTTCATATGTCGAGTGACTTCGATACACTCGATCCCTGACGCATGTCGGCGGTAGTGTGAAGGATTGATCGGGTCTTCGACCACGGCCTCAACACCGACGGGTTCTTCGTCAGACACCGTTGTATGGTTCTGTGACTCCTGTGCATCGCCTTCACCAGAAAGCATATGGACCTGCCTTCGACGTAGGCGCGGCGCACCAAACATCTGTCCAGCGGCGTCATGTGTTTGCGGGTCTGGCGCGAGCGCGGTGAGGCCATCTACCATCTCCTTTTGCATTTCGTTGGTGAGTTGGAAGGGCTTTGTCATCTCTACTCCTCTTGTTCTACTTTGAGAATATCCGCTACTAGCTTCTGTAATTCGTCACTGTGATCACGCAGTTCTTTTGCCATCACATAGCATTCACGCTCTTCAGGCTTAGGGCCTGGACGAATGATATCAGCAGCTATCCGATCCACTATAGCCATGACAATCTTGTCTGCCAAAGCCATGCGCTCAGCATTATCTTCTTTCTCTTGTTCAGCTTCCCATTTCTTTTGAGCCGCTATGCGTTCTCGTTCATAATTTGGATTAGAAAAACCCATGCTTGGCTCCGTAAAGGAAAAAAGGGAAGGGAGACATTTGCGTCCTCCCTTCCAGTTAGCCCGGGTCAACGATACCGGGCGGGAGGCCTCAGTGTGCGGCGGGGGCGCTCGCACACTGAGGGAACTTTAGCTTACGCGAGCCGTAGAACCAACCTTCGAATACACCCGCTTGCCATCATCACTTGCCTCATGCTTGATGTTGATGATGACCTCAGCGTTGGGGACTTCATCGAGACCTTCGGCCATGGAGCGACCTGTGAGATCAACTCCACAATTGATTAGGAACTCCTTCAGCATGTTCGCGGACTTATCAGTGACATAGAGAGTGTTCTCAATCTCCTGTCCGACGATGGTTTCGCCTTCGGCCTCGAACTCGGTGATGGCATCAGGGTCCACATCATCCAATGGAGCAATGATCTTGTGGGTGAATTTCAGGAAGGGGGTTTTCTTCTTAGAAGATTCCCCTTGTTCTGGCAGGCCAACGACGATGGAGTGGTAGGAGCCCATTGGCAAGGTCGGAGCCGGTTTAATCTCTTCAGAAGGACGATTCAGAATGTCTTGGAAATTAGCCATTTGGTCATGCTTTCGTAAGGGGTTAGATTTCAGCAACATCGTCTGGATTGACGAAGTTAGAGGCAGCTGTAGCTGGCCTTCATGGCCATTGGATCTCCTTTTCTTTTTCTTTCTCGTATTTGGTAATCTCGTCCTTGAGAATTTCTTCGATGCGGAAAAAGCAGTCTGCTCCACTAGAGATTCGAGATAACGCCTCAAGGGCGATGGATAGGTTCTTGATTCGGAGTGTTGTATCACTCACTAAACTCTCCTCTGCATAACTACCGCCTTCGGTCTTACCTGTGGTGCGGCTGGCACAGGTGCTATCGCAGCGGGTTTGCCGCGAAGGGTTTGGAAGATCGTCGCGAGGCCATTTTCAGCAGGGATGGCCTTCTCTTTCATCTTCGATGGCATGGCGAGATCTATCATTACATCACTTTCAAGCTGTAAGGTTCGCTTCCCAGCAAGGTTCTTCAGCCTGATGTAAACAGGAAAGTACTGTGGGATCTTCGGTGATAGCTTCTGCCCTACCCCTTGCGGGAAGATCTTCGAGGTCCCATCTGCTTGATCCATGAGCTGGCCGTGGCAGATGACGATGACGTTGGTCCGGAACGTATCTGAAGTAAGATCAGCAAGGATCATCCCTACGGCATCTTGAGCGTTCTTGTAAACCATCCAGCCATGAGCTTTAGCTCCCGCCAAGAACACGTGATGATCATAGACCACATCACAGAGCCGCGATAGCGAGTCGATGACAAGGATACAATCTTCCCCCCACCCTGCCGGGTCTCCAAGATCAACATCACCATACTTCCAGTTATTAAGCATCTTTATGGCATTCATGGCGGCCTTGGGCGCGCCATCAATCACTACTCCATGAATGCCCATCTTATAATCGTCCCGAAGGGTACGGAACTCTACGTTGTCGAGTTGCTTAGGGCATTCCGTTAAGAGCTTCTGCTTGAGCGCATCGAGCAGGTTGTCAAAGTCCAGAATACGGAGCTTATACCCTGCCTTAACAAGGGACCAAAGCGCGGTGGTCTTACCGGACTTGGAGTCACCAAGGAATAGAACCTTGGTGAAAAGGTTGGATTGATGATCAGCTAGGCTGGGCAAGGAGCACCTCCGTGTAATAGGTTAAAAGATCCCCATCTTTGATGTCATAAAGATGCATGTGATTCAGTTGAATGGTCATGGTGGTAGACCCACCCATTGAGACCTTTATGTGATTGGGTCCGCGCTCCACCACACGGAACTTTCCTAAGGGAAGGATAGCGCGGAGTTCATTCATGTCCTTCATTCCTAAATATAATCCTAACTCTATCTCCTACGGCCCAAGTAGGCACCGCGTGAAATAAAATCGGAACTTTGTAACAATCAAACCAAACGTTGAATCCATCCTCCCAAGGTTCAATCTTTGTTATAAAAGTAGTGTCTCCGTGTTCAGTCCTTAACGGGCCTTGAGTGGATCCCATCTCTCGTCCTCCGGTAGTTGTATGAAATCACTCTTCAAGTAATGTTCTCTCACGGAAGGGTTCTTAGAGCAGATATCGCGAAAGCGGCACCCCCCATACATTCCACAAGACTGGTCATTCTGAGGCCAATGATCGGCGTTCGCGAACGCCTCAGCCGCGTTGAGCCAATATTCCAAATCTACAAGCCATTCGTCGATGAGGTCGTCAGAGCGATACGTGAACCCCCGAGCGAAGCGGGTGGTGAATTTCTCAAGGCCAATCTGAGCCCCTTCAATCACAATCCCCTTCACCTCCATATCCATCACTACCTTCCCGGCGAAGGTGTAGAGGGTCATTTGGTTGTTGGGGGCGAAGCCTTTGAACCAGTAATCCCCAATGGTGCTTTGAGAGGTCTTGTGATCCACAACGAAGACATTATCGTTTATCGTAACGACACGATCAAGATGACCACAGAGAAGATACTGAACGTCGGAATACGCAGTGGGGCCAAAGTCGAGTTCGAACTTGAATGACAGTTCCACCGCTGGCCGACCATTCTCTAAGATGATGGTTTTCGCGGCATCCTCACGATAGTTATCGAAATAATCTACCACCAACTGAAGCAAGGTCTTGGGGTTCTTGTATGTCCCAGCCTTGGTGGAAGTGTCTGGGTCCCAGTCTTTGATCCTCACCAGCAGTTGGCGCAATGTCTCGCGCAGTGCGTCTTCGAACTGAAGCCCGTTGGCGCGGAAGTTTTCGAAGTCTTGGATCGCGGAGTGGTACTCCCCGCCGAAGCGAAGGTGGATGTTTTCATCCTTCGCGACGTAGCCGTCGATCATGGTGTATTTGTAGTATTGAGGGCATTGTTTTAGGGCGCCGAGGCAGGTTGAGTCCCACGCTATGCGAAGGTGGGTTCCGGGCAGGTATTGGGAAGAGGGCACGGCTACTATGTTCATCTAGAGCCTCCTAATGAAGCCCTTACCAGGCGGCGGCGGGGTGAGACCTACATCTTTAATTTGCTGAGATGTTTTCGAGAGTGGAGCCGCGGCTGGCTTCTGGATCTTCCCCAAAAGGGCCTTAATATCCACCGCCGGTGCTTCGCCAGTGGCCTTCTTCGTCCTGCCTCCGGCTTCGCGGGTCATCCGTTGCTTTCGCTGATAGGCGATGATCTTATCGAGGTCTTGCTTAGTGAGATCTAGGGGATCGAGGGACATGAGGGCTGTGAGATCGGTTGGGGGTTCTGGAAGGTCAGTCATTGAGTGTGCACCTTTCAAGTAAGGCCACGAACTCAACGTTGGCGGTTTCATAGTCAGCCCAGAACTGTTGAGCCTTACGTTCTAGCTCCGGTTTGTAATCATCAGTATGACCAAGGGCCTCATCTGTCTGTATGGCTGAATAATGCTTGTTGGTGACTTTGGCATAAGCCTTTCGTAGCTGGTCGTTCATTCCGGCAACTCCGTTGTTTTCTTCGCGATGTAGAGGACATTGGACGGGTGGGGTTGGAAGATCATCAAATCGTCAAACCCTCCGCTTTGCTTCCGGCATTCATAGAGGGCGTTTACTAAAAGACGCTTGTCATCCTCGCCGGCGCATTCAACGAAGAGCCCGAACTCAAGCGCCGCGGCTTCTTCCCAGAAGTTCAGATAGGAGAGGGGGTTGGCTTTAGTTGTCATCACTTTGGCTCATAGTTATGAATTGCAAATGGCAGGCCAATTGAGATGAAACAAAGTCCCCACCCTCCATATAAATATGCACCATAGCAGGTTAATGCCCAACCTAAAAGACCGACTATAATACCTATGATTCTGTCCATCAGTCCAACTCACTCAAAAGCTCAACCGAACTAGGATCAAGGCTCGTGCGTTCTGCATAAACCCACCACGCCCCGTCCGTGTCCTCCTTGAGCTTTAGCTGCAAAGGGTCGTATTCGGAGGCGCCCCAAAGAGGCATGTTCGGTTCATGTACCTTCTTGTTTTCCTCACGGTGCAGAACCCGAGCTTTGTTACACCTGAGGCGAAAGTAATGCGCATCCGCGTAAGCCCCAAGACAAACCCGACCCCCTTTAGGGTCATCGACAACCCTTTCGAAGAAATCGAGGCAGTCTTGATATGACTGTAGGGAGGTAGGGAGAGACATTTCATTCACCATTCTATCTGTTCAGAGTCGATCTCAGTCAGCCGATCTGAGCTTCGGGTTGAAATGACATAATCAAGGTTCTTATTTTGAGGGGAGGGATCCTTCCGCACCAGCCAAGGGTCGAGATGGATCACATTCTCCCACTCCAAGCCCTTGGCCTTATGGCCTGTGGTGAGGAGGATGCTACCCGTTTGCTTGAAGATATGTTCAGCATAAGTAATAGCGGCGCGGAGGTCACGGCCTTGAAGCGCAAAGATCCTCATACACGCAGCCATGTCTGAAGCTGTCTTTGATTCCTTTTCAAGCCGGTCGGCTTCCCATTCCTTAATAGAGGCAAGGACCCCTTCACGCCAAAGGGTTTCTGGGCCCAGCTTCTTCATTATGCCAATAAGCCTAGGCCCAATATCAGAGCCAGCAATACTAATAGACCTACCCGCGGGTAGGTCTATTAGTATTGCTGGCTCTGATATTGGGC
>WNFC01005939.1_pt1 | contig 33069 bp, 30 predicted proteins | sample 5400541 | NCBI WGS metagenome assembly WNFC01 (sample SAMN13153342, study PRJNA577476) | soil metagenome | isolation source: 120 cm saprolite under Douglas fir tree site 2 hole 2 replicate 1 | place: USA:California | collected 2015-04-18
AGGAGTTGCTGAACGACGGTTGAGTCGCGGCGGAGGAGCCATGCGGCTTCGGTGATGACCGGCCAGCAGGTGAAGAGCGGCCCGGGGAGATCGCGCAGGGCTTCGACGCATGTACGGTGATATTGGTCGCGGCGGCTGAGGATGGCAACTACGGGGCCGGTGTCGGCGAGGACGCGCCTCATTGGGCAAGGTTGTCGGACAAGAGTGTCCGACCCACACGAGCAAGGTCAAAAGCGTCGGACAAGAATGTCCGACCCACACTTGTGACTTCTGTCTCGTCAGTCATCTCTTGGAGTTGCCGAATCCCTTGAAGTGGCGCGGGTTGGTGCTCAGGTCTTTAGGGGCGTTGCCTGCGGAGCCGATAATTCCTGCTTCTTCGGCGAGGTCGTAGGCCGAACGCTCTTCTTTTTTGGTTTTGCCCAGGAAAGTTTCGAGGGCTTCGCGGACCAGTTCGGATTCTGTGGTTCCTTTGGCGCGGGAGCGGGTGCGGAGGCGCGCGGTCAGGGCCTGGGGGACGCGGACGGTTATGCGGTTCGAGGACATTGTCTGACATTATAGCATCATTTGTCAGACAAACAAAGAACATGCGGAGCGTTGCTCCGCCGGGCGGACGAGGGCGTCCGCCCCTACGTGGGCGTCTTTGCTACTGGTGTTTCTTGCGCGCGGCAATCTGATACTCTTCAGCCGTTAGTACACCTCGAGGTTTCGAGCATGAACCGTTTGAGACTCTCCCAGCTCGCCGCAATCGTGGTCCTCTGCTTTTGTGTTGTCCTGGCCCACGCCGCCGCCCAGTACGCCGTGACCTACGAGCGCAATGTCGCCGTCAAAATGCGCGATGGCGTCACTCTGCGCGCGGACATTTATCGGCCGAAGGCGGACGGGCAGTTTCCGGTGCTGTTGCAGCGGACGCCGTATGACAAGAACAATGGCGTGGAGTTTGGGCTGAAGGCGGCGGCGCAAGGGTATGTGGTCATCTTTCAGGACGTGCGTGGGAGGTATGCGTCGGAGGGGGAGTGGTACGCGTTCAAGAACGAGCCGAATGATGGGTACGACACGATCGAGTGGGCGGCGGCGCTGCCATATTCGAACGGGAAGGTGGGAATGTTCGGCGGGTCTTATGTGGGAGCGACGCAGATGCTGGCGGCGATTGCGCATCCGCCGCATCTGCAGGGGATTTGTCCGGTGGTGACGGCGAGCAATTATCACGCGAACTGGACGTATCAGGGCGGGGCGTTTGAGCAGTGGTTCGACGAGTCGTGGACTTCGGGGCTGGCGATGAACACGTTCGACCGGACGCTGGGGCGCAGCGGGAATGCGATGAACGGGATCTGGAAGCTGCCGTTGGCGGAGTATCCGCTGTTTACGTTTCCGCATCCGTTGGAGGATGTGACTTCGAGCGCGTCGCTGGCGCCGTATTTTTTGGATTGGCTGGCGCATGCGAGCTACGACGATTACTGGAAACGGGTTTCGATCGAAGAGCATTTCGGGGACATCACGGTTCCGGCTTTGCACATTGGCGCGTGGTACGACATCTTTCTGGGTGGATCGCTGCGGAACTATGAGGGCATCAGAGATCACGGCGGCAGCGGTGCGGCGCGCAAGGGGCAGCGGTTGCTGGTGATCATCGGTGGGCATTCGGGTGACGGACGGAAAATCGGCGATGTGGACTTTGGGCCAGAGGCGGAGAAGTGGAATGAAGGCGACGCGACGCTGGAGTGGTACTACTTTTTGTTCAAGGGAGTACAGAATCGGTGGGCGTCGGGCAAGCCGGTAAAGATTTTTGTGATGGGCGCCAACCAGTGGCGCGACGAAGATGACTGGCCGCTGGCGCGGGCGGTGAGCACGAAATATTTTCTGCATTCGGCGGGGAAGGCGAATTCGCTGCGCGGAAGCGGGACCCTTTCAACTGCTGCGCCGACGCGGGAAGCTGCGGATGAGTATGTCTATGATCCATCGAACCCGGTACCGACAGTGGGCGGGCCGTTGTGTTGCGATGGCGGTCATTTGGCGCCGGGGCCGCGGGACCAGAGGGGAGTCGAGGCGCGCGAGGATGTGCTGGTGTACTCCACTCCTCCGATGACGCAAGACATGGAAGTGACCGGGCCGGTGACTGTGGAACTATACGCGAAGTCTTCTGCGGTGGATACGGACTTTACGGCCAAGCTGGTGGACGTTGGGCCGGATGGCTTTGCGCAGAATATGACGGAGGGGATCCTGCGGGCGCGCTATCGCGATTCGCAGGAGACGCCGGCTTTGATCAATCCGGACCAGGTGTACAAGTTCACCATTGACTTGTGGGCGACGAGCAATGTTTTTCGCAAGGGGCACGTTATGCGGCTGGAGATCTCGAGCAGCAATTTTCCGCGCTTTGACACCAATTTGAATACCGGGGAAGACGCGAGGCTGGCGCAAAGGTCGGTGGCGGCTACGAATACGATTTACCACGATGTGCAGCATCCGTCGGCGCTGGTGTTGGCGATTGTGCCGGGGCATTGAGTTCCCCGACCTTCTTTTCTTCGCGATCTCTGCCTTTCCCTTTGCGTTCTTTGCGGTCAAAATCTTTAAAGCCTTTAACCGCAGAGTACGCAAAGGGAAAGGCAGAAGTCGCGAAGAAATTCCTGAAAGCTCCTTTACAATCGCAGCCAATGTCGATTCGGTTTGACATCTCCGCCAATGCGGGAAGCGCGCGAAGCGGCCGTCTGACTACGCCGCACGGCGCCGTCGAAACTCCGGTGTTTATGCCGGTGGGGACGGCTGCGACCGTTAAAGGTGTGTCGCAGGATGTGCTCGAAGAACTAGGTGTCGAGATTCTGCTAGGGAATACGTATCACCTGTATTTACGGCCAGGGATTGAGCAGGTGAGGAAGCTGGGTGGGCTGCACCGGTTTATGGCGTGGCCGCGGGCGATCCTGACTGATTCTGGCGGGTTTCAAGTTTTCAGTTTGAGCGGGTTGACGAAGGTCACGGAAGAGGGGGTGACGTTTCGTTCGCATCTGGATGGGTCGGCGCACTTTTTTAGTCCTGAGAGCGCGATGGAGGCGCAGATTGGACTGGGCGCGGACATCATCATGGCGTTTGATGAGTGTACGGAATATCCAGCGGAAGGGGAGCGGGCGCGGGCGTCCATGGAGATGACGTTGCGGTGGGCGGAGCGGAGCAAGCGGTATTTTGATGAGCATAAGTGTGAAGTGCCGTGGGGGAGTGAGCTGTCAGCTGGTCCGCAGGCGGACAACAGGTTCCTCGACTCCGTGCGAACGCCCGCTAGCGGGCGTTCGCACTCCGCTCGGAATGACAGTGCTGTTTTTGAAACAGGCAGCGACTCGGCGCAAGAAAATGGCGAGCTTCACTCGCCCGCCCGGACGAGGGCGTCCGGGCCTACGAAGAGCAGTTCCGGCGAGGGAAAGGCGACCCAGGCGCTGTTCGGGATAGTTCAAGGGGGAATGGACCTGGCGCTGCGGAAGGAATCGGCGGAGCGGACGATTGAAATTGGGTTTGATGGGTATGCCATCGGGGGACTTAGCGTGGGAGAGCCGCGGGCAAAGACTCGCGCAGTGGTGGAGGCCACGCTGGAGCATCTGCCCGCCGACAAGCCGCGGTATCTGATGGGGGTGGGGACGCCGGAAGAGATTGTCGAGTATGCCAGTATGGGCGTGGATATGATGGATTGCGTGCTGCCGACGCGGGCGGCGCGGCACGGGCTGCTGTTCACTTCCGAGGGAAAAATCTCGATTAAGCAGGCGCGGTATGCGGGGGACGCCGGGCCGCTTGATCCCAACTGCGCGTGTCGAGTATGCCGACGGTATTCGCGGGCGTATTTGCGTCATCTTTATGCATCCAACGAGGTGCTGGCGCAAGTCCTAAACACTATCCACAACCTGAGTTTCTACCTTGACACTATGCGGCGCGTCCGGCATTCTATTGGACTTGGGGAAAGCGCGCATTTTCTTTCTGGTGAGCAGTCGGAAGGAAACTCTTAGCTCACCGTCCCTGGTTGTGCCTTACTGGCTGTACCTGGTGGTAAGACGTCCGGTTGTGAACACACGATAAGCTCCCGCGGTAAGACACACCCGAGCGCCGCAAGGACTGAGACTGGGTCCTGAGGCAGGCGAGGCTCTGGGTTGCTGAAATGGAAAGCGGTCAGACGGAAGATCTAGCATTGTGATGAGCTCATACATATTCGCGCTGCAAGCGGGCGGAACGCCCGGGTGGCTGGGGATCGCACCCCTGATCTTCATTTTTGCCATCTTCTACCTGGTCCTGATCATGCCGCAGCAGCGCAAGCAGAAGAAATGGCAGGCCATGTTGAGCCAGATAAAGACCGGCGACAAGGTTGTGACCAGCGGCGGGCTGCATGGAATTATCGTCGCCCTGAAGGATGACTACGTTCACCTGCGGGTGCCTCCGGATAATTTGCGGCTTGAGGTTACGCGGGGGTCGATTGTTTCCGTGACCACGCAGGATGACGTGGCGACGACTAAGTGATTGGCGGTGCAAGCGAAAAGCAGGCTTCTCGCTTCGCTCGGAATGACAACGGCTGGGGAATTTAGGAGCAGTTGTTTCGGTCATGAATAAGAATCTGGGCTGGAAGCTCGGGGTCATTGTTGGCACGCTACTGGTGTTTGCGTACGGCATCTTTGGGGTGCCGGGCGGTGTCTCGGGCAGCGCGCTCCTGGCGTCCATGCAGAGCCGCATCCACCTGGGATTGGACCTGAAGGGCGGAACCCACCTGATCCTGCAGGTGCAGGTCGCGGACGCGGTCAATGTGGACTCGGACAACGCAGTTGAGATACTAAAGGCAGGAATGAAGACGGCGAAAATCAATTACGCCGACGTCACCAAGCCTGACCCCAACCATCCCGAGCAGATTGTAATTAAGGGCGTTCCGCCGCAGTCGAGTTCTGATGTTCGTACTCTGGTGCAGGATAAGCTGCCGGAGTACGACGCGACTTCGGGCGCGAACAACACCTGGACCGTCACAATGAGGCCTTCGGCCCTGAACGACCTTGAAAAAAACGCGGTGACGCAGGCGATCGAGACCATCCGCAACCGGATTGACCAACTGGGCGTGAGCGAGCCGATCATCGAAGAGCACGGCCTTGGGGCGCATCAGATTCTGGTGCAGCTGCCGGGGGTGGACGATCCTGGGCGGGTCAAAGAGATCGTGCAGTCCACGGCGATGCTGGAGATACGGCAGGAGTTGGGCGGGCCTTATCCTAGTCAAGACGCAGCGCTGCAGGACCACGGCGGGGTGCTGCCGGAGGATGCGGTCCTGATGCAAGGGCATAGCAATCCAGGCAGCACTGAAGATCAGGCGTGGTATTTGGTGTCGCGGGTTCCGGCGGTCAGCGGAAAGGATCTGCGTGACGCGCAGCCCAGCCGTGACGAGATGGGTCAGCCCAGCGTCAGCTTTACCCTCACTAACGAAGGTGGCCAGCGTTTCTACAGCTTCACGTCTTCACACATCGGAGACAGTCTGGCGGTTGTGCTGGACAACAAAGTGCAGGAAGTCGCGAGCATCAAGGGTTCGATTCGGGATCGGGGTGAGATCAGCGGTGGCCGCATGAACGACCAGCAGTCGAAAGACCTTTCCATGATTCTGCGGTCGGGCGCGCTGCCCGCGGGGATTAAGTATCTGGAAGAGCGCACGGTTGGACCGGCGTTGGGTGCGGACTCGATTCGCGCTGGGGTTCGGGCCGCCGCGGTAGGTATGGTTGCAGTGCTGATCTTCATGCTGATCTATTACCGTGCCGCGGGGATCAATGCCGATATCGCGCTGATTCTGAACCTGATTATTCTGCTGGGGTTTCTGGGCTACACCGGGGCGACGTTAACCCTGCCGGGAATTGCGGGAGTGATTTTGACGGTCGGCATGGGAGTGGATTCCAATGTGCTGATTTTTGAGCGCATCCGCGAAGAACTGCGAAACGGGAAAACGCCGCCCTCGGCGGTGGAACAGGGATTTGGGCATGCCTGGATCACCATCGTGGATACGCACGTCACCACCATCGTCTCGGCCATTATTCTTTTTCTGTTCGGCACCGGGCCGGTGCGCGGGTTTGCGGTGACGCTGAGCTTCGGATTGTTTGCCAATTTGTTTACTGCGGTTTTTGTTTCGCGGGTGATTTTTGACTGGGTGCTGAGCCGGAAGCGGGTGGGCGAGGCGCTGAGTATCTAGGGGTTTCAAGTTCCTCGGCTTCGCTCGGAATGACAGGGTTTTATTTTGGAACCGGTAAGGGAAGTGGGTACTAACCAGCGTGGAATTTTTTAAGAATGCGAATATAGATTTTCTTGGCAAGAAGTGGTATTTTCTCGCCTTCTCGCTGCTGTTCAGCTTAGCGGGAATATTTTCCATGCTGTTCTGGCATGGGATTCCGCTGGGGATTGATTTCCGCGGCGGGACGCTGGTTTACGTGAAGTTTTCGCATCCGCCGGACGACAATAAAGTCCGCGCAACACTAGACCGCGGCGGGCTGCACGACGCTCGCCTTCAGCATCTGCTGGGGACGAACGAACTATTGATTGATCTCCCGGTACAGGAGACCAGCGAGCAGGCACTGGATCAAGGCAAGATTAAAATCATCAGCGCGCTGCAGACAAATGCTCCGGCGGGCAAGCCCGACCTTAATAACACCAGTTCGCTTTCCCTGAAGAACTATCTGCTGGAAAAGGATCCGCTGCACTTAGGGACGGACGCACAGCAGAAATATGCGGCGGTGGCGCAGGCGATTGTTGACTATCGCGACAAGACCAAAGGCGGTGTGCTGGCCAGCATGGATGACCTCAAGGGGGTAACCGACCCGGCCATACTGGCGTCACTGCAGGATGGTTTCTTTCTCTCCGATTTCGGTGTCTATGAGGTAGAGATTGTAGGGCCGCAGGTGGGGGGCCAGTTGCAAAAGCAGGCCATACTGGCGACGGCCTACTCGCTGGCAGGGATGCTGGTTTACCTGGCTTTCCGGTTTGAGCTGATCTATGGAGTTGCGGCCGTGATTACGGTATTCCACGATACGCTGATCACCTTAGGCGCGTTCTCGCTGACCAATAAACCTATATCGCTCACGGTGATAGCGGCAATCCTGACTCTGATCGGGTATTCCAATAACGATACTATCGTGGTGTTTGATCGGATCCGCGAGAACCTGAAGTTGATGCGGCGGGAGAAGCTCGCGGATGTGGTTAACCGCAGCATTAATCAGACTTTGAGTCGGACCATCTTGACGGCGGGTTTAACATTTCTGACTGTGCTTGCTTTGTTCCTTTTTGGGGGCGAAGTGTTGCACGGGTTTTCCTTTGCCCTGGTAATTGGCATCTTAATTGGGACTTATTCTTCGATCGCCATTGCGGCGCCGATTCTGGTGGCCTATCAGGATTGGCGGTCGAACCGGAACAAACCGCCGGTGCTGATGGCGGGTGGCAATGCTGGCCGAAGAGATAGCGCGAAGGCAAAGGCGAAGGCTTAAATCAGTTGCCGTGGGCAGTGGGATTTCTGACCACTGATTTTTGAAGGCGGGAGCAAATTAGGTGTGGCTGGTGTCTAAAGCATCGTAGCTCTGTGCAGGGGGACATTTATGTTTGAAGACAGCCTGATCGAATCGGGTGGGAAGTTAAGGGACAAGAGGGGGCGGACGACAGCTTTCTCCTTCTTGGTGCAGTTCGGGATCATTGGTGTCATGGTTCTGATCCCGCTCTTGTTCACCGAAGCGCTGCCCAAGACGCAGCTGATGACATTCCTGGTAGCGCCCCCACCTCCTCCGCCTCCCCCGCCGCCGCCGGCCGAGGTTCACATCGTAAAGCAGGTACAGACGGATATCGTAAACGGGCAGCTCCGCACGCCAACTAAAATTCCAAAGAAAGTGGAAATGATCAAGGAAGAAGAGGCGCCGCCACCGATGACGGCAGGCGTGGTCGGCGGAGTCCCGGGAGGGGTTCCGGGAGGCTCGATGAATGGCGTGATGGGAGGAATTATTGGCAACCCGGCACTCATCCCCAAGGTGGCGGTACAGCGCATACGAGTTTCGTCGGGCGTAACTCAGGGCATGGTGATCCGGAGAGTGGAGCCAGTTTATCCGCCAATCGCAAAAACTGCGCGCGTACAAGGCACCGTGATCCTGCAGGCGGTAATCGGCAAGGATGGAACCTACAAGCCTTACATCCTCAACGGCGATCCGGTGGAAGTGGACACGCAGGTAGAGGTGCATTTCACGCTTGCGGGCGGCTAAGCGCTGCTGCAGGTGGTTGTGGACTGCGGCTGGCCGGATTTACCGGTTGCGCAGATTTGTAGGATTCGCATCTAAAAGTTCTCAGGAGGAACGCAACTCATGTTCGCAGCTCAGGCAGCACCACACTTAGTAGCTCACATATCCAGCACTGCCACCTGGCTTTTGCAGGAGGCGGCCGCACCCCAGTGGGACCCGATCTCGCTTTGGAAACAGATGGGATGGGTGGCCCGCACCGTGGTATTCATCCTGTTCATCATGTCGGGCTGGTCGTTCGGGGTGATGATCGACCGCTGGATGGCGTTCAACGCGGCCCGCAAGCAGTCTCGGGCCTTTGCTCCGGCAGTGGCAGGCGCACTGCGGGATGGCAAGATTGATGAGGCCATCAAAGTGGCCGAGCGCAACAAGCGGAGCCATCTGGCCAAGGTAGTTACGGCAGGCTTGATGGAGTTCCGCGCCCACCAGGACAGCAGCGACATCCCTGGAGAGACGATTGAGGCTTCCAAGCGCGCTCTGGAGCGCACCGAAGCCATCGTGCACGCCGAATTGAAGCGCGGACTGGGTGGACTAGCCACCATCGGCTCGACCGCCCCATTCGTTGGGCTGTTCGGGACGGTAATGGGCATTCTGAACGCCTTCAAGGGCATTTCCTCGGAGAAGCAGACCGGTCTGACGGCGGTGGCAGGCGGTATCGCGGAAGCCCTGGTGACGACGGCTTTCGGGTTGCTGGTCGCCATCCCGGCGGTGATGATGTTTAACTATCTCACCGGTCGCGTGGAAGCATTCGATGTGGAGATGGACAACTCATCCAGCGAACTTATTGATTACTTCCTGAAACGCCGCGGAGCAGTGCGGCGATAACTGGAAGTTAGCGGGTTGAAGTGAGTTGCTTGAGTCCGGCAGCCCGGTGCGTTGCCGGACTTACCTCCACCAATCGCGACGGAGGGGAGAGCAACCCGTAGGGCTGTCGCAGCAGGAGAGGAATTATGGGAATCGCAGTAAGAGATGAAGGCGCAAAAGTCAATTCGAACATCAACGTTACGCCCATGGTGGACGTGATGCTGGTGTTGCTGATCATCTTCATGGTGATCACGCCCATGTTGCAGAAAGACGTTTCGGTCGATCTGGCACAGGTAAATAATCCTACCCAGATGAAAGATGCCGACAGAGAGGACGCGCTCGTGGTGGCCATTACCCGCCAGGGCGACGTTTATTTTGGCAAGGACCTGGTCAGGGACACCAGCCAGCTCACCAACAAAATCAAGGACCGGATCGCGAACAAGCAAGACAAAATTGTTTACGTGCGCGCCGACGCGCGGGCGAAATATAAGTCAGTAGTGGACGTGGTGGACAACGTTCGCGCCGCCGGCGTTGACGACCTGGGCTTACTGACAGAACAGAAGCAGAAGCCGGGGACCCCGCCAGCAGCGGGCGGAACCGAGTAGGATTTTCAAGGAGATTTCTTTATGGGAATGGCAATTGGCGGGAAGGGCGGGCAGACTTGCGAGATCAACGTCACGCCCATGATTGACGTCCTGTTGGTGCTCTTGATCATCTTCATGGTGATAACACCGGTCGTCCCCAAGGGCCTGGACGCACTGGTGCCGCAGCCGCCTCCGCCCAACCAGCCGAAAAACACGCAGCCGGACCGCACCATTGTGGTGCAGGTGATTGACCGCGGACCGGGGCAAGAGCCAGGAGTCAAAATCAACCAGGATGACGCTACCTGGGACACTCTGCAAGGGAAGCTGACGGACATCTTTAAGACGCGCGCGGAGAAAGTGATGTTCGTGAAGGGCGACGATAATATTCCGTTTGCCGACGTCGCGAACGTCATTGACATCGCGCATGCCTCCGGCGTGGACAAAGTTGGCCTGATCACCGCCAAGATTGAGGCTGGCGGGTAAAGCGAAGGCGAGAAAGAAATTGCACCACGGTCCGTTCGGCTCTCCGCCGGCGGGCCGTGTTGTGTTATCGTAGGCGGCTGGGTTGTGGCCTTATTCCTGCTGAGGGGGGCAATCATCCATGAAAACAAGCCTGAAAGTGATGGCGGTGGCGGGGGCGCTTTTGGTCGTGCTTTCGGCGACGGGCTGTGACAAGTTGCTGGCGCGCGATCAGCTCAACAAGGGCGTAGCTGCCTACAAGAACAACCAGTTCGAACAGGCGATTAATTGTTTTAAGAAAGCCGTCTCGCTTGATCCCGGCCTGAAGAACGCCAAGCTTTATCTGGCCACAGCTTATGCCCAGCAATACATACCGGGCGTTGATTCACCAGAGAATTTGCAGAACGCGAACCTGGCCATCGAGCAATACCAGGCGGTGTTGGAACAGGACCCCAAGAACATAAACAGCATCAAGGGAATCGCGTATCTGTATCTGCAAATGAAAAAATTTGAAGACGCGAAGAGCTACTATCGCAAGGCGATTGATCTGGATTCGAATGACCCGGAGGCTTACTATTCGGTCGGCCAGATTGACTGGACACAGGCTTACCAGCCGCGCATGGAAGAACGGGCGAAACTTGGATTGAGACCGGATGAGCCGCTGAAGGACAAGAAGTTGTGCGCCAAGTTGCGTGCCGACGGCGGCGCGGTGATCCAGGATGGACTGGATAATTTGAATAAGGCCATTCAACTCCGCCAGGATTATGACGACGCAATGGCCTACGTGAACCTGCTTTATCGGGAGCGAGCCGACCGGGAGTGTGACTTGCCAGACCAGCGGGCTGCCGACCTGAAAACGGCCGATGAGTGGGTGGATAAAACCATGGCTGCGAAGAAGGCGAAGGCTGAGAAGCAGGCCGGACCCAACGGCATCACCATGGACCAGCCAAAGTGAGATTGACCTAGAAAAGACAAGCTTTCCTTTCAAAAAGCCTTCCGCGCTGCGGAGGGCTTTTGCGTTTCGCTAGATGATCGGTTGGCCTTGACGGGTCGATTCATCAAAAGCCAGAGAGAAACAGCGATCAGCCAAAAGGCCAGCAATGGCAATAGGCTGCCTAGCCCATGCAAGCCCACGAGTTCTCCAAGATTGAAAGCGTGACCGATGTGGCTCACTCCGGCCTCAGCGGATGTCAACATGGAGTCTGAGTCGATTGAAAGCCTGCCCGCCCAGAACGAAGGCACAATGAGCTGGAACATGGAACACTTCAAGTCACTGGGGGGGTGTGAAGTGGTGGAAACAGCCATCAGGGTGAAGAGACCACCGCAGGCGGCCAGGCCGGCAGCAATCCTTCGCCAGAGCGGCGGCGCATAGTCATAGACTGGCGACAACCCAAGGCAAAGCAGGGGCAGTCCCGGACTCAGGTATCTTGGACCGTACGACCAGCCTGAATATGCGGAGAAGGACGACTGGAACAAGAAGTAATATGCGGCAACGGCCGAGGCGGCGACGGCAGCGGGCCGGGTCGCCGGGCGTTTCCAAAGCCATCGCAAGCCGAAAGGAGCCGCGAATATGACTGGCCCGGCGAACAGGATCCCGCGCCGGCAGCTAAATAGGAGCCTCACAGCGACGTCAATGCGAGGATAAGTCAGCCCCAGGTAGCCGCGTTTCATCCAGGGGAAGCTGCCGGCCGGATAATACGAATAGCTGAGATGAAGCGTTGATCCAAAGGCAGCCCATTGGTAAATCATGAGTACGGCTACGCAAGGCAAGGCCCCGGCCGCAATGCCGGCTACAACGCGCCAACGCCGCGGCCAACCATCTTTCCAGACAAGTCCCAAAGCGAATATTGCAAGAATCAACGACGCAGGGGCCGCGGGATATTCCGTGACTGTCGCCCAACCGGCGGCCAGGCCTACGGCAGTTGACCATCCCAGATCCTGTGCTGCATTTTGACTTCTGACTAGTTGCAGCGCGGCTGCAAAGGTGAAGAGCAGACACGCGCCTGCCGGCGCGTGTCCGAAAAACAGCGTGGCGTATGCCCACATGGGAGTAGCTAATCCCATGGCACATGCGGCAAACGCGGCTGCGGGCACGCTGCCTCCCAACCGCAGAGCAATCAGGAACAGACCCGCGCACGCCGCAGCCATCGGCAGGGCGATGGTGATGATCGTCGCGAAGTACGAGGTCACAACCAACCCATGAGGGGATTCCGGATCTACCCCCGCAGAGCGCAGCGCAGGTCTGCAGGCCAAAGCGACGGGCACGGCCAGCAGAGCCACCCCGGGAGCTTTGTCGGAGTAGTAATGGCCGTTGTCGAAGGCTTTATCCTGAGTATTTTCGTGATACTCGTCAATGCGCAGTGTGTGCTGCTGGATAATGGCGCGAACCAAATCAAAACGGGAGTTCTGATTCCACCCGCCGCCTTCATAGAAGTACGCGTAGGAAATAAAAGTAACCGCTGCGATCAGGAGGGCGCGACCGCGGACGTGGGCGGCAGAGGCCATGGCAAGTCTTGCGTTTATCATACCCGGCGCCTGAGCACGAGTTCCCAAGCAGGACACATTAGTGCGGAAGCGTCGAGTGGACTAGAATTTCGAGTTCGCGGAAAATACTGCACCCATCATGTTCAAGAAAATTCTGGTTGCGAACCGGGGCGAGATTGCGGTACGGGTGATTCGCGCCTGCCACGAGCTTGGAATCCCGTCGGTGGCAGTTTATTCAGATGTGGACCGCGCCGCCCTGCATGTGTTGATAGCCGATGAAGCGTACCGGATTGGGCCGGCGGCGCCGGCCGATTCGTATTTAAGCATTGACCGCACCCTGGAGGTTGCGAAACGCTGCAGTGCGGATGCGGTGCATCCGGGATATGGCTTCTTGTCGGAGAACCCCAGGTTTGCGCGTGCCTGCGAGGACTCCGGAATCAAGTTCATTGGGCCCTCGCCGGAGTCCATGGAACTTATGGGATCAAAGACTCGCGCGCGACAGGGGGTGGAAAAAGCCGGCGTGCCGTTTGTGCCGGGAACGTCGCGCGGAATCGAATCCTTGGCAGAAGCTCAGAAAGTTGCCTCGGGGCTTGGCTATCCGGTCATGCTGAAAGCCGCCGCGGGCGGGGGCGGTAAGGGAATGCGACTGGTAACGAACGAAAGTGAGTTCGCTTCCGCGCTCGACGCATCCCGAAGCGAGGCGCAGCGAGCGTTTGGCGACGGCGAAGTGTATCTGGAAAAAGCGATCGCTAATCCCCGGCACATCGAAATGCAGATCCTGGCAGATGAATATGGAAACTATGTTTACCTGGGTGAGCGTGAGTGCTCGGTACAGCGGCGGCATCAGAAAGTGCTTGAGGAATGTCCGTCACCGGCCGTGACTCCGGAGATGCGCGAGAAGATGGGAGAGGTGGCGGTCAGGGTGGCGAAAGCGGCGGGCTACGCCAATGCAGGCACTATCGAGTTCCTGGCCAACGCTGACGGGGATTTTTATTTTCTGGAAATGAATACCCGGTTGCAAGTGGAGCATCCGGTGACGGAACAGGTGACCGGTCTCGATCTGGTGCAACTGCAAGTTCGCATCGCGGCAGGTGAAAAGCTCCCCTTCAACCAGCAGGACATTAATCTTCGCGGGCATGCAATCGAGTGCCGTATCTACGCCGAAGACCCAGCGAACGATTACTTCCCCAGCCCGGGTGAAATCACGCTGTTGGGCGAACCCTCGGGGCCGGGGATCCGCGTGGACAGCGGGATCTACCAGGGATGGAATGTGCCGCTGGAATATGATCCGCTGCTGGCCAAGCTGATCGGATACGGGGAGAGCCGCGAGCAGGCGATTGGGCGATTGAATCGCGCGCTCGACGAGTACGTAGTGGGCGGCGTAAAGACAAACCTGCCGCTGTTCCGGCAGATTCTTTCCGACCCGGAATTTCTTGCCGGCAATACGGACACCGGGCTGATTAGGCGACTGCAGGCGACGGATTCGGTCGGCGGCAATCATGAAGTGGCGGCTATCGCGGCGGGGATTCTTTATGCGCTTGGCTTGGACGGGAACCGAGGGCTCGATCAATCCGCCGGTGTCTCTACCTCAAACTGGAAAACGGTGGCGCGCGGCGAGGGGTTGGGGTAAGCCATGCATTATGACATCGGTATCGGTGGCAGAATCTATCGCCTGGAACTTCAGAAAAAAGAAGAGCACTGGGAGTGCAGGCTGGATGGGCGCGAAGTATCGATTCACGCCGTTCAGGTCAGTGCAGACACCCTCTCCATGCTGATAGATGGGAGGTCATTCGAGGTAAAGCACGAGCCAACGAGAGAGGGCGCAACGGTTTTTGTTCGTGGAATACGGTATGAGGTTTCTGTGGAAGATCCGCGATCCTGGCGAGGCCGGACACGTGCGGCGCAGGACGAGACGGGGCCTCAGAAACTGATTGCTTCCATGCCCGGAAAGGTAGTGCGAGTGCTGGCGCACGAGGGGGACGCCATCGTTTCAGGACAGGGTATTGCGGTGGTGGAAGCGATGAAGATGCAGAACGAAATCCGCTCGCCCAGAGGCGGAGTGCTCAAGAGGCTACTGGCGCACGAAGGCATGAAGGTGAACGCGGGAGAAGTCTTGGCCATTGTAGAGTAAGGCGGACGTTCGCGACTCAGTGGGTTACGCCAGTGGTCTCGAGCACCTGTTGTGCATAGTAGTTCTCGACCTTAGCCTGATCGCGCATAACTTCGTAGTAGGCGGCTTTCAGCAATTGTTCGCGATGGTCCTGTAGTTGGGTGCGAATCTCCTGCTCCACCCGGGGATCGGAGATCTGGCGCTGTCCGGCGGGCTCCAAGGCAAGCAGCTTCACAATTTGGAAGGCAGCAATCTGCTTATTGGGACTGGCGAGAGGGATGATCGGCGTGTACTGCCCGGGCTTCAGTTTCAATACGCTCTCACGAGTGAGGGTATCGGTTTGCTTCAGCGCCGATTCGGGGACGATTCCGATGTCTCCGCCGTTGGCGGCGGTCGAGGTGTCCTCGGAAAAGGTCATGGCCAGGGAGGCAAAGTCGTCTCCAGTCTCGAGGGCGGTCAGCGCGGTTTGAATCTTCTTGCGCGCTTCGGCTTCATTGTGGGCCTTGTTCCCGCTCTCCTGTCCTTGCGGCGCGGGTGAAGTGGTCACCATAATGTGCGCGAGATGATAACGCGCCTCGATGAGGTTGAACTCCGCCTTGTGCTGATTGTAGTAGGCGGCAATGTCATCCTGGGTGACATTGATTTTGGAGGTAACTTCCTTATGCAGGACCTTGTCAGCAGTAAGGGCGCGGCGGATGTCGCGTTTGAAGTCCTCTACTGAGATTTTCCGTTCCTGCAGCCTTTGCGCGAACACTTCAGCAGTGTAGGGTGACTTGATCTCATTGAGTTTGCGGTCAACTTCTTCGTCGGTGGCAAGCAAGCCGAGCTTTTCGGCCCGGTGCATGAGGATTTCGTTCTCAATCAGTTCGCGGAGGATGCTCAGGCGCATGCTGGTGGCCTGCTCATCGCTAAGCGGCTGGTTCGAGCCCGCGATCTGCCTCTCGAAATATTTTTCTAGATCGGCGCGATAAATCTTCTGCCCATCTACAGTGGCGGCGATGTCATTGCCAGAGGGCTTGCGGTTGCACGACGTGGAGAGGCCCCCAACCGATAACATCAACGCGACGATAACGGCTTGCCTCAAGCTTGCATTGAGGTGCAAGATTTCCTCCGATTCAAGATTATCAGCGCTGGACAATGGCAGGCTGGCCCGCAGAGCCGCCTGGCTGAGGCGCGGCGTTGGCTGCTGGCGCGGCATGGGCAGGGGCGGGCACACCGGCCTGCTGCAGGGCGCTGTCGAACAGGGCGCGGAATTCAGCGACTGGGCGCGCTCCATCCACCATCTCGCCGTTCACAAACATGGTGGGGGTGCCGCTTACCCCCACGGACTCTCCTTCTTTCACCGAAGCTTTCACCGCTTCATCTTTCTGGTTCTTGACGCAAGATTGCAATTTGGTTGCGTCCAGATGGAACTTGCCACCTTCCGAAAGGGTGGTGTGGTCGAGGGCGGCGAATTGATTATCGAGGCCCTTCTCTGAATTTACCGCCTGACGGTTGGCGTGGGTGTAGTCGGCGAAATCCCAGTAGGCGTCCGTGCTCTGCGCTGCAAGGCAGTTTGCATCCACGGCGGCATGGATGGCCCAGGGATGGATTTCAGACAGCGGGTAATCCTTGTAAATGAAGGCCACCCGATCGCCATACTCCTTCAGTAGTTCGGGAAACAGGGTCTCATGCACGCGCGAACAGTAGGGGCACTGAAAATCGTCGTAATTCACCACCACGACTTTGGCGTTCGCATTGCCGCGCACCGGACGCCCCTTGACGTCAATTTTCTTCATCACTTCGGCGTAAGGGTCCTTGCTCAAATCCATTTTCGTCAGCCGAATCAGAGTTTTCTGATCTTTGGAGAGCAGGAATTCATAATTTTGCTTTTTGCCGTCACCGTCGAAGGTGACGGTCAAGGCGTCGTAGTTGGCAAACTCGCTGGCGCGAGGGGAGGAAATGATCACCTTTACGGTGGGGGGAACGCTGTAGGAAGCGCGAAGCTGCCGCTCGATCCGCTGCGTCAACTCCGTGGGAGCGAGTTGCGCCGAGCAGCCGAGACAAACGAGCAGAAACAGGATAAAAATGCGCTTGAACGACGTCACCAGAAACCGCCTGATCATCGGGAATAGCTCAGATTATCTCACACTGATTTACTATCCGCTGTCACGCTGGCGGGGCGCCCGCGCCACACTGAGCTGATCGGCCGGAAGTAGAGCGTTCATGGATCCCGACCGGAAGCCCTCCAGATCGAGAGTTACGAACTTGAAGCCCAGCGCCTTAAAGACGCGGCTAAACTCGGCGCTCATTTCCGGAGTCAGTGCGCGCGGCATTTCGTCCTGGGCGATTTCGATGCGGGCAATTTCGCCATGATGGCGCACACGAAACTGGCGGAAGCCGAGGTGGCGGAGGGCCTCTTCACCCTGCTCGACCGCGCTCAGGGCCTGGGTGGTGACCGGACGGCCGTATTCGATGCGGGAAGACAGGCAGGCGGAGGCAGGCTTGTCCCAGATGCGCAGGCCGGCCTCGCGGGCGAGGGTGCGCACGTCTTCCTTCGTGAGTCCGGCGTCGAGAAGAGGGGCCACGACCCGATGTTGGGAAGCGGCGGCCTGGCCGGGGCGGAAGTCGCCTTGGTCGTCGAGGTTCACGCCGTATGCGATGGTTTCAAAGCCGCGGGTAGCGTTAAATTCCTTCATCACCGTGAAAAGCTCGTCTTTACAATGAAAGCAGCGTGAAGAGTCATTGCGAACGTATTCTGGACGCTCCAATTCACCAGTGGGAATGATTTCGAGCGGGATACCCTGCTCGCGGGCGAAAGCGATGGCGTCGGCAAGCTGGAAGCGGGCGAGGCTGGGCGAGTCGGCGATGACAGCCAACATGCGATCGCCGAGGATCTGATGCGAAGCCCAGGCTAGGAATGCGGAGTCAGTGCCGCCGGAGTAGGCGACCAGGGTGCGGCCCAGTGAGTGCAGCGTCTTGTCGAGGGCGGAGCGCTTGGCAGCCAGTTCGGTACTCATGTGGATATCTTATGACGAAAGAGAGATCTAGTGGTGTCTCGCCCGTTTTGCCGAGCGGGACGCTGGCGCTCCACAGTTCTCAATTACGTACCATTAGAACAGGCGCTCGGTTCGCCTGAGGTTCCCGAAGGCGCCTATGTTGGCTAGCGCGAAGGTAAAGCGGAACTGATTTTCGTTGCGCACCGAGGCTAGATTAAAGCGGCGGTACTCGATGTTCACTCCGCAGCAGTCCCAGTAATAAGCCAACTGTCCCGAACCGTATTGAACCTGATTCAGCTCTGCGTCGAAGCCCAAATTCACGGCCGCGCTGAATCCTCGTTTGTTAGTGCTGCCATAGCCCAGGACCGCGCGGAATTGATTAAATGTCTGCGGAGCGGGGTTGGGATTGGTACTGGAAGCCTGGCCAGGGACATTCAGGAGAGCGTTCCCCACGCCCACCGTGAATGGGCCGAAGTGCTGATCAAACAAAGCGGTGCTGGTGTTGATCCGACCAGCGTGGAAATCGTAATCCAGGTCCCATTCCACATCGTTACGGGGACCGGTGGAGACGCGCAGCCGGGAGATCAGCGGAGAGAGGCGGCGGGGGTCGGTGAGGAATGCGATTCCGGTCAAGTCCACGGTGCTCGTGAACACGTTGCTTTTGCCCGGGACCAGCGCGCCGCCAAAAGTGGGGTCCAGAAAGTATTTCTGCGCGATTTCCCAAGTGACAATCTCACGCACAGCCGGTTGCCTCGGGCAGGGTTGCTCCGCCGTGCGTTGGGTGCGTTCCCAGGGAACGCGGCCCGAGGGCGGTGCGACTCCAACCATGAGCGCGGGCATGCCTTCCGGTCCGCAGGTTTCCGGCTCCGAGGAAGTACGCTTGGCGTACAGGCGATTCACTACGGCATACTCGATTTCATTCGAGTCGCTCAGTATGTCGCGCTCGTCGAAGCGGAGAATGTGGGCAAAATTCTCCACCCCGGTGAAGTAGGTGTAGGTGACGCGGGGCTCGATCACGTGCTTCCACTTGCGGCCAAGGACCTCGCGCTCAAAGATGCGGTCGAGTGCCGGGGGCCGGATTTCGACAGAGGCTTGGAGTGCTTTGCGATTGATGACGTCTGAAATGGCGGTGCCTACATCCGTAAGGGCAACGCCGCCCGAGGGCACTAGTTGCTGGGTGTAAATAGTGTCGCGGAACGAGATCTCCGGGCGCAAGCTCCAGCCCTGGAACAGCAAGGGGAGAGAAACCACCGGATCCAGGTCGAAGCGTCCGACCAGGGGGGCTGTGCTGAATCCAGGTTCGGTGCGGGAGAGGCCTCCGGCCCAGGCCTCAATAGTCCCGTGCAGGGGCGAGTTTAGGAGGGGACGGTCCAGACTGGAGACCTCAAAGCCAGGCGCGTGGAGAATGGTGATCACGTCGCCGGGAGTCGTGCTTTGGAAGTCCTGATAACGGCGAGTGGTGGCGTTGAGAAACAGACTGCCGGTGGTGTTGGAGAGGAAAGCGTCCGACTTCACTTCAGAATTCACCGCCTGGGCAAAGACGTCGCTGAAGGCGAGCCGGAAAACGTAAGAACTCAGGTAATCCAGGTTGGCGACGGCGCGGATGTTGTGAGCGAATGCGCCTTCGGAGTTGAGGTGGGCCTCGGTCCCACCCTGATTGACTCCGTTGAGACCACGATCGAAAACGCTGAAAGCGGTAAGATCCACGAAAGAGTTCTCCGTCGGCCGGGCACGGAACTCACCATCGGGGGCCCAGCCGCGGCGGGAAAAGTATTCTGTGCCCGCCAGAAGATCCATGCTTCGGTTGATGGCCCAGAAGATCGATTCGCCAAACGTATTGCCGCGCGTAGAAGAGCGGCCAATGTTAGGGAGCAAGAATCCTGACTGGCGCGGCTCTTTCTGCACCGGGTGGGTGGCAAAGGGAAGGTAGAGGACCGGGATGCCTTCAATGCGGAAGTTGGTGTGATAAATGGTGGCGTTCCCGCCTGCTTCGACGACGACTCGGTGGGCGAAAAACTGCCACTTGGGGCGCGGCAGTTCGCAGGCGGTCACGCTGCCGTCCATGACCACGTAATGGTCCGGCCCTTTGCCGCGTGCAGCTTCAATATGCTCGTGGTTCGGTCCTCCCTCGAGGAGCAGGTGGCCTTCGGCCTGGACCTCGCCGGAATCGGAGTTATAGGTGATCTGGTCCGCGTAAATTGTGTAAACCCCGTAGTCAATTTGGACGTTGCCCCGCAGCTTGTAAACATCGCCGTCTTTTTCCTGATGTACTGCACTGATGCTGACCGACTCGAAGCGCTTCGCGGGGGCTGGCGGACGATTTTGCTGCTGCGATGAAGCGGGAAGCAACTGGCTGGTTACTAACCGTGGCGCGAGTAGCAGATGACAAAGCACCGCCGCCATGATAAGCAATCGAATGCGGGATGTCATCGGGTGCGCAGGAGTCCAGATGCGGGACTTGGCGTGAAGGTAGCACGTTCGCCTGTCCTGAGGCAAAAAGCGCGACGGGGACTGGATTTCCTTCCCCGGAGTGCGTCCTGCCCGGCGCATCGGTATCATTGCTCCATGCAGCGCCGTGCCACTTTTGGTTTCGATGAACATACCTGACACCCAGCCCGGTCTTGATCCACCCGGTTTTGACCCGCCCGGTGTTGATCCAGAAGCATACTTCGACCCCGACTTGCCTGACACTAGCGAACAGCAGTTCTCCGCCAGCCTGGAAGCGCCCATCGAGCGGCCGCGATTTGTGCTGGACGTGCCGGAAGATCCGGCGGCCGGGGCTCCGCCTGGAGAGACTGGCATCGAAGCGGTGAAGGGTTCCCTAGCCAGTGTGACGAAAGAACCGGCGGGTGTGGCGCCTGTCTTGGATCAGGCCTCCAAAGACACACCTGAGTCTGAAGACGAACTCGGCGCTCGCGAACATGCCTGGCGGGACCAGGTAAGCGCCAAGGTGAGCAACTACCGCTCGCGCAAGCCGCGAATAGACCGTTATCCGTCATTGCAGTTACAGTTCGAAGGAAGCACACATCGAGATCAGACGCCGCCCGGGGCTGCGCCGGATGCCCCGGCTGAGTTAAGAGCGTGGGTTAAGAATCCAGAATTGCAAGCCCCACGAGAGACGCCAGTCGTACTCGAGGCGACCGCGCGGGTGCTTGAGTTCCCCCGATTCGCGGCGCCGCTAAGCCGAGATGAGGAACTGGCGGATCCGGTGGTGAGACGTCCGCGTATTGTGGAGGCTCCGGAGCTGCTTCCGCCGCCACCAGCGCTGGGGGGCATTCTGATTGAATCGGCCGCCCCAGCGGAAACGGAACGGCGTCCGGGATTCGATGTGCCGCTGCAGTCTGCGCCTCTCTCGCGGCGGCTGCTGGCAGGAGTTGTTGACGTCGGGGTGGTCGCATGTGCAGTGGGCGCGTTTGCATATGTTTTTTTCAGGATTAGTGGTGCGGTTCCGCCATGGCGGACCGCAGCCGAAGCGACCGCCTGGCTGCTGGCCGTGCTTTGGCCGGCCTATCAGTACGGGTTCTTGGTGTTTTCGAAAACTACTCCGGGATTGCGTTTGGCAAAGCTGGAAGTGACCCGGTTCGACGGCGCGACCGCTTCGCGAAGTCTCCGGCGCTGGCGGGTGCTGGCGTCGCTGCTGTCCTGCGCTTCGTTGGGGTTGGGCTACGCATGGTGCTTTCTGGACGAAGACCAACTCTCGTGGCACGACCGGATTACTCGCACCCATATGGGTGCCGCGCCGCGATCGCACTGAGAGTTAAAACCCCGCCCTGTCTCTGCAAAGAACGAAGAGACGCAGAGACTAAGGACGGGGCACCCGCTCTTGATGACACCGCTGTTTGTTAACATCTCTTCGTGGCCACAACCCCCGTTCGCGTACGATTCGCTCCTTCCCCGACTGGACACCTGCATGTTGGCAACGCGCGCACTGCGCTCTTTAACTGGCTTTTTGCGCGGCAGCAGAACGGGACGATGGTGCTGCGTATCGAAGACACCGACGTCGATCGCAGCGAAACCCGCTTTGAAGACCAGCTTATCGCCGATCTTAAATGGCTGGGTCTTGATTGGGATGAGGGCCCGGACGTGGGCGGCGGGTTCGGTCCATATCGTCAATCGGACCGGCTGGCGATTTATCGAGAGCATGCCGAGAGGTTGCTGAGCGAGCACAAGGCTTATTTGTGCTTTTGCCGCGAAGAGGAGTTGCAGCGGGAGCGCGAGCGCGCGGCGGCCGAGCACCGCCAGCCGATTTATTCGGGCAAATGCCGCGGGATTGATCCGGCGGAAGCGCAGCGCAAGCGAGGTGCGGGAGAAGCTTGTGCGATTCGGCTGCGGATTCCCGAGCACCCGATCCGTTTTCATGACATTGTTCACGGCGCGGTCGAGTTTTCGAATGAAGTGGTGAGCGATCCCATCATTCTGCGTTCGTCGGGGATGCCGGTTTACAACTACGTCGTGGTCATTGACGACGCGCTGATGAAGATCACGCACGTGATTCGCGGCGACGATCATCTCTCGAATACCCCCAAACAAGTTGCCGTGTACGAGGCTCTGGGATGGCCGGTGCCGGAGTTTGCCCATCTTTCGACGATTCTAGGGGGGGACCGAGAGAGACTTTCAAAACGCCACGGCGCGACTTCGATTGCCAACTTTCGCGAAATGGGAGTGCTGCCCGAGGCGCTGGTGAATTATTTGGCGCTGCTTGGCTGGGCTCCCACCGGTGGCACGCGGGAAATATTTTCTTCGCCGGAGCTGGTGAAGGAATTTTCGCTGGGGCGGGTTACGCCGTCGCCGGCGGTGTTCGACATGGAGAAGCTGTACTGGCTGAATCGGCACTACATCAAACAAGAGCCTGTGGAGCGGCTCGCGACGGTAGCCAGGCGGTACTTTGAAGATGCAGGGCTATTAGCAGAGCCTTTTGATTCCGAGATGGAGACCTGGTTCGACCGGATGTTGGCTCTCCTGGCGCCGTCTGTGGACCGCCTTGATCAATTGCCCGAGCGCGCCAATCTGATTTTTCACTATGACGCGAAAGCTGCGCTTGCTTCGCCGGACAACGCTGAAGTTCTGGCCTGGCCGAACACCGATGCGGTGCTGGCCGGGTTCACGGCCAAGATTCTCGAGGATGAATCGGCGCGCGAAGGAAGGCTCACTCCTGAGCAATTCAAGAAAATCGTGAATGAAGTGAAGGCGGAGACCGGGGCCAAGGGCAAGGAATTGTTTCATCCGATTCGGATTGTGGTTACTGGATCGCATTCGGGACCGGAGTTCGACAAGCTGATTCCCATCCTTGAAGAGGGGAGTCGCGTGGCGCTGCCCAAACATGTGCTCGGGGTGCGCGAGCGGGTGGAGAAGGTTGCAAAGGCGAGGGGGGGATAGATGGTGTTCACCAGTGTTGGGAAAGCCGTCCTGGGCTGTCCTCCGGGCCACCGGCCCGGCCGGTTTCGTGATCCATTGGGAACCGCTCTTAGGTCAGAGTAAGTTTTCCAATGCGGATCCGAGATCGGGAAACTTAAAGTCGAAACCACTTTCAACCAGCTTTTTTGGTTCTACTCTGGCCCCTGCCAGCAGGGCTTCGTCGGCGAGCTGACCGAGAGCCAGGCGGGCGGCGAAGGCTGGAACCGGCAGGATGGCCGGACGCCTCAAAACCCTCGCCAGAGTTTTGGTGAATTCGGCGTTCGTCACGGGGCCGGGAGAGACCATGTTGACGGGGCCTTTGACGGATTCATTCTGCAGAGTGTGATGGACGGCGGCGATGAAATCTTCTATGTGAATCCAGCTCCACCACTGGCGGCCGCTGCCGATTCTTCCTCCCAGGCCGAGACGGAATGGTAAGAGCATCTGCTTAAGCGCGCCGCCGCTGCGGCTCAGGACGATTCCGGTGCGCAGATTCACAGTGCGAATATCGGCCTTGGCGGCGGGTTCTGTTGCCGCCTCCCACTCGCGGCAGACTTCGGGGAGAAAGCCGGCGCCGGAAGGGCTCTCCTCGGTCAAGATTTCATCTCCGCGATTGCCGTAGTAGCCGATGGCGGAGGCGCAAAGAAAAACCTTTGGGGGACTCTCGGACTTGGCTAGCGCGTTCGATAGATTTGTCGTACTTAGGACCCGACTATTGCGGATGCGCACCTTCTTGACGGCCGTCCAGCGCCCGGCCACGCTTTCGCCTGTGAGATGGATGACGGCGTCAAAGCCAGAAACTAGTTCCGGCGGAATGGCGTGCATGGGGTCCCATGGAAGTGCGGTCGCTTCCCGGGTCTCCCGCCGCACGAGACGAGTGACTCGGTATCCGCGGGATTCCAGAGAGGGCACCAAAGCGGAGCCGATGAGTCCGGATGCGCCGCTGATTAGGGCACAAGGCACGCGGACACTGTAGCATTTTGATGGCTCAGGGTGGGCACGGCCACCCCTTCGCAGCGCCGGGCAGCTTCCCTGCTCTCCGGTCGGCGCTCCCCACGAGGATTGCTCCGCTGCAAGGAAAAAACCAAGCTCGTCTGTGCCGAGCGGCCGACGAGGGCATCCGCCCCTACATTTGAGCTTCGCCGCCGATATAATCAAAGCCAAGGAACAAGCCACCGGAGGCCCTTCGCTTGTGGTATCGAGAGAACGTGGGCGAGGGCGCCCGCGCCACACTTGGGTGCTTCCTCCGGACTGTCGGACAGGAGTGTCCGACCCACACAGAAATGACGACGTTACGCGAACAAATCGCGACCAACATGCTTACGGTGACCAAGTTCCGCGAGCTGTTGCGGGACATGAAGGAGAACCGTCCCAACGATGACCTGGAGCTGGTACGCAAAGCGTACGAGTTTTCGCAGAAGCAGCACTCCGGGCAGCAGCGGGCGTCTGGCGAACCCTACCTGGTGCATCCTCTGGAAGTTGCTCTGGTGCTCGCGGAAATGAAAATGGATTCGGTCGCGGTGGCGGCAGGGCTGCTGCATGATTCGGTCGAAGACACTTCGGTGACGATCGTGGACATCCGCAAAGAGTTTGGCGAACAGGTAGCGCACATTGTCGAGGGCGTCACCAAGATCAGCCAGATAGATTTTTCCACGCGCGAAGAGCAGCAGGCCGAAAACCTGCGCAAAATGATGCTGGCGATGGTGGACGACATTCGCGTGGTGTTGATCAAACTGGCTGACCGACTGCACAACATGCGGACACTCGAGCATTTGCCGCCGGAACGTCAACAGAAAATTGCGCGCGAGACCCTGGACATTTATGGCCCTATCGCGCATCGCCTGGGCATGGGCAAGATTCGCGGAGAGCTGGAGGACCTGGGGTTTCGTTACCTGGATCCGATTGGCTACCAGCAGGTGCATGATGCGGTTGAGGCGCGGCGCAAGAAGGGCGAACAGTTCTTGGGCAGCGTGGAACACGTGTTGCGCGACAAGCTGAAGGAAGCGGGCATCACCGCCAAGGTCGAGAGCCGCATCAAGCGGCTTTATAGCATTCACAAAAAACTTTTGAAACAGCGCATCTCGGTGGACCAGGTCTATGACCTGTACGCCATGCGAGTGATCACGCACTCGGTGCAGGATTGCTATGCGGTGCTTGGAATTGTGCACAATGTGTGGCGTCCGGTGCCGGGGCGGATTAAGGATTTCATTGCCATGCCGCGGCCGAATCTCTATCAGTCGCTGCACACTTCGGTGATTACGGAGGAAGGCACAAGTTTCGAGATCCAGATTCGTACGGAAGAGATGCACCGCATGGCAGAAGAAGGAATTGCGGCGCACTGGAAATACAAAGACGGCCCGGTTTCGGCGCAGGACGAGCAGCGCCTGGCCTGGTTACGGCAGGTGGTCGAGTGGCAGCGCGATGTTTCTGATCCCAATGAATTTCTCTCCACGCTGAAAATCGATCTTTACCCGGAAGAGGTCTACACCTTCACTCCCAAGGGAAAAGTCGTGGTTCTGCCGCGGGACTCCACGCCGATTGATTTCGCGTACACCATTCATACCGAAGTTGGGCACACCTGCGTAGGGGCGAAAGTGAACGGGCGCATGGTGCCGCTGCGTCATAAAGTCCACAGCGGAGACATTGTTGAGATCATCACCCAGCCGGGACACAAGCCGAGCCGGGATTGGCTGGGTGTGGTGCGTTCGTCGCGCGCGCGCAACAAGATCAAGCACTGGCTGAATATTCATCAGCGGGAACGGGCGATCGAAATTGGCAAAAAGCTGATTGACAAAGAAGCCCGCAAGTACCGGATTTCACTGAAGGACATCAAGGACGACGACTGGCAACGGATCGCGTCCGATTACGGCCTGGGGCAGCCGGATGATTTGATGGCGGGCATCGGTTACGGAAAATATTCAGCGCGACAGATTTTGGGGAAACTGGCGCCGGCGGCGGAAGCGCCGGCCCCGGCCGAGGAGGAAGGTACCGGTGGCATTGGCAGTGTTGTCCGCCGCGTGTTTGGTGGCGACCACAGCGATGCCATTCGTGTAAAGGGCCACGGCGATCTGCTGGTTTATCGCGCGCGCTGTTGTAATCCGATTCGCGGCGAAGCCGTGGTGGGCTACGTAACCCGCGGCAAAGGTGTGGCGGTGCATTCGGTCAACTGCCCGAACGTGATGAACCTGATGTATGAACCGGAGCGCAAAATTGACGTGGAGTGGGGCAAAGAGGAGGGCGCGCCGACTGCTTTCCCAATAAAGCTGACCGTCTTCTGCGACGACCGCTTTGGAATGCTGAAGCAGATTACGGCCGTGATCAGCGACAGCAAGACTAATATCCGCAATATCGGAGCGCGCACAGAAAACGGACAGGCGAATGTGGATATCGTGATCGAAATCGAAGACCTGAAGCATTTGGAGACGATCATTCAGGGAGTGAGAAAAATTCCGGGGGTGCATGAGGTGCAGAGGTTGCAGAGGGTCTGAGAGCGGTCGTTGGTCGCTGGCTGTTGGTCGTTAGCAAAAGTTTTCTTGCCTCCGGCTTTCAGTTCACTTTTGGTTTTCCGGTCGTCCAATCTACAATCTGAAATCACGCAATCTGAAATCAGGAGAGCCATGCGCGAAGTAATTTCAACTTCCAAAGCGCCTAAGGCGATCGGGCCATATTCCCAGGCGATCCGGGCCAACGGTCTGGTATTTGTCTCTGGACAAGTGGCGATTGACCCGGCCACGCAACAAGTTATTGAAGGCGATGTCGGCACGCAGACAGAGCGTGTGATGAAGAACCTCTCTGCCATCCTGGCTGCGGCGGGGAGCCGCCTGGATCAGGTGCTCCGCTGCACGGTGTTCCTGAAAAGCATGGATGATTTTGCGGCGATGAATGCGGTTTACGGGAAGTATTTCAGCGCCTCGCCTCCGGCACGGTCCACTGCGGAAGTATCACGGCTTCCAAAAGATGTGTTGGTGGAGATTGATGTGATTGCGCTGGCCGAGTAAAGGGCCCCTGTGCAACTTTGCGTCCTCTAAACGTTTTTTTGAGGAGTCGCGTAATGAGGAAGTCCGCCATAGTAGGTGTCATCATTTTTGCGCTTGCAGTTGCGTTTGCCCTGGCGCAGACGGCACCGCCGGCAAAGAAGCCGGCGAAGATTATGAATGTGCGTCCCAACACTAAAGCTCCGACCAAAGTTACCGGTGACGGGGTCAAAACCGAGTCTGGCTTGCAGTATTGGGACATTACGGTCGGCTCCGGCCAGGTCGCGAAGGAAGGCGACCGCGTGCGCGTGCACTACACTGGCTGGCTCACCACTGGCAAGAAGTTCGATAGTTCAGTGGACGCAGGCCGTCCGTTTACATTTGCCCTTGGTAATGGCGAAGTCATTCGCGGATGGGATGAAGGCGTGGCGGGAATGAAAGTCGGCGGCAAACGCCAGTTGCGCATTCCGCCAGACCTGGGCTACGGCGAGAACGGCACGCCTGACGGAACTATCCCGGCCAACGCCACGCTGATTTTCGATGTGCAATTGCTGAGCGTGCAGGAACCGGCGCAGTAGCGGAAAATCGTCGCCGGTAGTTGGTCGTTGGCAACCCCAGCAGGTTAGTGACAAACTCAGTACAAACTAGGTGCGATGGTGTAGCACGCGTCTAACTCGCTGAACCGAATTCCGTTTCGTGGGCTTCGATTGCTGCTTTTAGCGTCTCGTGGGCCCCTGTTCTTTCGTCAGGAGGCTGCTCGACGAACAGTTCGATGTGTTGCCGCTCGAGCTGAGCCGACTGGGCCGGGTTCTCAGGCAAACGGTAGAAATCGGCACTCTGGACGGAATACTTTCCTGTCTGGAGACTCTGGAAGCATCTGTACCGCACCGCTTTCGAGGCACTGATTCGTTTCCAAGCGTCTATCGCCTTGAACATTGGGATGCTTCTGTCGCCACGGGCTTCAGGTGAAAGTCGAAACTGTAGTTTTCGCCGACGCAGTAAGACCCAGCAAAGGGATCATTTACGCTTTTACGACTTTGCCGCTGCGCAGGCAGGAAGTGCAGACGCGGATACGCTTGGCTCCGCCGCCGACTTTGGCGCGGATGGGACGCAGGTTGACGTTCCAGCGCCGCTTGGTCACGTTGTGGGCGTGGCTGATGTTGTTTCCAAATTGCGGCCCTTTGCCGCAGATCGCGCAAATTTGTGCCATGACTGCTCCGGATGGGTTTCGTGCTTGACGCTGAAACTATAGATTTTAAGCTATTTTGCCGGTTTTGGCGAGTCCGAGCCTCGAACGCGAGCCCAAGCTTTTCTGCAATACTTAAACCGATGCCCTCCGCCGATCCTAAATCCGTGAAAGTCCATCTGAGCTCCGGGACTGGGGTGGAGATTGAGTGGAAGGACGGGCATCTTTCGCAGTACACATTTCCCTTCCTGCGCGATGCCTGCCCGTGTGCGCTGTGCGATGAAGAACGGGGTAAAACCGGACGCGAGCCGGGGGAGTCTCCGCACGGCAAGCCGGGCGAATTGCCCATGTTCAAAGCCGCGGCCAAGCCGGTCTCAGCGGAGCCGGTGGGCAAATACGCACTGAAGTTCAAATGGAACGACGGGCATGAGTTGGGGATTTATTCGTGGCAATTTTTGCGGGATGTGTGTCCGTGTGAGGAGTGCCGGGCCCCCAAGGAAGAAAAGCTGAATTCGCAATGACGGGATCAGCATCCCAGCGGCGTCATCTGGGTTGGGGGCTGTTTTTCGCTTCCTCGAGGGCTTTCGCCAGATCAGGGTGTTCAGTCAAGACCTCCAACATACATTGGCGGCCGAGGTCCTGACCCCACCTTCCGCCCGCGGCCTGCGACTCCGCCATCACTTTCGGGAGTACCGTGAGCATCTTCTGGCCCAGAGGCGTCTGGTATAGCTGGATCAGACTTTTGATTTCATCGTCGCTATAGTACTTGTCGTAAATCGGCACGATCAGGTCCACAAGCTGGTCGGGCGTCCGCTTGGCGCGGAACTTCTCAAAGAACAGATCCACCAGCTTTTCGCGATACTCCCCAGGGGGAAGGGACCTGGAGACCAGCGGCCGGATGGTCTTCTCCATTTCATCCATTGACTGCGTGGCCAGCGTGCCTGCGCTCGTGACCTGGAGCAACTCCCGAATGTCGGCCTCCTTCACCGGATCCACTTTCGGACGCCGGGTCGCCCTGGCTGCTGCGGCTAAGCTTTGATCCGAATCCTGGCCCGTGGTTGGGGGCAAGTTCTGAGCGGCGCAGTGCACTCCTAGCAATAGTATGACGGAGAGAGCAGCGGCAAAAAGTTTCACACGACCTCCTTGCAAACGGTTGTCTGATATTACGCAGGGAGAAAGGCCCGTGCGAGATGACTTTCGACGGTACACTATGGGGCCCGGCGTGCCGCCGCAACCGGTTTTCCTCGGCGGAATGGGCCACAAGAAGCAAGGTTTCAGGTCTCAGCCCTGGGATGTCCGGTGCGATGAATCCTCTCCGGATTCGTGCCCCGCATGTCCTGTAATATTTAATCAGCGTCACCGGAGCGGCTCCTTTTAATTGTCTTTTCTCTCCCAACTCAATCCGCAGCAGCGCGAAGCTGTTGAGACTACCGACGGACCCGTGCTCATTCTGGCTGGCGCGGGGAGCGGAAAGACGCGCGTTATCACCTACCGGATTGCGCATCTGATCGAAAACATTGGCACCATGCCGGAGTCTATTCTGGCCATGACGTTCACCAACAAAGCGGCGGCCGAGATGGGGGAGCGGGTCGAAAAGCTGGTGGGCGGGATGTCTATTGCCAAGCCAGTCATTTCGACTTTTCATTCTTTTTGCGTGCGGGTGTTGCGGCGGGACATTGAAGCGCTGCGGATTCCGTCGTCGGTTCCGGGGCAGGCGGCGATCGGGCATACGAAGAGTTTTGTCATCTACGACGAAAGCGATCAGCAGCAGGTGACGAAATCGGTGATGAAGCGGCTGGGGATTGACGACAAGCAGCTCACGCCGCGCGCGGTGCTGGCGCATATTTCGTGGGCCAAGAACCACATGCTCGATCCGCACGAAGTTTATCTCAACTCTGCCGATCCTAAGACTGAGCGCATTGCGCACATTTACGAGGAGTACCGCAAAGAACTGCGGCGGGCGAATGCGTTTGACTTTGACGATCTGCTGCTGGAGGCGGTGCGGCTGCTGAAGTCGGCAGCGCCGGTGCGCGAGTATTACAACCAGCGCTTTCAGTACATCCTGGTGGATGAGTATCAGGACACGAATCGTCCGCAATACGAATTGATGCGGGTGCTGGCGGCAGACCGGCACAATGTATGCGCGGTGGGCGATGAAGACCAGTCGATTTATTCCTGGCGCGGCGCTGATATTCGCAACATTCTGGAATTTGAAAAAGATTTTCCGGAGGCGAAGATTGTTCGCCTCGAACAGAATTACCGCTCGACGCAGAACATTCTGCAGGCGGCGTCTTCGGTAGTGGCAAATAACGTTCGGCGCAAAGGTAAGAACCTGTGGACTGCGCGCCAGGGCGGGACGAAGCTGGGCTACTACGAGGCTCCGGACGGCGAAAACGAAGCGCTGTTTACCGCCGATTCGATTGCGCGCTATGTGCGCGAGGCTACTGATCGGGGCGAGGACGCACGGGCCGCGGTGCTGTATCGGACCAATTCGCAGTCGCGATTGTTTGAAGAGGCGATGCGGCGATACCAGTTGAAGTACCACGTGGTCGGCGGGTTTTCGTTCTACGAGCGGGCGGAGATCAAGGACCTGATTTCGTATTTGAAAGTCATTCACAATCCTGACGACTCGGTTTCGTTGCTGCGGGTAATTAATACACCGACGCGGGGGATTGGAAAGACGACGTTGGATGTGATTGAGCGCGTGGCGCTGGACTCGGGGAAGTCTCTGTGGAGCGCGGTTGGAGAATGCGCGGGGCGCGGGCTGCTTCCGGCGAGGGCGTTGGCGGCGCTGAAATCTTTCCACGACTTGATTGAAGATGCGCGGGCGAAGCTGGCAGGGACGTATGTGGAGAGGTTGCGGGAGACTGCGGATTCGGCGGAGGGAGAGCGGGGCCTCGCCCAGCCGGACAGCCGAGGCCGGCTCTCCCCACGTGGTTTGGATATTAGTTCGGAATCCGGAGACATGACCGAGTTTGATCCGGCGGCGTTCGATTTCGGCGGAGGAGAGCACATTGAAGCTGCGAGTTCTGTTCCTGAAGGTGAGGTCGAAGAAGCGGTCGAAGGCTTTCGCACCCCGGGCGCACCCGCGAACACCGCGGAGCTTTTGAAATTTCTGATTGATCGCACTGGATATATCAAGCAGCTCGAAGCAGAGGACACTCCCGAGGCTTACTCGCGGGTTGAGAACCTGCACGAACTGGTCAACGCGGCCATGGATTCGAAAGATCGCGGTGAAACCCTCGATCAATTTCTCGATCATGCCGCGCTGGTAAGCGATGCTGATGCCTACGATGAACGGGCGCAGATCACGCTGATGACTTTGCATGCCGCCAAGGGCCTCGAGTTTCCGCTGGTATTTCTTTGCGGCCTCGAAGAGGGTCTGTTTCCGCATTCGCGGACCTTTCTAAATCCGGATGACGTCGAGGAAGAGCGGCGGCTTTGCTATGTGGGCATGACGCGGGCTATGGACCAGTTGGTGCTTACGCGCGCGGTTTACCGGCGCCGGTATGGGACGGACATGCCGGAGGCGAGCGTGCCGTCGAGGTTCCTGGAAGAAATTCCGGCGGAGTTGATGGAGGGCTTGGGTCGTGTGGGGCGGGCGCCCTCGCCCGCGTTTTCGGGGGGAGTTTCATCGAACCGGCGGGCGGGGGCGCCCGCCCCACACAATCAAAGGCGTCGGACAGGAATGTCTGAGCCTCACTATGCTTACGAAGACGAAGATCAGTCAGCGCAGTGGGCGGAAAGGCCGGGGCGAGCGGCCGCCTCGACTGGGCCAAAGTACAATTCGATTGACAATATTGCCAATTTTTTTGCGTCGCGGGGAAAGAAGTTTAGTGTCCCCAAGGTGCCGGTTGAGACGCCAAACGGGCGTCGGGGATTTCGCCCTGGGCAGAAAGTCCGGCATCCAAAATATGGCGAAGGGACGGTGTATCTGCGCGAAGGAGAAGGCGAAGAGGCCAAGATTACGGTACAATTCCCTCGCTTCGGATTGAAGAAGCTGGTGGAGAAGTACGCGCAGCTGGAGAAGAGCAGCTCTTAGGTTCTTAGCTCTTGGCTCTTAAGCTTTTTCGAGCGGCTCCAGGCATTCGACTCTCGGCCCTGAGCAGAGCTCTAGCACCCCGGTTCCAGCTCTGTAAGCTCCGGAGGGGCGAACGAGAATAGCCCAGCGCTTCAGCGCTGGGTCGGTAGCGCACGAAGGATGCCAAGTCCCGGAGGGACGGCAGAAAATTTGTCCAAAGGAAACCAATCGCACTCATGGCAAACACAGCAGCTTTAAGCAAAGACGAACGCAAGAAACTGAAACGCACCGCGCGCAAGAAGCGCAAAGCCGAGAATCCGTTAAAGCCGCGGGAGTACGCGCGCGGATCAAAGAAGAGCAAAGTGAAGAAGCTGGCGCGCGGCACGGCGAAACGGTAGAGGCGCACTTTGGCATTTAGCACTTGGCACTTAGTCGGCAAATGGTTCATCCGTTTGCCGGCTGAGTGCCTTTGCTGATATCGAGGTTCACGAGGACCTCAGGAGGCATCAACCGCTTGCCAGAACCCGCGCCGTCCGAAAAAACCACCCGCGTTTCCATCCGCACATCGGAGAACCAGCTTTTCTGCTGCAAGTCCATCGACAACCTAATCTCTGACTCGCAAGAGCCGGAACGCAGGCTGAAAAAGACGCTTGGTCCGGTTTCGCTGACGGCGCTCGGAATCGGCGCGGTGATTGGGTCGGGAATTTTCACCGTCATTGGCACGGCCATGGCGGGGCAGAAGTTCGATACTTCGTCCATCCTGAATGCACCGCTGCTCGATTACCTGATCAAACATACGGCCTCGCTTGGCCGGCCGGGGGCG
>WNFC01000752.1_pt1 | contig 33060 bp, 26 predicted proteins | sample 5400541 | NCBI WGS metagenome assembly WNFC01 (sample SAMN13153342, study PRJNA577476) | soil metagenome | isolation source: 120 cm saprolite under Douglas fir tree site 2 hole 2 replicate 1 | place: USA:California | collected 2015-04-18
TAAATGGGGGTGGAAGGGTATTCTTTTGCGATCTCAGGTTCCACAGATAACGAGGGGCTGAGCTCCACCAAGGGCGACGCTGGCACCTATCCATCTCGTCAACGCTGGTTCTTGCCCGTTCTGCCAACGACGCTGGCGCGTCTACTGCTGCGCAGTCAGGCAGAACGAAAGGCACTGCGCAGCTAGTGCTCCGCACTCAGACGAGATGAAAGGAGACGCGTCCCCACCCCACTCCACACAGCCCCCGCCCCTACGCGATCGGGCATCAAGTGATCAGAAATATACATGATAAATCAATCGTTCTGCTTGACTATACATGTTTCACCTACTACACTTGAAAGAGGGATCTCTGTGGCGTTATTGATTTTCTAACAAATTCAGAATACGAAATTTTCCTCTCATCCTCGTATATTTGGAGAGGTGAGTATGGCTCATGACCTGGAAGAACAACGCCAGCAGCTTATAGAATCTCTTCGCAAGAATGGGATTAATGATGAACGTGTGCTTGGCGCTGTAGCCAACACTCCTCGTGAGATGTTTGTTCATGAAACGCAATCTAGTGTGGCGTATGAAGATCGCGCCCTTGCCATTGGTATGGGCCAGACAATTTCACAGCCGTTGATGGTTGCCACTATGACGCAAGCGCTGCAATTAGATGGGAATGAGCGAATACTTGAGATTGGTACTGGTTCTGGCTACCAAACAGCCATTCTGGCACGTCTGGGTGGCTATGTTTATAGTATCGAGCGTATACAGCAACTTGCTTGCTATGCTTTAAAACGCCTGGAGAAGCTAGAATGTTCAAACGTTTCGGTATTCGTCGGCGATGGTTCGTTAGGATGGCCAGATCAAGCACCGTATGACCGCATTCTGGTTGCTGCCGCAGCGCCTGAAGTATCTGAGCATCTTTATAGGCAACTTGTGTCCTGGGGAAAAATGGTGATACCGGTGGGGGGACACGAACGCCAGGAATTGTTTGTTATTAATCGCGCGCCCTGGGGACCGGAAAAGCGCTCTTTAGGTGGGTGTATTTTTGTTCCATTGGTTGGCGCAGAGGGCTGGAGTGAGTAACTATTGCCGAATGTATAAAATAGATTATAATATACTGTAGGGAAGATATTGCTCGTCCGTTCAATGGATTATACAGGGGCTCAAGGAGAGTAAGCATGCCAGGCACTATAGCCAGTATATATGTTACGAGTATCCCGGGGCTGGTTACTTATGTGTTACTTTGGATCCTCCTGGTCGAGTGCGCGAGATTACTGGTGAGAGTATTTCAAAATGATCCGCTGGTTGGTTGGGCGGTTGGACCACTGGGGGTGTCAACACTGTATTTGTCCGAACCCTCGCCTGTGATTATTTTATTCAATGCTCTCTTTCCTGCAGTAGTATCAGCTTTTGTTCTTTATTTGGGACTGTTTACTGCTCTACCAAGCCCGCTTGCCTTGCCGAGTAATCCACTTGTTAAGATACTGGTGATTGCTGTAGGGGTATTGCTTACAAGTACTGGAGATTTTTTAGACGCTATGCGTGATTTGCGATACCCTTTGTGGGGAGAAGCCCGTATCTTACGCAGCATTCAATTGTTGTGCGCAAGTTGGGCTACAATTCACTTCACCTCCTTTGGCCTCTCTTACTTGCGCGAAAATTTTGGCTCTAGCCCGACTGATTTACTACAGTCATTTAGTAACAGGGTTTCACATTTGTAGTTTGCTGGTGCGTGGCACGAGAGGTAAGGTAAAGTAGAATGTACTGCCACCACCCTGATTGCTGGAAAAGTTGATACGCCCTCCATGCGCTTCAACAATTGCCTTTGCGACAAACAACCCCATACCGATTCCTGAATATTGACGACTAGCAATATTACGAATCCGATAGAAGCGCTCAAAAATGTGATCAAAAGATTCTGGATTTACGCCAATACCCTGGTCCATAACACTAATCAGGTATTCGTCGTCTTGTTCCTGTAGTTTTACCGCCACCTGCTTGCCAGGAGGAGAGAATTTGATGGCATTATCCAGAATGTTTCCAAAGACCTGTCCTACACGTAGTTGATCTGCAATGATTCTGCTATCCTGGGTCTGGATATCAAGATAAATTGCATGCTGTTCGGCACTTACCTGGGCTAAACGTACACGCTCGGTCAACACATCGGCCAGGTAAAAACTGGTATATTGGAGATCCAGTTCTCCCCATTGGACACGTGAAAGGTCGAGCAGGTCACTGACGAGCCGTTCGAGGTGTTCAGTTTCACTTTGTACGATATTTAAACTACGCAGATCGTAGCTTTCCGGAAGCTCTACCAGGGGGCCGGTACTTTGTTGTTTTTGACGCGCCTCCCGCAGACGGCGCTCAATTCGGCGTATGAGATGTTGCGTATAGCCTTTTATTGCTGTGAGTGGAGTACGGAGTTCATGAGAGACGATGGATACAAACTCGTCTTTCAGTTTCTCTATTTGTTTGATAGAGGTAATATCATTGAGCACTGCCACTACTCCAATTGGCCGCGTAACAGTTTGATTCGCGTCGTGAAGAGGCGCAGCGCTTATACTGAATGTTAATGGGACAGTTTCGCTATTAGTGCCAGCAATTAGCTCCTTGTGCATGACTACATTTCCGGCCAGTGCCTGGTCTACAATTTCTGCAAAGTCGAGAAGCCAATCGACCCTGGTAGTGGCTGCCAGTTGGCGTAGTGAAGTAGGAGGCTTTTGTTGTAAATCAACTTCAGCCAGTGCAAACAAATGTTGAGCTGAACTATTGAGAGAAGTGATTGCCCCCTGAGCATTGGTGATGAGCAATCCCTCAGCCATGCTGCTAATAATGAGTTCCAGGCGGTGGCGTTCATGCTCGGCATCTTCCCAGAGCGCTCTCTCGCGTTCACGCAGACGGACATTTTCGAGCGCAACAGCAGCATAATCTGCAATCATGGTGGTTAATTGAAGCAGGTCAGTATCAAACGTGCCCTCATGCTCATCAAAGAGGCTTAATAGGCCAATGATACGGCTCTCAACCGTCAATGGGATATTGAGAAAATCGCCGATTTGAGTTGCTACTGAGGGAATTTCGCTAGAGGGAGAGGCTAAATCGTCAGGGGCGTCTAAGTCAGCAACCACCGCTAATTCTTGAGCCGACACACCTGGAAAATCTACGACGCTTGCGGCTCTGGCTATACTTTGGATCATTGCTTGTAAAAAGGAACTGGTGAGGGGATATCGTGGGATGATGGAAAGTTCGAAAGGCTCGCCTTTTAATAAGATGGAACAGGCAGAAAAGCTGTACAGCTCCTGGAGGGTGGCAAGTAATGCACGATGTACTTGAAAACGGTCATTTGCTGCCACGAAGCGTTTACCGATCGTATTGAGCTGTTCCATCTGCTGACGGAGAGCCGTTATGCGATCCCCATCCCCATTTTGTACAATGAAGGAGCGGTACGCGCTTTCTGTTGCCTGTGACTGAGGTTGCACGCTGCTCTCCATTTCGTTTCTCTAGGGCATCTGCTCCAGTTGACGAGTTACCTCATCGAGAAGCGGTGGACCAATCAATTCCCCGGTCAGCTCTCTCAAACCTACAAAGCACTCTTGCAATAATGCCTGTAACCCCTCAGAAAGTTCCTGAGGTGAAATAGAACTCCATTGTTCTGTAATAACCGCTGGAACAACCTCGGTATAAGGCATCTTCTCTAAGAAGTGTAGAAAGGGATACTCGTTCGATACTCGTCTGGCGGCACCTTGAACTAAAGCACGGGTGGTAGCTTTCCCTAAAAAGGGTGTAACGCGATCATCAATGAGTTGTATGGCCTTCAGATAGGATTCTACGACTTTTTCATTGTATGCTGAAGAGGAGTTGTCAGACATATTGGGCATATGCATCGTTGCCACTCCCTTCACTGTTTCGATGAATTCACTTTTTCATTATTATAGCATATGTTAATTGTATTTTGTAAGTGGGTAGCCAATCAGTAACTCTTCAAGTATTACGAATGTTTGAGTTTATAGACGTGTTTGTATGCAGGTAATGCGTTTTCACATATATACTTTTGAGTGTCGATGTGATTACATAGCGCGATGTAATTGTAGGCAGATGTCACACTAGATGGGTGGGCCGCACTAACTGCCCACCCATCTAACTGCAAAGAGTGTAAAAAATCTCGTTCTGGGATTTGCTACTAATCACTATGGGACGAGACCGAATAATCGTGCCAGCCAGAGGCGGAAGCCTCGCCTTTGAGGTTTCCCATTCGAATTTAGATCTGTCGCCATTTCAATTAAACGCTGTCTTCCAGCTTCTTTGCGAGCCTGAGCCTGCTCCAGGGCTGTTTGCGCAGTATAACGTACATTCTGCTCATCAATGGCCTGGAGAAAGTGGTTCATTCGAATCTGGAATTGTGAGGGAAGTGAACTACTCAATGTACTCGGTACTTGTTGGAACTTAGCTTCAGGGGAGGTCGTCAGGTCTGCGGTGGATGTATTATTCGTAGATGAAGAGTCGTCTTCGGTTGCTTCAGTGACCTCTACGTGTTGCATATTCAACCTTGGAGCAATCCATTCGCGCATGGCAAGAAGGGAGGCGCGGCGACAGATTGCTTCAATGTCTGCACCGTTGCGTCCTTCGGTCAGACGAGCCAACTCTTCTAGTGAAATTTCAGGATCAATAGGTCTACCGTTTGTATGTATCCCAAAGATTGTACAGCGTTCGCTTTCATCAGGATACTCTAGCTCGACCACGAGATCAAAACGGCCAGGTCGCAAGAGCGCAGTATCGATCAAATCTGAGCGATTGGTGGCAGCCACCACGGTTACCCCTGCGCGACCTTCAATGCCGTCCATCTCTGTTAGCAATTGCGCTAAGACGCGATCAACGGCGTGTCCATCGATCTCGATGCCGCGTCTGGCTGCGATAGCGTCGAATTCATCGAAGAACACAATACACGGAGCGGCCTGTTTCGCTCGACGGAAGACCTCACGTATGCCTTTCTCTGATTCTCCTATCCATTTCGATAGTAACTCGGGTCCTTTAATCGAAATGAAACTTGCTTCACATTGATTGGCAAGCGCACGAGCCAGGAGGGTCTTGCCCGTCCCCGGAGGGCCTGATAGAAGGACGCCTCGCGGCGGTTCAATTTTTGCACTTGCGTAAAGCTCAGGAAAACGTATTGGCCATTCCACTCCCTCAGTGAGAATGGCTTTGGCCTTCGTCAAACCGCCGACATCATCCCAGGAGGTTTCGCTGATCTCAACGTAGACTTCGCGGGTCGTTGATGGTTCGATTTCACGCAAGGCTGCCTGAAAATCAGCCATAGTTATGTTGAGGTTTACAAGTGTTTCATATGGGATATAACCACGTTCGTAATCGATGTGTGGTAATACGCGGCGGAGAGCGATCATGGCTGCTTCGCGGCAGAGTGCCTCCAGGTCTGCGCCAACAAATCCTGGTGTAAGCTGTGCCAGGCGAGCAAAATCAATATCGGCCGCCAGGGCTGCATCCCTACTATGGATGCTTAGGATCTCCATACGCCCATGTAAATCGGGTACGCGCAGGGATATTTCGCGATCAAAGCGACCAGGGCGACGCAGTGCTGGGTCAAGTGAGTTTGGTTGGTTCGTGGCTCCAATCAGCAAGACTTGTCCTCGCGAGGCAATGCCATCCATCAGCGCCAGTAATTGTCCAACAATGCGTCGTTCTAGTTCGCCGTTAGTCTCGGAGCGCTTAGGGGCAAGGGCATCCAGTTCGTCGATAAAGATGATGCTGGGTGCTCGTCTTTGTGCCTCCTGAAACACCGAGCGCAAGCGTGACTCGCTTTCGCCATAGAGCTTGTTCAAGATTTCAGGACCGTTGATTACGAAAAAGGCTGCGTTGGTTTCCGAAGCCACGACGCGAGCGATAAGTGTTTTGCCTGTACCAGGAGGGCCATACAGAAGCACACCTTTGGGTGGTTCGACGCCCAGGCGATCAAAGACTGCCGGGTATTTCAACGGTAGTTCGATCATTTCGCGGATACGCTGAAGTTCTTTGCCAAGTCCGCCAATATCTTCGTAGCTCACTCGTCCCAGCCCTCCAGGTTTAGTCGCCCCTCGTGCCTGCGCGCGCACGATTGTTCTCGCCTCTACCAGTACAGCTTCAGTATCCGTTACTGCTTGGGGTTGTACTGGCAGGACTAGCTCATCGAGTGAACCAGAGGTACGCTTGTGAACGGTATAGCTGGGAGTAGCAGGAGTGGTGCCAATTATGAGAAGTTCACGCGGCGCCGCTCCTGGTGTGCCAACACGCAGGAGGTCACCAATGGCAATAGGAAGTCCAACCAGGTAACGCGCGATATATTGCAGGTCGCTCTCCTGAATTGGAGTTCCTCCCGAAAGCGGCAGCAGCGTGACCTTTTCGGCATCCGTCACTTTCGCCTTATGAACGGTAACGCGCTCTCCAAGACCCGATGCGCTATTCTGTCTCACCTGGCTATCCATCTGAATGATTTGCTGGCCTCGATCAATAAGAGCGGCTGGTACAATTTTGGCGGCGGTGGTGCGAGAACCTGTGATCATGACGATATCCCCAGGCTGGCAGCCTAAACGTGTCATGTCGTTTGGGTCTATACGTGCTACGCCTCGCCCGACCTGGAATCCTTCGATGACGGTGAGTTGCAGGCTCTGGTAAGGCATGGCGGGCTGTGTTTGAGCACTTTCAGTGGTGGAAGGTGCTGAATTATTTGTTGTGTTCTCCGGAGGAAGTTTGCCGGTTGATTTTTGAGTAATGGTTGGGTTGTTACTGCTTGCGGCAGTTGGCTCATCCATATGCCTTTCCTTTTCCCCTGGTGAGAAATAATGATTACTGATAACCTATTACATGTACGTGAGGAGGGGGGAAAAGTTGAACTTGAGATGTAAAAACATCACCGGAGCTGATCTACCAGCTTGCATGCGACATGCAGCCACTCTTCTGGCGTATCATCTGGCACTGAGCAGCCATTGGCCAGGATCAACCTTCTGCCTTTGGTCTGAGTTACAGCCGCCATGATTTCGTTTTCTAGCTCTGTTTCTCCGCCGTGTGTCAAGGGGCCGCGTTCTGCCAGTCCACCCATCAGGCATTTATCTGTCATGGTTAGCGCTTCACTTAGACTGGGTTCTGTGAGTCGATCACTCCAACTCATCACCTGTACCGGGTAATCAACAAAGTCTTCAAAGTAAATTTCATCGTCCTCTTGAGTAGGGTCGGCATGGACATGGATAACATTGAGCCACCCATTTTTTGCACCCGCTAGTGCCTCCAGGTCATAAGGGCGGCCTATATCCCTATATTCTTCGCGAGTGAAATCGGTGGTCGTTGCCCCCATACTGGAGAAGAATATTCCGCTTGCTCCTACATCAATGGCAGCTTCCATTAAGCGTCGCAGGTTGGATGCGATAGTTCCTAATCCCTCTTTGAATGGCTCTGGATTTCTTCTTGCCTCTTCAATCGTTGTTTGCTTACCCATAAAGCGAATAACTAGTGTCAACGGGCTAAAAAGTGTCAGAATTAAAGGGTAATCATTTCCTACATGTGAACGCAACGTGCGAATACAAATAAGTTGCTCATTAAACATGGTAGTATCAAGGTCTAAACGAGGTAGAAAGCGAACCTGATCTGCCTGTATGAGTTGACTCTCTGGTGCCGGGTAGGGTAAATCAGGCATTATCTTGATGATGTCTAAATGGAATTTCTGGACGAAGAACTCCATTGTGAGTTGGGCCATACGTTGACCCGATCCTTCAGGTTTGAAGTGGTGCCAGAAACAGAATGGTACGCGGTCAACATGTTCTCCTGCGAGTGTCGCATGCACTCGCTCACCTGGTGTCAAATGACTATTAGATGTCGTCATGATATTTGTCTCCTTTCTTTGTTATACATGTTGTTTTGTGAGATTGGAGCCAGTCCCTGAGCATAGCGTGTACGATCTCGCTATGAGTATTAAGTATACGCTATGGTTGTGAAGGGAGGGAAGGTGAGATGCTTTCCCACTCAATGGAAAAGCGTTCCATAATTCTTCCCATAAGGGGTATACTTAAGAACAACGTCATCCTTAGAAAAAAAACCTCACAAACCCTCGACGATAAGTCGATATTCTGTTAGGATGTCCAGCAATAGCATCAGGTGTCAAGACACTATTTTAGACCGGAGGATGTATATTTTATGGACGAACTTCAACAACGCATCCAGATTGCGCGTGGAGCGATTCCTGCGGATCTCGTATTACATAATGTTCAGTTGGTCAATGTGTGTAGTGGTGAATGTTACCCAGCAGATGTGGCAGTTGCTCATGGCCGAGTGGTTGGTGTAAGCGCACCTGGTGAGGGTTATCGCGGACATGAAGAGCGTGATCTAGAAGGTCGCTGGCTGGCTCCTGGGCTTATCGATGGTCATATGCACATTGAGAGCACTATGCTTGTTCTCTCTGAATTTGCTCGAATCGTTACACCGAGAGGAGTTACTGTTGTTGTACTTGATCCTCATGAGTTTGCTAATGTCATGGGTGTAGCAGGTATACGATATGTTCTCGATTCAGGTCATGACCTTCCGCTCACAGCATATGTAACGCTTTCATCCTGTGTTCCTGCTTCTTCTTATGAAAGCCCGTATCGTGTTCTAATGGCTGAGGATTTGCTACCTCTCTTAGAAGATGAGCATGTGCTTGGCCTGGCCGAGATGATGGATATGCCGGGTGTATTGGAAGGAGATGAGCAGGTGCTGGCGAAGATTGTTGCCACCCAATGTCGTGGCCTTGTCGTCGACGGTCATGCTCCGGGCCTTACTGGGCGTGATCTGTGCGCGTATGCTACAGCCGGTGTGATGTCCGATCATGAATGTACGACGATTGAAGAGGCTCGTCAGCGTATTCGACTGGGCATGTGGCTGATGATTCGCGAAGGTTCGGCAGCGCGAAATATGGATACATTGCTTCCACTAGTCAAAGAATTACACCCGCCTCGAGTCTTTTTCGTCACGGATGATCGCGATCCACAGGATTTAATGACACGTGGTCATATCGACTCCATGGTGCGCCGTGCAATCGAATTAGGGCTTGATCCTGTCGAAGCGGTACGCCTCGCCAGTTATAATACCGCGCAATATTTTCGCTTGTATGATCGTGGCGCAATTGCTCCCAATTTTGTTGCTGACCTGGTGGTATTGGATGACCTCAAAAAGTTCAAGGTCGAGTCGGTGTATAAGGAAGGTAAACTGGTTGCTCAAGATGGCAGGTTGCTGGTTGATGCGCCTACTGTTACATTTACAGGTGTGACAGGCACGGTGCATATCGGAAATATTGATGAAAATGATTTGCGTATACCTGGGAAACCAGGGTTGATCGAAGTCATTGGTATCGAACCGGGGCAGATTACGACAAGGCATCTACAAGAAGAGGCTTCTGTCAGAGACGGAGAAATTGTAGCGGATCCTGACCGTGATTTGCTCAAGCTCGTTGTGATCGAACGACATCATGCCACTGGTAATGTCGGTCTGGGGATAGTCAAAGGGTTTGGTTTGCGCAAAGGCGCCCTGGCTTCCAGTGTGGCTCATGATGCTCACAACCTGGTAATTGCTGGCGTGAACGATGATGATATTTTACAGGCAGCACGCGTTCTGGAAGAGATGGGTGGTGGTTTTGCTTGCGTCGTGGATGGAGAAGTGCGTGGCAAAGTGCCATTGCCATATGGAGGGCTTGTCTCGCCATTACCCGCCACTGAATTGGTGCAGCAACTGCATGCACTGGATATGACAACAGCAGAACTTGGCTGTACATTGGAACATCCCTGCATGACGCTCAGCTTTCTTTCATTATCGGTTATCCCGTCGTTGAAACTGACCGATCAGGGGCTCATCGATGTGGAATCGTTCAGGTTGGTCTCATTACAAGGATAAACCTGGCAAGTAGACTGGGCACTAGTATCAGATGGTAATGTGACCCGACAGGGTGTTATGAACTGAGGGTATACACGATGTTATTGAATCTTTTGGAATATCACTGGGTGGAAGATCTTGACGACGCACTACTGTTGTTAGCACGAACAGATACCAAAACTGTGGCGTTGGCCGGTGGAACTTACCTGCTCGGGCTAGAGGATGAGAGTATTCAGGCTGTAGTTGATTTGCGCGAAATTGAACTTGCGTATATCACCGAAGATACGAAGGGAATTCATATTGGCGCCATGACTACCCTGCAAACAATGGGAGATTCCGCATTGCTCAAAGACCTTGCAACAGGTATTTTAGCGCATGCGTCGTTAGCCTCATCTTTTTCACGTCTGATTCGCAATAGCGCCACACTTGGTGGCACACTAGCAACAGGAGTTGCGTCGCAAGCAGATTTGCTAACGGCTCTGGTTGTAATGAATGCCGAGGTTATTTTGCGTTCCGGGTCCAAATCACAAGTCAATCTGAGTGGTGGCACTGCCGAACATCCAGGTCTCGCTTTGCCCGGCGTTACATTTAAAGGCAAACAGGAACGACGTGTGCCCTGTGGCTCTTTAACTATGGAGCGCAAACCGAACGAACTGATTATTGAAGTGATCATTCCCAGGCCTGCCCATGGTTGTGCTGCATCGTTCATGCGTGCTGGACGCACTCCCACCGATGTGGCTCTTATAAATGCGGCAGCTTTCGTGGAGGTGGACGGAGGTGTCTACCAGCAAGTACGGCTTGCATTAGGTGGAGTAAATATGGAACCAGTTCGTGTAGAAGCTGTGGAGAAACAACTGGGAGGTCAACCAGCGGCTAGCCTGGGAGACGCAAACAGTATCCTGGATACTCAACGAATTATTGCAGCGGTTCAAGCGGGCATGGCAAATTTTTCGCCTCCAGAAGATTTTCGTGCAAGTAGAGCATATCGCCGGGTGAGTGGTATAAACCTGGCATTTCGTGTACTAGAAGAAGCTGCTAATATCTCGCGCTGGCGCAATATGGTCTCATCTGAGGGGAGGTAATAGATATGGAACTCGAATTGAGAATCAATGGGCTGATCAAGAGTCTGGAAGTTGCACCTAACGAATCATTGATGGCAGCGTTGCGAAAAGAAGGCTATTACAGTGTCAAGCATGGTTGTGAGACAGGTGAGTGCGGTGCTTGTACCGTACTGGTTGATGATATGCCGCGACCTGGCTGTGTCACCCTCGCTGCCCAGGTGGGTGGTTGTACGTTGACCACTGTTGAAAGCCTGGGCTCTGCGCGAAAACTTCATCCCATACAAGAAGCTTTTGTTGATACTGGCGCTATTCAGTGTGGGTTCTGTACCCCGGGTATGGTACTCTCTGCACATGCATTACTCAAGCGCAATCCCAATCCAACAGAAGATGAGGTACGTGATGCGATTTCGGGCAATCTATGCCGCTGTACCGGCTATGTCAAACCCGTACAAGCTATTCTACGGGCTGCTGCTGTGTTGCGTGGTGAAGAGATGGCACCGATTAGTCTCCCCGGCTCTGGTGAGAACTTCCAAGCGTGGGATCCTGGACGTTCCCCGCTAGAACATGTGGAGCATGGCGTAAGCAGCCAGGGGGATGATAGCGGTTTCGCTGGCGCTGAGGGAGAAAAAGACCAGCCCATCCGGGACGAGGACTCATCGGGTGGAGGGACAGCAACACTTGTAGGCACCCGTGTTTCCACTGACCTGAATGTTGTTGGCAAAGCTGAGCGCAAGGTAGATGCTGTTAAACTGGTTACAGGTAAGCCTGCTTTTGTTGATGATATTGAACTACGTGGTATGTTGCACGGACGTCTACTCACCAGCCCGCATGCACATGCTATCATTCGTGATATCGACGTATCTCGAGCAAGAGCGCTGCCGGGTGTGCATGCAGTATTGACGTATAAAGATGTGCCGAGAATCCCGTATACAACTGCTGGACAATCATGGCCAGAACCAGGCCCACATGACCAGTACTGTCTTGATTACCGAGTGCGCTTTGTTGGCGATCGTGTAGCAGCCGTTGCAGCCGAGACGCCTGAAATTGCCGAGCAAGCTTTAAAGCTCATTGAGGTCGATTACGAAATTTTGCCAGCTCTGTTTGATCCCCGCAAGGCAATGGAATCCGATGCCCCTCGATTGCATCCAGAGCCAGAGTCGTACCGCATTCATGATGCATCACGCAACATAGCAGCCCACCTGCACGCAGAAGTAGGTGACGTAGTGCGCGGTTTTGCAGAGTCTGACTTGATCGTCGAGGGAGAGTATATTGTCCCACAGGTGCAGCAGACTCCAATTGAAAATCATATTGTGATTACTTACTGGGATGAAGATGATCGTCTCGTTGTAAGAACCAGTACTCAGGTGCCCTACCATGTGCGCCGGATTATTGCTCCTGTGATTGGATTACCTCCACGCCGCATTCATGTCATCAAACCGCGTATTGGCGGCGGTTTCGGTGTGAAACAAGAAGTCTTGCTCGAAGATATCTGCTCGCTATTGACCATTACCACTGATCGACCGGTGAAATTGGAGTTTACTCGCGCCGAAGAGTTCCGCAGCAGCCGTTCGCGGCATCCGCAAATTCTGCGCATGAAAACGGGTGTAAAGCGTGATGGTACAATCGTAGCAAATTCGATGACTGTACTCGCCAACACAGGGGCCTATGGTACGCATTCACTGACTGTTCAAAGCAATACCGGATCGAAACCGCTCCCAATTTATCCGTGTCCAAATATTCGGTTTGAGGCAGAAGTTGTCTATACAAATCTACCGCCTCCTGGAGCTTTTCGTGGCTATGGTGTCCCTCAAGGCTTTTTCGCTTTGGAGAGTCATATGGACGAGATAGCCAGGCAGTTAGGCATGGATGCATTAGAGTTACGACGAAAGAACTGGATCAAAGTCGGCGACGAAAACCCGCTAGCGAAGGCTCTCGGCGAGGGCAAAGAGGGCTATACTCAGATTATTGAAAGTTGTGGTTTGCCAGAATGTTTACGGATAGTTGAGGAGAGATTGGGTTGGAAAGAGAAACGTGGAAAAGGTGGAAATGGTCGTTTCCGACGAGGTGTCGGCGTGGCGCTTGCCATGCATGGCACGGCGATCCCGGGACTCGATATGGGCGGAGCAAGTATCAAGCTCAACGATGATGGCTCATTCAATATACTGGTAGGCGCCACAGATATCGGTACCGGCTCCGACACGGTAATTGCGCAGATTGCCGCTGAGGTGCTGGGTGTGCATGTCGAAGATATTATCATGCACTCTTCAGACACCGATTTCACACCTTTTGATACAGGTGCTTATGCATCTTCAACGACATATATCAGTGGAGGAGCGACGAAAAAAGCTGCGGAACAGGTGCGCACGCAGATACTCGAAGTAGCAGGTCGTATGCTGAACGCCAATCCTGAGAAGCTAACTATTAAAGACCGCATCGTGACTGCTCCCAATGGGCAAACAGTGACAGTTTCCCAGGTGGCTTTAGACTCGCTGCATGTCGAGAACCAGCAACAAATAATGGCTACTGCCTCTTGGATGAGCTATGAATCACCGCCACCGTTTGCAGCCCAGGGTGCAGAGGTTGAGGTAGATACTGAGACTGGTGTAGTGCGCGTACTCAATGCTATTTCAGCAGTCGATGCCGGGCGTGTCATCAATCCGATTACCGCCGAAGGACAGATCGAAGGTGGGGTAACTCAGGCGCTTGGTTATGGCGTCTGTGAAGAGATGGTTTATGATGAGCGGGGAGCATTGCTCACTACCAATCTTAGCGATTATCGTATATACAGTGCGCCGGACATGCCAAAAATGGAAACATATATTGTTGAGACGAGCGATCCTTTCGGTCCCTTTGGCGCCAAAGCAATTGCTGAAATTCCCATTGATGGAATGGCTCCTGCTGTTGCGAATGCTGTCGCAGATGCTTTGGGGATGCGTATTCGCCAGATTCCGTTGACGCCCGAGAGGGTGCTGCGTGCCATTCATGCCCAGGATACGAAAAAATAAAGAAAGTTTGAAGGGTAAGAAAATTATGAGCAGTGACGACGAAGATAGCGGGTTACCGCATACTTCTCCTTTTGAGGCGATACGCGCGGAAGCCGAGGACGGGAGCGAATATTGGTCTGCTCGTGACTTGTCTAAAATACTTGGTTACACTGAATGGCGTAACTTTACTACTGCAATTGAGAAGGCGAAGGAGGCCTGTGAGAACAGTGGACAAGCCGTCTCGGATCAATTTGTTGAAGCCAACAAATTGATCGAGACAGCTAAGGGAGCGCGTCTATATGGGAAGTGATGAACTTGCTGCTAATATTTTCCGCTCTAGCCAAACAAAACAAATGTTAGAGCGTGAGCAAGTCCAGGGAAAAGAGAAGGCCAATCAAACTCACCATGAAGTAGGTAAGGAAGTACGCGATACTATCAGGCGACTAGGTGGCACTATGCCGGAAGACTTACTAACTCCTGAGGAGAGCATTCAGCAACTTCAGAGGAAGGAGCAGAAGCAGATTCAGGAACGTTTACAACCTTCGCTGTTCGATGAGCCAAAAGACAAAGATCAGACAAACAATTAGGCTCAATAAAAACTTTGCTTCTTGAAAGGCAGTTTTTCGTGGAACCAATAAACGTCTTCGAATACGAGGTGCTTGCCCAAGCCAAAATGGACCCCGCACACTGGGACTACATTCAAGGTGGCAGCGACGACGAGGTGACGCTGCGAGCTAACCGTGCTGCTTTTGAACGCATCCGACTTCGTCCGCGTGTGCTTGTAGATGTCAGCACCAGCGCAATCGACATGCGTACCAGTGTGCTTGGTATGCCAATAAGCATGCCTATAATGGTAGCGCCAATGGCCATGCATTGCCTGGCACATCCAGAGGGCGAATGTGCGACTGCACAGGCGGCAGGTAGAGCTAATACGTTGATGGTAGCGAGCACAACAGCGACCCGATCGCTCGAAGAGATCGCTCAGGCGGCAAGTGGACCATTGTGGTTTCAACTCTACGTTTATCCTAGCCTGCAGTTTGCTGAGAAACTTGTACGCCGTGCAGAGTCAGCAGGATATCGCACTATTGTTCTCACTGTAGATTTACCAACCCTTGGCAATCGCGAGAAAGACAGGCGTAATAATGTAACAATCCCACCACCACCATTTCGTGAAGCGAATTTTGTAGATGTTGATATGACTGGACAAGAGTGGGTTTCACTCACCTGGGAATCCTTGTCCTGGTTACGCTCGATTACCTCACTGCCCATTTTACTCAAAGGTATATTGACGGCGGAGGATGCGCTGCTTGCTATAGAGCATGGTATGGATGGCATTATCGTTTCTAACCATGGTGGTCGCCAACTCGACACCGCCCTTACGAGTATTGAAGCATTGCCTGAAATCGTCGAAGCAGTTGCGGGACGCTGCGAGGTTTACTTCGATGGAGGAATACGCCGAGGCACTGACATACTGAAAGCACTGTCACTGGGTGCTCGAGCCGTGCTGGTTGGTCGTCCGGTTCTCTGGGGGCTTGCTGTCAATGGCGCAGAAGGAGCATATCAGGTGTTGGAAATGCTGCGCAAGGAACTCGAACTGGCAATGGCTCTATCTGGTCGTCCGACGTTGAATAGCATCGATCGCACTTTAGTGAAGATGTAAGGACAACTTTTTTGTAACTGTCCAATATTGCTTACGGGAGATATAAACTAATGGTTGACTGGAATCGCCGTGCACGTATTGCCGAAAGCATCCTTGATACGGCAGGGGTGACGCCAATGGTGCGGCTGCGGCGCGTAGTGGGTGACGTTAAACCCACGATCGTTGCCAAGGTTGAGTATTTCAATCCTAGCGGCAGTGTCAAAGACCGCATTTTGCCTTTCCTTGTATCAGAGGCTGAGCGGCGAGGCGACTTGCGCCGTGGTATGACCATTATTGAAGGCACGACAGGTAATACTGGAATAGCTACCTCTTGTGTAGGCGCAGCGAAAGGGTATCCCGTTGTCATTGTTATGCCAGATGGTATGAGTGTGGAACGTAAGAAAACTATCCGCGCATACGGAGCAGAATTAGTGCTAACTGCTGGCGCTGAGAGCGATGTAGATCTGGTGATCAAGAAGGTCAAAGAACTCAAGGCTGCAGCTCCTGGTAAATACTGGGAGGTTGGTCAGTTTGTCAACGTTGATAATATCGAGGCGCATTATCGCACGACTGGTCCGGAGATCTGGGAGCAAACCGACGGCAAAATTGGGGCGCTGGTGTTATCCCAGGGAACAGGAGGCACTGTGACTGGCGCGGGCAAATATCTCAAAGAGCAGAATCCCAGGATCAAAATATTTGCGGTTGAACCTGCCGAATGCGCTTTGCTTTCAGGAGGCTCATGGGGACCACACAAAATCGAGGGTATCGGTGATGGTTTTATCCCTGAAGTGTTGCATGTTGAATACCTGGATGGAGTAGTTACCACCACATCTGATGAATCAATTGAAATGGCTCGTCGCCTGTCGCGTGAAGAGGGTATCTTCTGTGGTATCTCTTCGGGCTGCAATGTAGCTGCCGCAATCAAAGTTGCGCAGCGCTATCCTGACATTGGTATGATCGTAACTGTACTCTCTGACAACGGACTGCGCTACTTCTCAACTGAACTCTGTGGCGTCGTCACAGAACTGGAGGTGCCAGACCGCGAGCATCCCATTAGCGATGGAGATAAAGCAAAATTGGCGAAAGTCAAACTCGAGGTGATCCACTAGAGGTTTGAGAATGTCTGCTGACTATATTCATCACCTACAATGTGTACTCTGCGATGCCAGGTATAACCCGGCAGAGGTCACCTATACGTGTCCCACCTGTGGGCCTTCAGGTGTTCTTGAAGTCCACTACAATTACGAGCAGATTTCCCAGCATATCAGTCGAGCTACGTTAGCGGAGGATCATGATCTGACTTTTTGGCGCTATCGTGCGCTCCTTCCAATATCTTATAGCCATGGAGATCGACCAGCGCTGTCGATTGGAGGAACGCCGCTTTATACAGTCAATCGCCTGAGGACTTATCTGGGGCTGAGAGACCTCTGGCTCAAAGATGACTCGCGCAACCCCAGTGCTTCGCTCAAGGACCGGGCAAGTATCATTGCAGTGATGCGGGCAGAGGGGAAGACTGTAGCCTGTGCCTCTACAGGGAATGCGGCTTCTTCACTAGCTGTGCAGGCGGCAGCGGTAGGACTGCCATGTTACATCTTTGTGCCTCACAATGCGCCGCGTGCCAAGATCGTACAACTGCTCATGTGTGGCGCGATAGTTTTTGCTGTAAAGGGTAGTTATGATGATGCCTTTGATCTGTGCATCGAAGCATGTAATACCTTTGGATGGTATAACCGAAACACTGGTTACAATCCCTACCTTGTTGAAGGCAAAAAAACAGTTGGTTTAGAGATTGCTGAACAACTTGATTGGCAGATACCTGACAGCGTACTTGTGCCGACAGGTGATGGTTGTATTATCAGCGGGGTCTATCGTGGTTTTGAAGACCTTTACCGTCTAGGGTTGATCGAGCGCATTCCGCGTATGATCGCAGTACAGGCTGAAGGATCGCCTGCGATTGTGCGTGCTCTGGAAGGTGATGGCATTGTGCGGCCTTTTCCTGCGCAGACTGTAGCGGATGGTATCTCTGTTGGTTTACCGCGTAATGGAGCAATGGCGGTAAAAGTCATACGCGAAAGTGGCGGATTTGGCATTACTATCTCGGATGAAGAGATACTCGCGGCAGAGAAAGAGCTAGCCAGACTGACAGGTGTGTTTGCCGAGCCATCAGGGGCAGCTAGCTATGCCGGGCTGCTTCGCCTGTTGAGCGAAGGTAGAATCGAGCGGGATGAACGCGTTGTACTGCTAGTGACCGGAAGTGGTCTGAAAAGTATCGATGCTGTAGTAGGGACTGCTGGCAGTGTTGAACCGATCGAGAAAGGAGCGGAGGGGATGGAGATGGTCAAGAAAGTGGTGAAATAGCTGCGATGAATTGCAAAAAGGAAGAATGATAATCAATGGCAGACATCCTTATTGGCAACGGAACAGTTGTCACCCTGGGTGTACAAAACCAGCTTATCGAAAAGGGAGCTGTCCTGATACGTGATGGTCGTATAGGAGCTATCGACAGGGATACTACGATGAGACAGCAGTATCCTGATGTTGAATACGTCGATGCGAACGACGGTTTAATTATACCCGGGTTTCTTTGTGCCCATACACATTTTTATGGTGCATTCGCTCGCGGAATGACTATTCCAGGCGAACCTCCGCGCAACTTTCCTGAAATCCTCGAGCGCCTATGGTGGCGGCTCGACAAGCTTTTAACACTAGAGGATACCAAGGCCAGCGCTGAAATGTTTATGGCAGATGCTATTCGTTATGGAACGACTTGCGTCATTGATCATCATGCTAGCCCAAATGCAATTGAAGGAAGCCTGGACGTGATCGCCGCTGCTGTAGAGCAAGCGGGAATTCGTGCCTGTCTAGCTTACGAAGTTTCTGATCGCGATGGACATGGTGTTGTTGCAGATGGTATACGGGAAAATGAGCGCTTCATTCACTCATTACGAGCTGAACGCAGACAACAGGCGGAAGCTGGTATAATTGCCGCGAGTTATGGCCTGCATGCATCGTTCACTTTGAGTACAGCAACGCTTGAGCGCTGCGCGGCAGGTGGTGCTGAGCTGGGTGTTGGTTTTCATATACACGTTTCCGAAGATACCTCCGACGAGAGAGACAGCATTGCGCGCTATGGTATGCGTGTAGTGAATCGTCTAGAGGCAGATAATATTTTGGGTCCACGTAGTATAGCTGCACACTGTGTGCATGTTCGCGGTGGTGAGATGAGCCGCCTGGCTGAAACTCATACAAATAGCGTACATAATCCCCGCTCAAATATGAATAATGCCGTGGGGCGTGCGCCTGTCGAGGAGATGGTTCGCGCGGGTGTAAATATAGGTTTAGGCAACGATGGTTTTAGCATGAATATGATGCAGGAGATGAAAGCGGCGTACCTGATGCATAAACTGGCGCTTGAAGACCCTCGGGTAATGCCTGGAGATCTGGTTTTGAAGCTGGCATTTCAGCACAATGCCCGAATTATGGATGCCGTCTTTAGTCCGTTCAGCCCTGATTTTCCGCGTGTTGGCGAACTGAGTGTTGGGTCTGCTGCTGATCTCGTGTTACTTGATTATTTGCCACCCACACCGCTCACCGTTGGTAACTTCCCCTGGCACCTGATCTTTGGTATGGATGCTCATCATGTAAACTCAACTATGGTTGCTGGTCGCTGGTTGATGCGCAATCGCCAGTTGCTCACCGTAGATGAAGCTCGAATTCACGCACGGACAAGAGAACTTTCACAGGCTCTTTGGAATAGGATGTAGTAAGAAGGAATTTATTATGGACAGACGTGAAGCGCAAACAGCCGTCAAACAGGAATTGGAAAAGCATCATGGTACAATGATCCAGTTTCTTCGTGATATTGTTGCCATACCCAGCTTCGATAGCCAGATTGGTCCGGTTGGTGATGCAATAGGCGCACGCATGGACTCACTTGGTTTTGACGAAGTACGGCTAGATTCCATGGGCAACATCCTGGGTCGCATAGGTAATGGCCCACGCACATTGCTCTATGATAGTCACATTGATACTGTTGGGGTGGCTGACGCCTCTCAGTGGAAATGGGATCCTTTTAAAGGGAAGTTGGAGAACGGAATTATCTACGGCCTCGGCGCAGGTGATGAGAAGTGTTCCACACCGCCAATGATCTATGCAATGGCGACGTTGAAAAAGTTGGGATTGGCGAAAGACTGGACGCTGTATTATTTTGGTAATATGGAAGAGTGGTGTGATGGGATCTCCGGAAATGTGTTAGTAGAACACGAGGGTATACGTCCCGATTTCGTGGTAATTGGCGAATCTACCAACATGGAAATTTATCGCGGGCATCGAGGACGCACGGAGATAAGTGTCACCTTCAAGGGAATAAGTTGCCATGCCAGTGCCCCTGAACGTGGTGACAATGCACTTTACAAAGCCATACCGTTTATTCAGGGGGTCGAGCAACTGCATCAAGAGTTAAAGAGTCGTCCTAATCCATTCCTGGGTGCCGGTTCGATTACAGTGACAAGTGCCAGCACGCATAGTGTCTCACTTAATGCTGTTCCTGACGAGTGTGCTATTTATCTTGATCGTCGTATGCATCCTGCCGAGACAAAAGAAGTTGTATTGAATGAACTGAATGCATTGCCCAATGCTCATTTGGCGGAGATCGTTGTACCGATGTACACCGAACCGAGCTATACGGGCTTTGTTTTCCCTGTTGAGAAAATATTTCCCGCATGGGCATTAGCGGAGGATCATCCCTATGTACAGGCAAGCAAAGCCACCTTTGAGAGCTGTTATGGCCGTGCGGCGAAAACTGGTAAATGGGTCTTTTCTACGAACGCTACTTATTGGATGGGAAAAGCAGGTATTCCGGCAATAGGCTTTGGCCCTGGTGAGGAGCATTGGGCACATACAACTCTCGACCAGGTGCCTGCTGCTGAAGTTGTGCAGTGCGCCGATTTCTATGCTATGTTGCCGCTTTTCCTGGAGGGTGCCAGATGAGCAAATTAGCTGTAGTCGCCATTGGCGGCAATTCTTTGATAAAAGATGAGGCTCATCAGAGCGTGCCTGACCAGTTTAATGCAGTACGCGAGACGGCGGTACATATTGCAGAGATGATCGAACAGGGTTGGAATGTGGTCGTCACGCATGGCAATGGGCCGCAGGTAGGGTTTATTCTGCTGCGCTCGGAACTAGCGAGTAAGGTAATGCATATTGTGCCTCTCGATTCTTGTGGGGCAGATACCCAGGGCGCAATTGGATACATGGTTCAGCAAGCTCTGTACAATGAATTTTTACGCCGGGGCATTCAGCGTCAAAGCGCAACGGTGGTCACGCAGGTGGTTGTGGATCGCAACGACCCGGCAATGCAGAATCCCAGCAAACCCATAGGCTCATTTTATAAAGAGGAAGAAGCACGTGCGAAGATGAGCAAAGAAGGTTGGATGATGGTTGAGGATGCCGGGCGTGGCTGGCGTCGAGTTGTGCCATCGCCCACGCCAAGAGAGATTGTCGAACGTGATGCTATAGATACTCTGATCAAAAACGGCTTTATTGTGGTCGCTGTCGGCGGAGGAGGTATCCCCGTGGTGCGCGATGATTCTGGTAGTCTTTCAGGAGTAGAAGCTGTTATCGACAAAGATCTGGCTTCGAGTCTGCTGGCCAGTGAATTGAAAGCTGACCTCTTACTGATTTCTACTGCTGTAGAGAAAGCTGCTCTCAACTTCAAGAAGCCCAACCAGATTGATCTGGACCGTATAACGTTAAGCGAGGCTAAAGGGTATTTTGAGGAGGGTCATTTTGCTAAAGGCAGCATGGGACCAAAAGTCAAAGCTGTTATCAACTATCTTGAACGCGGTGGAAGCGCTGCTTTGATAACCATGCCCGAAACCATCGGCAAAGCTCTCGAAGGACAAACAGGAACGTGGATTGTACGCGAATAGTAAGGACTTTATGAAATGAAAACCAATTTGCGTGGTCGAGACTTTATCAGCACTCAGGAATGGACAAAAGAAGAATTAGAGACCGTGCTGAATCTCGCTTTTGACTTCAAAATGAAATGGGGTCTTGACCTACCCACCCGTTTACTTGAGGACAAAACGCTGTTTATGCTCTTCTTCTTTTCATCAACACGTACACGAAACTCTTTCGAAGCAGGTATGACGCGCCTGGGAGGGCATGCTATTTTCTTAGAGCCGGACAAGATGCAAATCTCACATGGCGATACCCCTAAAGAGATTGGCAAGATTCTCTCGGCATATGGTCATGGCATTGCAATTCGGCACTGTGATTGGGGTGAAGGAAATACATATTTGAGAAATGTGGCCGAACATGCAAGCGTGCCGGTCATTAACATGCAATGCGATATCTATCATCCATGCCAGGCTATGGCTGATCTCATGACAGTTATTGAGAAGAAGGGGAACGTTCGAGGAAAGAGGGTTGTGATGTCATGGGCATATGCAAAATCCTATACCAAGCCACTTTCATTGCCTCAATCAATAATTGAGCTTTTCACCCAGTTTGGTGCTGAAGTTGTGCTGGCTCACCCACCTGAGTTCGAGTTGATGCCGGAGATCCTGGATAATGCCACCGAAAACGCACGTAAAACAGGTGGCAGTTTTAAGATTGTCCATGATATGGATGAGGCGTTTATAGGTGCTGATGTTGTGTACCCTAAGAGTTGGGGTCCTCTGGTCGCGGTTCAAGACCCGTCAAAGATGGTTGATACAATTGGGCAATACGAGCATTGGATCTGCGACGAGCGAAGAATGTCGCTGACAAAAGAGGACGCTATCTATATGCATTGTCTTCCTGCCGACCGAGGTTTCGAGGTGACTGATGCAGTAATCGATGGTCCACAATCGGTTGTGTATGATCAGGCGGAAAATCGCATGCATGCGCAGAATGCAATTATGGCTCTTACAATGGGAGGACGATGATTAAACCGCATCATCGCCTCCTGTGATGAATTTGTGAGAGCAACGCATATGAACTTTGAGATGCGTTAGCTATCTTCAGCTTCAGATGAAAACTTCGAGTGGGTTTGTCAGTTCGCAGGAGATTAGGATATAAGCTAAATCAACGTAAGGCATGCTCTCTAATAACTTCCTCGACGGTTTGTACAAGAACTGTATCTGAGAATGGTTTGGGCAAATAACGATCTGCGCCTTGACGTAAACCCCAGGAGTAATCAAGGCTCGTGTTTTTAGTACTTACCATAATAATTGATAGGTTTCGCTGTGGATCTAAGGCACGTAACTGGCGGCACAGGCCGAAGCCGCTGATTCCAGGTAGCACAACGTCAATTATGACACAATGCGGACGCTCCTGGAGGGCCCTGGCCAATCCTTCGTTTCCATTAAATGCGATAGTTACTTGATATCCTGCTTTTTCAAGTGCGCGAGCCATTATTAGACATAAAGTTGTACTATCATCAATGACGAGAACTTTGGCGTAATTTGGCACGAGATAATGATCCTTCTTTCGAATTTAGGTATTTTGTACAAGTATACCGTAAAGGATGTCACAAAGTACAATTTATGAGGGTAGACAGGCATTTTGGCCTATGTCGAGGGTAGTGCGTAAACCAAAGTGGCCAGTACTGTAGTTGATTCAATAGGGGGTGTGATACCTGTACGGGCTACCATATTGCGTAACTGTCATGCAATAATCATTGTAGTTACCCAGTTATGATCACCCTGATCGTTGGTTACCAGTAACTGGAGAGAAATTCAAATGGCATTACTGGAGGGGAAAATCCTTGATCACTATGAACTGAGAAGGTTGGTTGGTAAGGGTGGAATGGCGAATGTTTACGAAGCACTAGATCTACAATTGCAACAGAAAGTAGCCGTCAAAGTCTTCAAGCGTGAAGATGAAGAAATGCTGCGACGCTTTATTCGTGAAGCACGTGTAATGGGCTCGTTACGACATGAACATCTTGTACCGATCATTGATTCTGGTCAATATCTGATAGATAGCGACATACGCTATTACATCGTAATGCCTTTTTTTGATGGGGGAACACTACGCGCTCGAATTCGACGCTCACCCCTCTCACTACAGGAAACCTGCAATAGTATACGAAGCATTGCGGGTGCCCTTGACTATATCCATAGTCGAGGAATCATTCATCGTGACATAAAGGCCTCAAACATATTGCTCAATTTCAATCGTGAGGTCTATCTCACCGATTTCGGTATTGCTCGGATAACTAGTGATGCAACGCAACTCACCAGCACAGGTGATGTGCTTGGTACCGTCGATTATGTCGCGCCAGAACTGTTTGATGTGGATCGCCGAGCTGATGCACGGAGCGACCTTTATTCTCTGGGCGTGTTACTCTATGAGATGGTGACTGGCCGTCTGCCATTTACCGCTGAGAGTCAACTGGTTGTAGTGTCGATGCATATGAACAAGAGGCCGCCTTCACCCCGTAGTATCGTTCCCCATATATCCTCGCAGGTCGAACGTGTTATATATAAGGCATTAGAAAAGAGGCCAGAGCAACGCTATGCCAGCGCTACAGAGCTAGAGGAAGCTTTTTGTCGCGCGGTTACTGCCAGCAGTAAAAAGGGGGCGATGGAACGTGTGGATACGCTGAAGGTTGAACAAGGTGAAATTGTTGCCTCAACCGCATTAACTAGCGTGGCAAGCGAGGCAATGGTTTCTTCCGCACCTCCTGTTGCTACTGTCGATGCCGCAGTCAGCCCATCGTCTCTAGTAAATACCACAGCAGGTCACCAGTTTAAATCTCCGCAACCTGGTTTCAATATTACGCCTGTACCTTCAGAATTACCACAAGTTCCATTAACACCTACCCCTACTCAGAAATATTCCAGATCTCCGAATAGGCGCCGCTGGTTTGCTGTTTTACTGGCACTTATAGCGCTGATGATACTTGTTGTCTCAGTGGTTTCGATTGTTCTTCCACATACGAACAATATGCATACTATTTTACATAGCACGACTCAAATTACTACTAAAGCCAGAGTACAAGTTCCGACGAATATTCCAACGGCAACACCAAATGTAACTGCAACAGCCATGGCTGCTCAGGCTGCTACTGCGACAGCCAGGTCCCAGGAAACGGCTACCGTTATTGCTGGCATGACTGTTACGGCTGAGGCCAGAGCAAGCGCTACGGCAGGAGTTATTCTGACAGCTACTTCTGGCAAGCCGGTATATCAGGATGTATTGAATAATGCAAATAGCGCAAATACGGTGGCGGCGAATTGGGACCAGGATAACAAATGTGTTTTTGGTTCAGATGGCTACCATGTTAAAGAAGGAACCGATTGGCATGGGTGCAAAGAGTCTACAAATACCTATCACAATGCGGCAATTACAGTGAATGCGCGTATTCTTAGTGGATTATCAGGCGGTCTCTTTTTCCGCGTTAGCACGGATGTGTTCGGTGAATATAGCGGTTATTTGTTTGAGATTACTCCTACTGGAACATACAGAATTTCTCTTTTTTCTCAGCGTATAAGTACGACTATCACGCCTTTGAAGAATTGGACATTTTCGCCGGCTTTGCGGCACGGCTATGCTACAAGTAATACATTGCAGGTGATTGCACAGGGAAGTAGCTTATCTCTCTATGCCAATGGGATGTTTCTTGTTCAGTTAGCTGATTCAACATACACGTCGGGTGTGGTTGCTTTTTTTGCTACTACTGATGGTATAAAGCAGGCTGATATAGTATATAGTAATCTGAGGGTGTATCCGATCGCGTAAACCTTTGATTTGTAGGAGGAGCTTGTTTATGCGTACAGTTATCACAAACGGCCGTATCATTACGGCGACCGATGATTTTCCAGGTGATATTCTCATCGAGGGTGAGCAAATTGCTGCAATTGGTTCGCCGGGAACCTTTGCTTCGATGCAAAGCGATATGGTACTTGATGCACGGGGGAAATATGTTTTCCCTGGCGCTATTGATGTGCATACACATATGGAACTGCCACTGCCTACGACTGTTGCCAGCGATGACTTTGAGACGGGAACAATAGCAGCCGCCTGTGGTGGCACCACCAGCATCATTGATTTTGCCAATCAGCAGCGGGGGCATAGCCTTGCTGAAGCCCTTCAATCCTGGCATACTAAAGCGGAGGGAAAGGCTGTAATCGATTACGGCTTTCATATTACAATCACTGACCTTGCCTCGGCACCGGAAGAGGCAATGGATGAGATGGTTGCGACAGGTGTGACGACATTCAAGCTGTTGATGGCCTATCCAGGCACATTTATGGTCGATGATGAGACGATTTATCGCGTTCTGCGTCGCTCTGCTCGCCTGGGAGGATTGGTCATGGTGCATGCTGAGAATGGTATCACCATCGATTTTATTGTGCGAGAAGCTGTCGCTGCCGGTCATACCGCCCCAATTTATCATGCTCATACGCGTCCTGCTATCCTGGAGGGAGAGGCTGCACAGCGTGCTATTATGCTTGCAACATTGGCGGAGGCACCGCTCTACGTCGTCCATGTCAGTTGCGCCCATTCGTTGCATGCTGTCGCTGCTGCTCGTGTGAAAGGTCTACCAGTCTGGGGCGAGACGTGCCCGCAATATCTCTACCTGGATGACAGTTGCTATATTGCTCCTGGCTTTGAAGGCGCAAAATATGTATGTACGCCGCCTATGCGCAGTGATGCTGACAATGAAGCGCTCTGGATTGGCTTACAGCGTCGAGAACTTCAGGTGGTTTCAACGGATCATGCTCCCTTTAACTATCATGGGCAAAAAGAACTGGGTTTGCATGATTTTACGAAGATACCCAATGGTTTGCCAGGGGTAGAGCATCGCGTGATGCTTCTGTATGATGGTGTGCGTAAAGGGAAACTAGGAATACAGCATTTTGTGGACCTGGTTTCAACTATGCCAGCCAAACTTTTTGGGCTTTTTCCCCGCAAAGGAACTATTGCTCCTGGCGGCGATGCCGACCTCGTTATTTTTGATCCTGAACGAACGTTGACGATTAGCGCCACAAATCAGCATCAACGTGTCGATTATACTCCTTATGAGGGCATACATGTTCAGGGGATACCAGATACAGTGCTGCTGCGTGGAAGGGTGATTGTGCGGAACGGTGAGTATGTAGGTGGTAAGGGAGGAGGGCAGTATTTGCCACGCAAGACTTTTACTGAGCCTTAGTATGGACGCGATAAGTCTTACCCCTACATATCGTCTTTGTGATGTTCTCGGGGCGGCACGAGCTTATGTTCGACGGCAAATGCCGCTGCCTCACTGCGCCGCGAAAGCCCCAGTTTATCGAGGATGTGGCTGACATGATTGCGTGCAGTCTTTTCGCTGACGAACAGCGTATCGGCAATCTGTTTATTGGTATAGCCGCGTGCTACTAACGTTAGCACTTCGCGTTCGCGCTCGGTGAGTTCACTGCCAGGAATTTGCGCCAGGCGTTCCATTGCCTGTTTAGCGGTATTAGTATCGATTAATGAGTGACCTGTAGCTACCAGGCGAATAGAACGTAACAGATCGGCCCGACTCACATGTTTCAGCAGGTAGCCACTGGCCCCTGCTAGAATCGAAGAGATCACGGCGTCATCGTCAGTGTATGAAGTGATCATCAAGATGCGCACATCGGGATAGTGACTTTTGATTTCGCGACATGCCTCAATACCATTCATCTTCTCCATACGTACATCCATGAGTATTAATTGAGGGTCAAGCACAGGCATCTTAGCCAGAGCTTCAGCTCCGTTACTCGCTTCTCCAACTACCGAGAGATCTGGCTCTGCTTCGAACGCAGCACGCATGCCAAGGCGTACTACCTCGTGATCGTCTACGATCATGATGCGTGTTTTTGTCAATATAGCCTCCTTAGATAGGAATGCGGGCCAGTATACTGGTGCCTCCTACATGTCCCTGTCTTATCTCAAATGTCCCGCCTAATTCTTCAGCTCGCTCACGCATGCCTCGCATACCATGACCGGAATAGATACGTTCTTGTTCTCCATTGGCCCCAAGATTGTAGCCATGAGGTGCCGTATGCAAGCCTCTGCCGTCATCGCTAATCTCGACTTCTATACATTGAGGTAGATGATGCAGGTGTACCTTTACCTGTGTTGCGTCGGCGTGCTTATAGGCATTGGTGAGTGCTTCCTGGGTAATACGGAAAATGGCAGTACCAACCTGCGCCGTCTTGCGCGTACGCCTTTGATCTCCGTTTGGCGATACTTCAATACCCTCAACTTCTAACTGTGCAGGCAAACCGCTGATCGCTTCAAACTCGCGTAACTGGTTGGTCAACATCTGTGTTAAGGTAGTTGAGCCGCTCATCAATGGTTTGAGTGTGAACATGTAGTGGCGTGTCTCCCATAGTGCCTGTTTCGAGATGCTTACAAGCTTATCAAGTCGCTCGGCAACGGGCGCTAAGATGAGCGCTTCTTCAGTAGAAGTGTCAGCTATCCGCTTCAGAAGAGCTGCGCATGTTTCGCTGCTCAGACTCAACATGTAGATAAGTTGGGCGATACCGTCATGAATTTCGCGTGCGATACGACCTCGTTCTGCGGCTGCGGCAAGGTCAGCAGCCTGTTCGGTCAGGAGCATATTCTCCAGAGCGATGACCAGTTGCGTTCCTGCAATTATTAAGAAATTCTTTTGCCTCTCTTCAAATGGTGTTTTGCGATTGCTTTCGGCTCCAATCACCATGTATACATGGTCCTCTTTTTTAAATGGCAGGTAGAAACGGGCAAAGCCAACTGGTTCTGTCTGTCCTTCTGTGTTCTGTGGCTCGAATTTGGTCAGTTTTTCCCCTGATTGTGCCACTTGATTAATTAGTGCCTCGCTCGCTTCGGCTGGTGCTACTTCAACTTCCCCTGACTCTATAATTGTGTCGATCTGGGGATACGGATTCTTACTATCTTCACTGTAGTTAATAATAGCGATCATGAGATATTCAAAGTGACCGCCCTGCCGGATCTGCTTAACACTTTGCTGTAAAAGTTGTTGAATATTACTGGCCCCGGCTACTAACGTCTCGCTGACACGTAATAAAGACCGTTGCCTGCGTACGCTGTCTTGTTCACGCCTCTTAAGGCGTGTAAGGCTGTTAAGTAAAGTGGTCATATACGCAGTCAGGATAGCGATGAGTGGGGCATCAAGTGTTGAACCTAGCAGTTCCTGTGGCTTTAGTGTATAGGGCAGATGCGCCATAGGTGGAGGAAAGAACAACCCGAGCAGAACGAATAGATCGTAGCCAATGGCTGCCGCTAAACCACCACGATAGCGATAGGCGAATGCCGCAGCAAAGATTGATGAGAAACCGTAGCGGTAAAATGGTGAACCGTCGCCAAAGGGGGGAGTTCCTACAGTAGCGCTAAAGTACATAACAAGGCCACAAATGATCACGTCTATACCGTAAATGGCAATGTCTCTGTAAGGGTTATTTGAACGACCTATTGGAGGGATTATTTCTGCATCTTCATCTACTGCAAGTGCTTGTGGACTATTTCGTTTCCATAGGATCCCCATTACTGACCTGTTTCTTCGCACACTGTCTTCTTCTGTCTTATTTTTCTTGCTTTTTAGCGGGATACTGGGAAAATATATTTTGAAAACAGGAGTATAAAGAGTGGCTAATAAGGACTGTACAAATGTAATACCAAGGAGAACTAATAGAAGGGATGTTGGCCCGGTGGGCAAAACCATGATCCATACAAAAGCATAGATCCAAAAGGTCCAGCGCCAGATCAAGAAGAAATACGTGGGAGTGTACCGTAGACGGCGCAACGTTGTATGAGGTATACCTCTAAGCGTTTTTGTTTTCTGGCTCATAGCTCATTACGCTTTTTTGTGTGATTGCAAGACACATTGTCAACATTCACATACTGTTCTAATCTGTAGGCAGTATGCATTGTTTTATTGGGCCTGTCAATAAGTAGTTGCTTGAATAACTGCTTTATGAGATACTATTTCATGGGAAAAATATTGGCTAGAAAAGGATCATCAGATGCCAGGACAGACACAAAGACCTATTCGTTCATTAGGTGTACTAACTGGGGGTGGTGATGTGCCAGGGCTAAACGCTGCTATCAAAGCGCTTGCCTATCGCGCGGAAACAATGGGTATTCACATTATGGGTCTACGCGAAGGATGGAGGGGTATCACTTATCTTAATAGATCACACAGCATTGAATCTCAGATTTTCAATCATGAGGTACCAATCACCTGGCAAGATGGCTACCTGATGCCTTTACATAGGCGAAATACCCGCACTATCGATAGGCAGGGCGGCACTTTTCTACAATCCTCACGTACCAATCCGGCAAGTGTGCCTGTAAGTAATCTTCCACCTCATCTGAAGTCTTACGCCGAAGGCCGAGCGCCAGGTGACCACGTTGATCTCACCGCTGAAGTGCTGGCGAACATGGACTTTCTGAAATTGGACGGTCTGGTGGTAATTGGGGGAGATGACACCTTGAGCTATGGAGCTAAACTCTCAGTGAATGATGTACCAGTGTGGGGCATACCCAAAACAATGGATAATGATGTACCAGGTACGGATTATTGTATCGGTTTTCAGACAGCAATTAATCGCGCGGCAGAATTTATCAACCGTATTCGCTCTACCGCCGGGTCTCATAGCGAGACCATACTGTTCCGCTTGTTTGGTCGTGATTCCGGTTTCACCGCGCTTGAGACAGCCATCGCTACCTGGGCTGATCGCCTGCTGATCCCAGAAGTCCCTGTCAATGTTGACATCCTGGCTGATTTGATCGTAGAGGATCGACAGAATCCGCATAATTATTCAACAGTGGTGCTCTCTGAAGGAGCAAATATTGGCATACCGGTGCCGGAAGTCGGAGTGCCGGATGCGTATGGCCATCGGAAAAAAGCCAACGTGGCTGAATTTCTGGCTGATCAGCTTACTCAACGCTTGCCCGGTATACGCTTTCTGCCGATTGACCTGACGTATTTTCTACGCAGCGGTGAACCGGATGTTTATGATAAACATATGGCAATCTTTTATGCCAACCTTATTATGAGCCAGGTTGAAACTGGCATCCATGGTGTGATGGCTGCACATCGAAATGGCGCATTTATCTGCACAGATATTCCCGGTAAAGACTTATCTACGCGTAGAGTGGACCCAGCAGATTATCACCCTACGCGTTATCGTCCTCGTTTTGAGCACATTACTGGTCCCTATCAACCACAAAAGTAGAAGTTAGTGTGTTTCCACAGGATGAGTTTGAGAGGAAAGACATATGGCAAACAAAGCTGAAACCAAAGAAGTTTCAAAGGGCATATGCAATTTTTGCAAAGGTGAGTTTGAAAAAGCAAAGATGACCCAACACTTGAAATATTGTAAGCAAAGGGCCGCTGAAATTGCGACTGAGATAGGAAACACTTCTGCACCACAGAAAATCAAGCTTTTCCATATCCTCGTTGAAGGGCGTTACAATCCGCAGTATTGGATGCATTTAGAAATGCCTGCTTCGGATGACCTGGCAGATCTGGATGACTTTCTCAGGGCTATCTGGTTAGAATGTTGCGGTCATCTGAGCGAATTTACTATTGGAGGCACATCCTACTCGTCGGAGCCTGAGGACTACTTTTACTTTGGAGGGGCTGAAACTGCTGAAGAAGAGGAAGAAGAGGAGTTCAATGTAGACGAACTACTTGAGACTTTTCCACCTGAGTCCTTGAATATGTTACCCAAAAATTTTCTTTCTGAACTTAAGAAGTTTGAGTCTATCGATGACCTTGTTACTTATCTAAAAAAAACGCTGAATTCAATGCCCAAAAGAGGGGTTCCCCATTCACAAGAAGAGTGGAACGAGTATCGTGCTCGCTATTTTCAGGCGCAAATATTAGAGGCACTTCTTGAAATGGTAGAGGATCGTAGCCTGGATGCGCTGTTAGAAAAAGTGCTCAAGGTTGGTCAAAAATTCTCTTACGAATATGACTTCGGCTCTTCTACTGATCTGACACTGAAAGTGCTGTCAGAACGTGAGGGGGTTGTTAAGGATGAGGACGAGGATAGTATCGAAATTCTTGCCCGGAATACCGAACCTGTAATGCTGTGTAAAGTGTGCGGAAAACCGGCTAAGTTCGTGGTCGGAGGATATTTTGAAGTGGAGGAGAACGCATTTTGCAGTAAAAAGTGTGTGAAAAAGAGCGGTGAGGACGCTGATATGTTATTACCCGTGGTCAATTCACCGAGGGTTGGTGTGTGTGGATATACGGGGGAAGATTAGCGCTATTATACGCGGAATGACAAGTCAACCTTTATTTGTATCAAGCCTTGTCGCAGTAAGAAAGGGAATGCCTAACAAAGCGGTTTGGTGAGACAGGGATGGTATGTTTCGAGAAGTTGAGTAGAGATTTTTAAAGAATTATCATGATTAAGAAGTCCGGGTTGATAGCTCCATCACTTGTACTTTTTTTTGCGGTCGCATTATTAGCGGTTGCAAGCTGTAACCTCGTACAAACACCCACCACTACTACGCCTCAAGTCAAATGCAATGGGCTGCAGACCAATCCTAACGAAAGCGGGCGACCGCTGGCACTTATCCGTCTTGCCAACGCTGCTTCGCAGCTACCCTACGGGTCAGGCAAGACGAAAGGAGAAGGGTCGCCCCTACATATAAACGATTCATGCTCCAGGCGGCTGCTCGTCTTTTCAAAGACGGGTGGATTTCGTCATGCCTCGATCAAAGACGGGAAAATAGCGCTGCAAAAGCTGGCTACAGAACATAAATTTGCGGTTGAATTTACTGAAGATTCTAGCGTTTTTACCGATGCGAATCTGGCACATTACGATGCTGTTGTCTTTCTCATGACTACTGGCAAGATACTTGATGATAATCAAAAAGCTGCATTTGAACGCTATATTTGGGCTGGTGGTGGATATGTGGGTGTTCACTCCGCAAGCGACACTGAATACGCCTGGTCATGGTATGGCGGGCTGGTGGGAGCCTATTTCGACCGTGTACATGGGCATTCTAAGGTCGTCCAGGCGACTATTCATGTGACTGATAGAAACCATCCTTCAACCATGATGCTACCCTTACTCTGGGTGCGTACCGATGAGTGGTACAATTTTGTTTCGAATCCCCGAGAACGGGTCAATGTACTGATGACAATCGACGAGAGCACGTACAAGGGCGGGACTATGGGCGCTGACCATCCCATTGCGTGGTATCACGAGTATGATGGTGGGAGAGCCTGGTATACTGCGTTAGGTCATACCTCAGAAAGTTATTACGAGCCTTTATTTCTGGCTCATTTATGGGGTGGAATTATGTATGCGGCTGGAGGAAAGCAAAGAGTGAATGCAACGTCTCAAGGGATAGACGAGCAAGATATTGGGGCGTCGATAGACAAGATATTAGTAGATCGTGAGAAAAGACCCAAATGGTTCTGACCATATCTCTGGTAAAAGGGTCACAATAGTTTCGAACTGACATCCGTTTACATTCGATGATCGCTCTCTTTGAAACAGTTTATTATAAAATGAAACATTGAGTTTAGCCGGGCAATACTGAAAGA
>WNFC01000768.1_pt1 | contig 33056 bp, 28 predicted proteins | sample 5400541 | NCBI WGS metagenome assembly WNFC01 (sample SAMN13153342, study PRJNA577476) | soil metagenome | isolation source: 120 cm saprolite under Douglas fir tree site 2 hole 2 replicate 1 | place: USA:California | collected 2015-04-18
CCCGGGGATGTTGCCGATGTGCGGGGCGAAGCGCCGCCATTGATCCGGAATTCCCGCATTGGTGCCCCGGTGGCGCTGCGCCAGCCCGGCAATCAGCATCGGCTCGCCGTCCTCGAAGCGCGGCGGCTCGAGCGGCGCGATCTCCGGTTTGCCCATTTGCATCTCCCTTGTCGACGCTCGCACGGCCGCGTTGCGTCTCATTATTCTTGTCCCTTGTACGCCCGCGCGAGCTCTTCGACGTCGAACTTCTTCATCCGAAGAAATGCTTTCGTGACGCGTTGTTACTTTGCCGGGTCCGGGTCCCTCAACATTTCCGAAAGGACGGTCGGAACGACCTGCCACGAGACGCCATACCTGTCTTTCAGCCAGCCGCACGGCCCCTCTTGGCCGCCCTCGGTGAGCTTGCTCCAGAAGTAGTCGATTTCCTCTTGCGTCTCGCAATGGACTTGGAACGAAATTGCCTCGTTGAATTTGAAGTGCGGGCCGCCGTTGAGGGCGACAAATCTCTGCCCTGCAATTTCAAACTCGGCGGTCATGACCGATCCCGGCTCTTTTCCGTGAATTTCGTATCCCTCTTTTCCGTAGCGACTGATTCTTCCGATCTTGGAATTCTTGAAGACGGAAGCATAGAATTTCGCCGCCTCCTCGGCCTGGGTATCAAACCATAAACAGGGCGTGATCATTTGCGCGGTCATCTGCATGGGGTCCCTTTCGGCTTCCGCCGGCCCTTCGAAATTCGCTCGTTCCACGATCCCGCCCTCGCGATGCACTTGCCCGAACTCACCCCTAGGACGAACGGTCCCCGGGCATTCCGACAGCGGCGACGACTTTTTTTGGGGGCCAGGGACACCGTGGGCGCGCCGGCGGCGGAACCGGTTGGTGCCGCAGCGCTCTTGTCCTCAGCAATGCGATGCTGCCGGCCTGGAGCCCGCGATCTTTCCGGGTGCTGCATCGCCGCTGCTCTCGCCGAGCATCGCGGCAAGCCCATCTAGAACCTTCATCCAGTCGCGGCGCGCCGAGCCCACGTACGGCCCCGACGACCACAACGACCGCGCTCGGCTTGATCATTTATTCCTCGACCGGGAGGTTGACTTGCGGCCGGCCGTAGCGCGCTTTCGGGCCGATGCGGGCGCGATCACCCCATATCTCCGCAGGGTCCGGGGTCCCGCGGCCGGCCCCGGCGCGAGCGTGTAGTCCGGTTCGTCGACCGGGCGCCCAGTGGCAGGGTCAACAAGGATGGGCGCGACGGCGGCGCCGGTCTTGCGATCGACGAGCATGACGCTCGCCCCCTCGGGCGCAAAATGCCGGTTGCCCCAGGCGAGCAGCGCCAGCACGACAGGACGGAAATCGCGCCCGCGCTCGGTCAGCAGATACTCGTCGCGCGGGGGGCGTTCGCTGTAGCGGCGGCGTTCGAGCAGTCCCGCCTCGACCAGCGCATTGAGCCGCCGCGTCAGCATGCTCGGCGCGATGCCGAGGCTCTTCTGGAACTCATCGAAGCGCGTCATCCCATGCAGAGCATCACGCAAGATGAGGATGCTCCACCACTCGCCCACACGCTCCAGGCTGCGGGCGATCGGGCAGGGCATGTTGCCGAAGCTCTTGCGCTGCATTGACACCATGTAGATCAGTTACTATCATTATGCAAGTAACTTCCAGGCGCGCCTGTGCGCCGCTGTCGCGTCAGCGGACGCGCCTGATCGCGGTGCCGTGCCGCTGAGCAAGGAGGTGCCCCATGGGTACGCGTGGAGCCGTGCTCACGACCCGCCTTATTCACTCGATGCGACGGGATGGCCTCGATCGCGGCATCGTCACGCTGTGCATCGGCGGCGGCCAAGGCATCGCGCTTGCCATCGAGACGATCGCGTAGGCGGCATCGAGACGCAGACATATGGGCGCTCGTGTCGACTACCTTCGAAAGGAGACTGCAAATGCCGGTAGCCAAGATTCACGTACTCGAGGGGCAATACGACGAGGCTCGTCTGCGCAAGGTGTCGAGGGCGGTTCAAGACGGGCTCATCAGCGCCCTTGGCATTCCTCCGGACGACTTCTTCCAGATCATTCACATTCTGCCTCGAGGCCAATTCCTTCATACGCCGTCGTTCCTGGGCCTCAAATATTCGGATAACCTGATCCTGTTGGAAGTCACTTTCATCTCCGGTCGTCCCAAAGAGAAGCGGCTGGGATTATTGAAGGCCTTGAACGACGGAGTGGTCGCGGCTGCCGGAATCTCTCCGGATGATCTCTTGATCCAGCTTTACGAGGTCCCCGGCGAGAACATTTCTTTCGGCCGGGGTCTGGCTCAGCGAGCCCATATCTCGGCCAACGATCCAAAGGCTGCGGACTTGGCCACTACAAGGAGAGCCTGAGATGAAAACCCATGGATCAGCCGTCTGGCAGGGCGGAATCAAGGACGGCAAAGGCGCCATCTCGACCAAGAGCGGCGCGCTCAAGGACTATCCCTATGGCTTCAGCAGCCGCTTCGAGGGTAAGCCAGGCACCAATCCCGAGGAGCTCATCGGGGCGGCACATGCCGGATGCTTCACGATGGCTCTGTCGCTGATTCTCGGCGAGGCCAAGCTCACCGCCGAGCGCATGGAGACCACGGCCGAGGTCACGCTCGACAAAGTGGCCGACGGCTTTGCCATTACCGCCGTGCATCTGACCTTGAAAGCCAAGGTGCCCGGCGCGGACCAGGCAAAACTCGAGGAGCTTGCCGCCAAGGCCAAGGCCGGCTGTCCCGTTTCCAAGCTGCTGAATGCCAAGATCACGCTGGACGCGAAGCTGGTCGATTGATCAGAGGTGAGGCAACATAAGACGAGGACGGATTGAACATATGTTGTCGGCCGTTTCGTCGGCGCCCGCAGGCCAGCCCAAACGAGCAGCAGCCCGGCGAACGGCGAATACTTCGGGACGCTGCGTGAGGCGGGCAAACATCGGGTACTTGCCGATGGGGTCATGGACGTCGAAGGCGATCGGCTGATCGAGGCATTCGTACGATCATCGGGGGCGAGTGAGCGTGCCGATCCAGCGCACAAACACATAAAACACCGGGGTGAACAGGAGTCCGAACAATGTCACTCCCAACATGCCGAAAAAGACGGCCGTGCCGAGCGCCTGGCGCATTTCGGCGCCGGCTCCGGTTGCCAGCGCCAGCGGCACCACGCCGAAAATGAAGGCGAAGGACGTCATCAAGATTGGCCGAAGACGCGTGCGCGCGGCCTCCACGGCGGCGTCCCATCGATTTGCTCCGCGGTCCTCGGCCTGCCTCGCGAATTCGACGATCAGGATCGCGTTCTTGGCCGCCAACCCGATCAGCACCACGAACCCGATCTGGGTGAGGACATTGTTGTCCATGCCGCGCAACAGCACGCCGCTGACCGCCGCCAACAAGCACATCGGCACGATCAAGATCACGGCCAGCGGCAACAGCACGCTCTCGTACTGTGCTGCCAACAGCAGAAACACGAACACCACGGCAAGGCTGAACGCGACCACTGCGGTATTGCCTGTCCCTTTCTCCTGCAGCGCAATCTCCGTCCATTCGAATCCGAACCCAGAAGGCAGGTTCGCGGCGACGATCCTTTCCATTGCGGCGATCGCCTGGCCGGTGGAGAAACCCGGCAGCGTCGAGCCCTGTACCTCGGCGGCCGGGAACAGGTTGTAGCGCGGCACGCGGTAGGGGCCGGTGATTTCGCGGAAGCTCGCAACCGAGCCGAGCGGAACCATGTCGTTGGCGATCGAGCGAGTCCGCAGATTCTCGACGTCTCGGAGCGAGAGCCGAAACGGATTGTCGGCCTGTGCAGTGACCCGATAGGTTCGCCCTAGAATGTTGAAGTCATTGACGTAGGTCGAGCCCATATAGGTCGACAGGGTGTCGAAGAAGCGCGTGATCGGCACCCCCAGCATCTCGGCCTTGGTGCGGTCGATGTCGGCATAGAACCGCGGTGTGGCGGTATTGAACAGGGTGAAGACTTGAACGAGACCCGGTGTCTGGTTGGCGCGAGCGGTAATGCTGCCGACCGCCTGCTCGAGCGCCCTCGGACCGCGGTCCGCCCGATCCTGGACATACATTTTAAATCCACCGCCGGTGCCGATGCCGGGCACGGAGGGAGGTGGAAGCACCAGGACGAGGGCCTCGCGCACCGCCTGCAGCTGAGCGCGCAAATCGTCCAAGATGCTCGCGCTCGACAGCCCGGCCTTCACCCGCTCCTCGAACGGCTTCAAGACAACGAAAATGACGCCGTAATTGGGGGCGTCCGTAAACGTTGCCCCGTCGAAGCCCGCGAACATCACCGCATGCGCCACGCCCGGACGCGACAACAGGATGTCCGATGCCTTGCGCACGACGCGGTCTGTCCGTTCCAAGCTCGCGCCCGGCGGCAATGAAATCGCAGTGATGAAGTAACCGCGATCGAGCGGCGGGATGAAGCCTGACGGCGTGCGGCTGAACTGAACATAGGTGAGCGCAATGAGCCCGCCATAGACCACAAGCATGAGCGCCGAAACGCGCAAGGCCCGCCGGGTAAGGCCGCCGTAGCCCAACGACAAGCTCTCGAACATTCTGTTGAAACCCAAGAAGAAGAGGTCGAACGGCAAGGCCAAGACCCCCCAGAACCCCCGTCTCTCCTCATGGCCGTGCGGCCGCAAGAAAAGTGCCGCGAGCGCGGGCGACAACGTCAATGACACGACTGCGGAAATAATCGTCGAGGCCATGATGGTGAGCGCGAATTGCCGGTAGAACGCGCCCGAGATACCGGTAATGAACGCAGCCGGGATGAACACCGCACAGAGCACGAGAGCGATGGCGACCAACGCGCCGCCGACCTCGTCCATGGTCTTGTGGGCGGCGTCGCGCGGGCTCAGCCCCTGGCGCAAATAACGCTCGACGTTCTCCACGACCACGATGGCGTCGTCCACCACGATGCCAATGGCGAGAACGAGGCCGAACAGCGTGAGATTGTTCAGTGAAAAGCCGAATGCCGCCATGACGAAAAAGGTGCCGATCAGCGATACCGGGATAGCGACGATCGGGATGATCGCGGCGCGCCACGTCTGCAGGAACAGAATGATCACGATCACGACCAGGAGCCCCGCCTCGAACAAGGTCTTGATCACCTCGTCCACCGACTGCTGAATGAACTCGGTGGTGTTGTAGGCGACCCGATACGCCAGTCCCTGCGGGAAACCCTTCGCCAGTTCCTCCATCGTCCCTAGCACGCTCGCCGCGGTTGCAAGCGCGTTTGAGCCCGGACGCTGGAAGATCCCGATTGCGGTCGCCACCTGGTTGTCGAGATATGCGTTCCTCTTGTAATCCTGGGCACCGAGCTCGACGCGGGCGATATCGCGGACGCGCGTCACCCGGCCATCATCATCGGTAGCAACCACGATGTCGTTGAACTGATCCGGACTCGACAGCCGACCGAGCGTCTGCACCGCAATCTCGAATCCGCCGGGCGATGTCGCAGGCGGCTGATTGATGGCGCCGGCCGCAACCGAGACATTGGCAGCCCGCAAGGCACTGACGACGTCACTCGCCGTGAGACCGCGAGCCTGCACCCTGGCCGGATCGAGCCAGACCCGCATGGAGTAGTCGCGCGCGCCGAACACGATCGTATCGCCGACGCCGTCGACGCGGGTGAGGACGTCCTTGATGTTGATCGTGGCATAATTGGAGATGTACTGCTGGTCCAACGTTCCATCGGGCGAGATCAGATGGATCACCAGCATCAAGTCGGGTGACTTCTTGCGCACGGCCACTCCGATGCGCTGTACATCTTCCGGAAGCCGGGGCAGTGCTACCGAAACACGATTCTGAACCAGCACCTGCGCTTGGTCGATGTCAGTCCCGGGCTTGAAGATCACCTGGATAGACAACGCGCCGTTGCCTACCGATTGCGAGATCATATAGAGCATGTTGTCGACGCCGTTGATCTCCTGCTCTATGGGCGTCGCAACCGTATCGGCGATGACTTCCGCCGCGGCGCCGGCAAAGGTGGCAGTCACTTCCACCGTCGGCGGCGCAATCTCCGGGTATTCGGTGATGGGCAGGGCACGAAAGGAGATGGCACCGACAAGCGTCAGTATAACCGAGATGACAGCGGCAAAGATCGGTCTATCGATAAAGAAGTGCGAGAATCGCATGGTGATCGCGCCTCGTCCCGCGCGGAATGATTATTGAGCGGCAGCTTCGATCTTGCCGAGCTCGGCTGTAACTTTCTGCCCGGGACGGGCACGCTGCAGACCGTCGATGACGATGCGATCGGTGGGCGCGAGACCTGAGCGGATGACGCGCAATCCATCCACGATCGGACCGAGCTCGACCCGTTTTGCTCCGACGGTGCCGTCCTCGGCGACCGTGAAGACGATCTTGCTGGATTGGTCGGAGGCAATCGCACTATCCGGCACGAGCAATGCCTCGTGCTGTCCCCCGAAAAGGCGAAGCCGCCCGAAGAATCCAGGGGTCAGCAGTCCATCCTTGTTGTCGAACACCGCACGGCCGCGAATGGTGCCGGTCTTCGAATTAAGAGCGTTGTCGACAAAATTCATCCGGCCCTGATGCTTGTACTCGGCTTCATCCGCGAGCCGGACCGACACCGGGTTCTGCACGTCGCGGGACGACGGCCGCGCTCCGGCGGCTGCCAGACGCAGGTAATGCAAGAAGTCCGCCTCGCTGCCGTCGAACACGAAGTGAATGGGATCGGTCGAGACGATGACGGTCAGCAGCGTCGCACCGGTCTGGCCGCCGGTGATGAGGTTGCCGGCATCGACGCGCTTGTCGGAAATACGCCCGGAGATGGGCGCGCGCACTTCGGTCCACTCAAGATTGAGTTCTGCCTGTTTGAGAGCGGCCTCGAGTGAAGCGACCTGGGCCGCGGCGTCACGTTCGGTTGATCGCCGGGTATCGAACTCCCGCTCGGTCAGCGTTTGGCTGCGCACCAATGGAGCCGCGCGTTGGACGTCGAGCGTTGCAATCTCGAGCTTCGCCTTGGCACGCTCCACGTCGGCCCGCGCCTGCTCCACGGCGTTTCGATATGGTCGCGGATCGATGACGAACAGAAGATCTCCCTGCTTGACGACCTGGCCCTCCTTGAAATGGATGGAATCGATGAATCCGGAGACTCTTGCGCGCACTTCGACGGTCTCCACCGCCGCGAAGCGGCCGGTATATTCATCCCATTCGGCAATGGTCTTCTGCAGCGGGAGCGCCACAGTCACTGATGGAGGAGGCGGAGCCGAACTGCCCGCCGGCTTGCTGTCGCAACCGAAAAGCACGTGGACCGCGAGCAGCAGAAAGCTCAAGAGAATCCCGCGTCTCATTTGGTTTTCCTCGACCAGGAGAGAAGCGATGTATTCATTGACACTGGATATTACAACCTGCAGATAGAGCCTAAACCTTGCGGCTACAGCCAAGAATTTGGTCTGGCAAGGGTCCCTGTCTGCGCTTCGGGAAGTTTCGTTATGACCCCTCCCGGAAATGTCGGAGACGCGGCCCGCGTGATCACGATGGTTCGGAGGTGACTTCGGTCATCCGCCATGAAATCGGGTCTGGCGATCAAAGGCCGTAAGCGATGCAGCACATTATTTCTGTCATCGAGCAGCATGGCCTGCTGGTCGTTTTCCTCAACGTCCTCCTGGCCCAGAGCGGACTGCCCTTGCCGGCTTTTCCGACGCTGATGGCTGCGGCAGCGCTCGTCACGCAGAGCCGCTATCAGGTCACCGAAATTATTCTTGCAGGCGTCGCCGGCTCGCTGATTGCGGATCTTGCTTGGTATTGGAGCGGCCGACGATATGGCCGACGCATTCTGGGATTGCTCTGCAAGATGTCCTTGTCCCCGGATTTCTGCGTCAGCCAGACCGAGACAGCGTTCACGAAAGTCGGCCCTTGGTCGTTGCCGTTGGCGAAATTCTTTCCGGGGCTTTCGACTATTTCCGTGGCGATGGCTGGTGTCACCAAGATGTCGCTGCCCGCGTTCCTTTTGCTCAACGCAAGCGGGGCAGTCTTGTCTGTCAGCGTGCCGGTTGTGCTGGGCCGGATATTTCACGACGCGATTACCGATATTCTCTCTGCGCTTACGGACGTCGGCAAGTTTGGTGTGTTATTGCTCCTTTGCGTGCTTGGTTTGTATCTGCTGATAAGATGGTGGCGACGGCAGGCGTTCATCCGTCAGCTTCGCATGAACCGCATCACTGTCGACGAGCTTCGCGGATTGATCGACCAAGGCCGGAAGCTTCTCATTCTCGATGTGCGGCCGCAGGAGGCTCGCCAAGAAGGAATGATTCCGGGCGCCGTGCCCGCACATCGCGAGGATATCGATCCAGTGGTAACGACCTATTCTCGCGAACTGGAGATCGTCGTTTACTGCGCATGCCCAAACGAGGCATCGGCAGCCGTCGCTGCCAAGCATCTGAAGCAGGCAGGATTCAAGAAAATACGACCGCTCCTGGGCGGGATCGATGCATGGGTTCAAGCCGAACAACCCGTAGAACGTGCGCTGCCCTCCGCCTCGGCAGCAACCTCTTGACCGTTGCAGGCGCGGCGGCCGGCCGAATCTCGGCTCAATAGCTGAATCCAGAAACCCGGCGGCGACCGCATCGGCATCTATGCATGCTCCAGCAACGCGACGGTGCCCAGGCCGCCGTCGGCACATATGCTGACAATCGCGCGGCTGCTCTTCGGCAAGGCCGCAAGTTCTTTGACGGCCTGACTCAAAATGCGCGCGCCGGTGGCGCCAAAGGGATGGCCAAGCGGAACACTGCCGCCGAGCGGAGCAAGTCGCCGCGCGGCCTCACGTCCGACCAGGAAGCCGCCGAAGCATCCGACGCGCCAAAAATCCTCGAACCGGTCGGCAGAGAGTTCGCGAAATTCGATCTTTTGATTGTTTCCGGCGTTATAGACGACAAGATCGGCTGGGTTCACGCCATCACCCGGGGCCATCGCGCGGTCGAACAGCCGGCTTATGTCGCCCTCGATCGTTGCATCGGCCACAACCGGCTCGGCACTGCCGCCGGCCGCCGCGATCGTTTGTACGACCTGTTCGATCTTGTCGGCGCTCCGGCCGGCGACGAGGACATGGTAGCCATCGGCCGCGAAGCGCCGGCACAGCGCCGCGCCAAGCCCGCGTTCGGCGCCCACGCCGACGATGACGGCGGTCGGCTTGCTCACGACGCCGCTCCGACGCGGCAGCCCTCGAGCAACTCCGCAAGCTCGCCACTCTCATGCATCTCGCGGACGATATCGCAGCCTCCGACGAAGTTGCCGTTCACATAAAGCTGCGGGATCGTGGGCCAATTCGAATAGGTCTTGATGGCGCGGCGGACGGTCGGATCTTCGAGTACATCGACGAAACGAAACGGCACGTCATAGTTCCGGAGCACGGCCACGACCGTTGCGGAGAAACCGCATTGTGGCCGCGCTGGACTGCCTTTCATGAACAGAACAATCGGGTGCGTTATGACGGCGTCCGCGACGGCGGCCTGCGCGTTCATCCCGGTGGTAATTTCGGTCATTGGAGCTCTCCTGTTGTTGCGCAAGCCGTCAACTGGGTCGGACGTAACTTCATCGGCGGTGCATCGAGCACCTTGCGAGCGAATGCGTAGCTCGTTCCCGCTCGCATCCGCCGCGGCCAGGGCAACCTCATCGGGCCGAACCAGGCACCACCTGCAACCGCCGCAGCATTGATCAGACCGAAAGCCGCAAGCGCGACCGCGAGCGAAAGGAAGACATGGGTGAGGTCGCCGGTTAAACGCAGCGCCAGCCAGCCGCCCGCAGTTGCGATCGCCAGCCGAGTGAGATTTGCAATGAGCGGCCAAGCCAGGCGTCCGGCGCCTTGCGAGGCGAAGTAGAGCGCCATACCGAGCCCGAACAAGCCATAGAACGGACCGACGACATGCAGATAGCGCGATCCGGCGTCGAGCATGGCGGCGTCGCTATCGAACAGTGACAGCCAGGCGCGAGGGAATACCGCCGCAAAGAGGCCGATCATTTCGCACAGGCCGGCCGCGATTGCAGCGCCGATCCAGGCCGTGCGCAAGGCTCGTTCGCGCTTGCCCGCGCCGATGTTTGTCCCGACCATGGCGACGAGTGGACCGCCGAGGCCGAAAACGAGAGGAACCAGGAGGTACTCGAGGCGCGAGCCGGTGCCGTAGCCGGCAATCGCCGCGGAGCCGAACTGGCCGACGAGTCCGGTCGCGACCGCGATCGTCACATTCGTCGCAACCGTGACCAGCGCAGCGACCGCGCCCACCTGCAAAATGTCGCGGAAGAGCGCCCGGCGAAACGCGAAGCCCTTGAGGGAGAGGCGGATCAGGCTGCGCGCCGACCGCAGGTATATCGCGAGAGCGAGACTCCCCAAGGCGTAGAACGCGATGACTGCCACGGCACCGCCGGCGATCCCAACGCCGGGAAACGGCCCCCAGCCGAAGATGAGGCAAGGGGACAAGGGAATCAGCGCCGCGGCACCGACACAAGTCACGACGGCCGGCACCGCCATATTGCCAGTGCCGCGAACGACGTTTGCAAGCGAGTTGAATAGCCAGAGCAGGATCGCGCTCGAAAAGATCACGTTGGAATAGGTCAGCGCCGCAGCGAGCGATGCTCCTGTTCCACCCAGCGCGGCATACAGCCATCGACCGCCGCCCAGCACCGCGAGCGTGAAGCCAAGCCCGAAAATTACGGCAATCGCGAGCGCATGGATCGCCAGTGCATCAGCGTCGGTGCGACGTCCGGCGCCGAGGGCGCGGGCGATCGCCGATGATATGCCGCCGCCCATGGCACCCGCCGACATCATCTGCATCAGCATCAATACCGGAAACACCAGCGCGACGCCGGCAAGCGCATCGGTCCCGAGCTTGGCGACAAAATAGGCCTCGATGAGTCCCACCGAAGCCTGCACGACCATCACCAGCACGTTCGGCGCGGCAAGCCGCAACAACGTCGCAGCGACCGGTGCCTCGAGCAGCCGCCGCGTTCGCGGATCGAACTGCACCGCAACCGCCGGCGCGGCAGGGCGCTCCTTCGAAAATCCCGTGTCGGCACCTATCGCGTTCGGAGACATGACGAATCCCCGGCTGTCTTCGGGTTGACATTCCGCGTATATGCACCTAGATAGGCGCATATACGCATTTGTCAAGGGAGCGACCGATGGCCTCCGACCGCCGAACCGGGAGCGAAGATTGCACCTGCCTGGCGCTTCGCCAGGCGGCCCGACATGTCACCCGATCCTATGACCAATTTCTGGTGCCCGCGGGGTTGCGAACCACCCAGTTCTCGATCCTCGCGAAGCTGAAACGAAAAGGACACATGACGATCAACGGCCTTGCCGCCGAGCTCGTCATGGACCGAACCACGCTCGGACGGAACATTCTTCCGCTGGAACGCGATGGCTTGATCAGTATCGAGCCGGCGGCATCCGATCGTCGAAGCAAGGAGCTGCACCTGACCAAAGCAGGCGGCGAGCGCTTCGAGGCGGCACGGCAGGGATGGATCGAGGCACAAGCACGCTTTGAGTCCAGCTTCGGCAGCGAGCGAACTTCCGAGTTGCGCGAGCGGTTGCGTGCGGTGGTCGCGAGCGAGCTCAGCGGGGCAGCCCCGTCCGCTGCCCGTCGTCCGTGAGCGCGCCGCTCACCCTGGACGCCACGCTGGCCGAGTGATCAGCGGCGGCTGGCACGCGGCAGCGATCACCATGCGCCTTCTGGCCGAGACTGGGCTCTGCCGCTCGCCGGCGGGATCATTGGGGTCGGCGGCGAAATCGCTCTAGCTTTTTTGCATGGCAACGTCCGCGGTCGCGAGGATCGTGTCGCCGTCGGTCACGGCGCGCGCGGGGCGCCGCCTTGAATCGGTTGTCATGCTTGCGCCATTCACGCCGCGGCAGCGGCCGCGGCCGCGGGTAGGGCGCATTGCGCAAGCGTCTTCTGCCAGGCCGGCAATGCTCGCAGCGTTTCATGCCACCTCCTGATCTCGTAATAGGGCTCGATCGGGTAGCGAGCCATATCGGCGAGATTCATGGGGGCGCCGAGCGAAAAGTCCGCGACCGTCAGGGCGTCGCCGGTCACGAATCTTCTGCCCTTGAGCTGACCGTCAAGGACCTTTGCCGCGCGATGGAACGACTCCGTGCCCTTGGCAATTGCCGCCGCATCTGGTTCGCCACTCTTGAGCACGACCGATTTGACGATGTTTTCGAAAATGAACACCGCGCACGCAGGGTCCCAATGCGCGAGGTCCCAGAATTGCCAGCGCGTCACGTCAAGGCGCGCCCGTTCGTCCTTCGGAAAGAGACCGCTCTCAGGTTTCTTCCCGGCGAGGTACTGCCCGATGGCATTCGACTCCCACAGCACATAGTCGCCGTCCTTGAGCGTCGGCATCCGCATGTTGGGATTGAGCGCCGCGTATTCGGGAGTCGCTTGCTCGCCTTTGACCAGATCGACCATACGCGAAGCGGTGTCGATCCCCAGATGGTTTGCGATCGCCATCACTTTGAAGGCGCGCGGACTCGGCGGGAAGACGTAAAGCTCGATCATGGTCTACTCCTGTTGTCGTGGATTGGGATCAGCGTCGTGAGGACGCGCGATTCGCGATCTTCCCGGAGTTCATGCCACCTCGGCTTCGGTCTTGAACAGTTCCAGCAATCCGGGCCAGCCGCCATCGACATCCTTGCGCATCGACTCGCCCGCTTCGGCGCCCATCTGCTCGAACTTGCGGTGTTCGAGCTCGACGCGCGTCGCGTTCGCGCCGTCCGCAATGAATCTGACCTCCACCTCGGAGCTGACAGTCGTATCGGGCTTCCACTGGCTGTTGATGTCCCAAGTCATGACGAAGCGCTTGGGCGGTTCCCATACAATGATCTTGCCGACATTGGTCTGCGAGCCGTCCTGCGCCAGTTCGTACCAACGACCGCCGAGACGGGTTTCCATGACCGCCGATTTCAGCGGCAGCTTGCCGATCCCGTGATCGCGCGGCCACCAGCCCCCCAATCCAGACGTGAAGACTTCAAATGCGCGCGCCTGATTCGCATTGACACGAATGCTCTTGCGCACCGGCGCAATCGTGACTGTTGCCGTCATGTGTCGCGGTCCTTCCGGTCGCTCGCCGTTTCAACTTCAGCCTGGAACGCCGCGAGCGCTTCGTCCCAGAACTGATCGAGCCACTTGCGCAGCGCTCCGAGCCCGTGCGGATCGATGAAGTAGACCCGGCGTGATCCCTCCGGTCGGTCAGCCACAAGGCCCGCCTCCTTCAGCGCTTTCAGATGTTGCGACACCGCCGGGCGGCTGACCGGCATGCCGCGGGCGATCACGCCGACCGGTTGCGGCCCCGACCTCAGCCGCTCGAACACTCGACGGCGGGTAGGGTCGGCCAAAGCTGAAAGCGCTCTTCCGTAAGCCATAGCTTACCGTAAGCAATTGCTTACCCCATGTCAACTGAAATTTGACCTCCTGGATTTCGACAGAGCTCAGCCACTGGCAAGCCTTCCCAGGCCATCCGCAGAGGAGCCAAATGCCGATCGGGGGCGCCCGGTGACACCCGAGGCAGCTCGGTTGACGGACCGGCGACAAGTCGCACAGTAAAGCCCGGGCGCACCATGTTCCGCGGGACCGCGCATGACATTCACGGCATGGCGGTGTTGGTCATCGCGCGCACCGCGTCGCCGATCCCGAGGCAACCATGTCCGTCCCGACAAAATCGATCATCGATACGCGACGCCACCAGATGTTCCCGGTCCTGGAGCCGTCGGAGGTCGAGCGGGTGCGCCGGTTCGGCGAGGTCCGCTCCTATGGCGCGGGCGAGGCGCTGGCGAAGGTCGGCGACGTCGGCCACGGCCTGACCATCATCTTGGCCGGCCACGTCGACGTCACCCGGCATGACCAATCGGGCCTTCGCACGCCGATCGTCACTCACGGCGCGGGCGCGTTCATGGGCGAGCTCGCGCAACTGGCGGGCCGACCGGCTCTGGTTGACGCCCACGCGCAGGGAGCGGTGGAGGCGCTGACCATCCGGCCGGACCGACTGCGTGCATTGCTGGTTGCGGAGGCGGAGCTCGGGGAGCGGATCATGCGCGCCCTGATCCTGCGCCGCGTCGGGCTCATCGAGACGGGAGCCGGCGGACCGGTGATCGTCGGCCGCGCCGGCAACGGCGATGTGCTTCGGCTCGAGGGCTTTCTCCGGCGCAACGGCCATCCGCGTCAAACGCTCAATCCCGAGACCGATCCGGAAGCGAAGGCGCTGATCGATCGCTTCCACGTCGACCCCGGTCAATTGCCGATCGTGCTGTGCCCGAACGGACAGCTGTTGCGCAATCCGAGCGAGATCGAGCTCGCGCGCTGCATCGGGCTGGTGGGGCCGATCGATCCGAACCGGGTCTATGACGTGGCCGTCGTCGGCGCCGGGCCGGCAGGCCTCGCCACCGCGGTCTATGCAGGGTCGGAAGGGCTCTCCGTCCTGGTGCTCGACTGCCGCGCCTTCGGCGGGCAGGCCGGCGCTTCTGCCCGGATCGAGAACTACCTGGGCTTCCCGACGGGCATCACAGGCATGGCCCTGATGGCGCGCGCCTATACCCAGGCGCAGAAGTTCGGAGTCGAGATGGCGATCCCGGATGAGGTGATCGGCCTGGGTGAGGCGGGTGATCCGGACCAAGGCCGCTTCGTTCTGAAACTGTCGAACGGCGAAAGTGTGAATGCCCGCGCGGTCGTCGTCGCCACCGGAGCTCGCTACCGGCGGCTCGCAGTCGAGAACCTCGACGCTTTCGAGGCCGCGAGCGTGCACTATTGGGCATCGCCGCTCGAGGCGAAGCTGTGCGCCGGACAGGAGGTGGCCTTGGTGGGTGCCGGAAATTCGGCGGGCCAGGCGACCGTCTATCTGGCGAGCCAAGTCGCCAAGGTTTGGCTCCTCGTGCGCGGATCGGAGCTCGCGGCGAGCATGTCGCGCTACCTCGTCGATCGCATCGCCGGATTGTCGAACGTGGAGGTGCTGACGCACACGGCCGTCACCGGCCTCGAAGGAAGCGAGGGCATGCTGGAGGCGATCCGCTGGCGTCGACGCGCGTCAGGGGAAGAAGCTCGGCGGCCGATTCAACATCTGTTCCTCTTCATCGGAGCGCAGCCGAACACGGATTGGCTCGCCGGATCGGGCGTAGCCTTGGACCGCAAAGGATTCGTATTGACCGGCGCGGACGCCGCCGAGAACCGCCGGCCGCTGGAGACAAGTCGGCGGGGCGTATTCGCGATCGGCGACGTCCGCTCAGGTTCGATCAAGCGCGTCGCCGCAGCAGTCGGGGAGGGCGCGCAAGTCGTGGCGACGCTGCATGCCGCTTTGGCCGCCATCGGCCGCGAGCCGCCGGCCCTCGCAAGCCGGTAAGGGCGCGATGCCGCACGACTGCGTTGCGGGCGGCGTGGCCGTCGGATTCTCTGCCGCCGCAACCGAGCTCGATCCTCGCTTGATTTGTCCGGGCTTGGAAATCCGCCTATACTAGCCGCCGGTCGTCGGACTCAACGGGAAAAAAAATTTGGGAGGCCTGAAATGAAGACGTTCACTCCGGGCTATCGGCTTCAGATCGCGGCGGCGGTTGTGGTGTTGCTTGGCTTGCTCGCGCCGGCGCGGGCGGAGCCGGTGTTGCCGGCGGCGAAAAGCGTCAAGGCGGAAGAGACCGCCATCCTGCTGGTCGACTTCCAGGGCAATTTCGTCTCGCCGGACGGGGCTTGGTACGGCAAGTTTGCCGAGCACTTCGCGAAGACCCGCATGCTCGAACGCACCGTCGAGCTGGTCGGCAAGGCCCGCGCCAAAGGCGTTCTGATCGTGCACATCACCGAGGGCTACACCTCGGACTATCGGGAGCTCGATCCTGCAAATCCCGGCGGCTTTCACCGCGGGCAGATCGGCCGCGGTGCCTGGAAGATCGGGTCCAAGGAAGCCGCCTATTATGATCCGCTGAAGCCGGGTCCCGGCGATCGCGATTTGTTTCTGCCGCCGCGCATCCAGGCCAGCGGTTTCGGCGGCACTGGATTGAACGAGATCCTCCGCTCGAAGGGGATCAGGAACGTCGCGGTCGCGGGATTCACCTCCGACGTATGCGTATACGCGACGGTCCTGTCGGCGTACGACCTCGGCTTCCGCGTCTACGCCTTGCGGGAGGGCATGGCCGGATTCTTCGACGCGATGGCCGAGCAAATGGTCAACTTTGTCTATCCGATGTGGTCGCAGGTCGTCGACCACGACGAATTCGACAAGATGATCGAAGCGAAGGCGTCGGCCAGGTGACGGATCCGGATGCTTTGCCGGCTCGGTCCTGCTTCTCGGGGCTCACGGCGAAGAGCGTCATAGCGATCACGCGGATCGGGCGTTTTGTTCGTATCGATCGATAGCAACCTCGATGCTTGCCCGCGGGATGAATCTCGGTAGGATCGCCGCCATGCGCGGTTTCCGGAGAGTTGCAATCCGCGCGCGGCCGGGGATCGCCGTGGCCGCGAGCTGCGCGATTGCGCTCCAGGCGATGTTGGTCGGGATCGCAGCGAGCCGTCTCGCGGCAGCGGGTTCCTTATCCGATAGCGCTTTCGTCATCTGCTCGTCGAGCGGCACGGCCGGCGACAGCCACGGGTCGGATGGGCCGCCCACCCACGACGCGGCATGCCTGCTCTGCGCGGCGGCCGCGAATTCGCCGGCGATCCTTGCGCTCGCGGCACGATGGCATTTCGCCCCGAAGGCCGATGTTCTTCATCGCATGGCCGTGACGGCCGCGGTCGTCGTCTCGCCGCACGCGACCCCGCGCCAGTCGCGCGGGCCGCCGCCCGCCGCCTGATCACGCTGCATCTCCGCGCATCGCTGCCCGCGCCCGCGGGTCATGCGGACCATTTCCGTCGCCTGGGTCACCGATATCGGTTGCGCTCAGATCGAATCCCCGACGCAAAGCATGTCGAAAGGAGCCTTCCATGAACACATTCTCGAGGATTGCACTCGCCGCGCTCTGGCTCGCGACCGTGGGCCTTGGCTCCCTTGCGGCACAGGAGATCAAGGTCGGCGATCTCGTGATCGATCACCCCTGGAGTCGCGCAACGCCCAAGGGAGCGAAGATCGGCGCCGGATATCTCGCCATCAAGAACACCGGCCAGACCCCCGATCGTCTCGTCGGCGGCTCGACCTCCGCGGCCGGCAAGGTCGAGATCCATGAAATGGCCATGAAGGACAACGTCGCGACCATGCGGCCGGTCGCCGGCGGGCTGCCGATCGAGCCCGGCAAGACCGTGACGTTCGCGCCGGGCGGCTACCACCTCATGTTCGTCGATCTCAAGTCGCCCCTGAAGCAGGGGGAAAAGCTCACGGCGACGCTCGAGTTCGAGAAGGCCGGAAAGGTCGACGTGACGTTCGAGGTGCAGGCCGTCGGCGCGCAGAGCCCGATGTCCGATCATCCCGGCCACAAGATGTGAACGTCGCCCAGGTACCGCCGCGCGGTCCTGCGCGCGGGCCGGAGCCTCTCCGTCGTCTCATCCCAACGGCGCTGGGACCCGGCTCTCCTTGTCGTCATTGCCCGGCTTGACCCTGCTTGACCCCCGGCAATCCAGGTCAAGCCGGGCACGACAGGTCGGGAGGCAATGCCGTTGCTCTCGGACGATCGGGCGTGCCGGCCGGCGCCGGTTCATGTCGTCCGACGTGAAAAGTATGGTTACCTGGAATTCTCCTCAATTTGGTCCCGCCGATTAACGCCAAGCCAAGATAATGGCGGTACGCGTTCCGGATCGGCGGATACTGAAAAATGTTCCGAGTTCTCAACTGTCTCACTGTCGAGCACGATTGGCGGCTCGTTGTGCTTGCAGGGGGCGTTTGCTTCCTTACCAGCTTCGTCGCCGTCAATTTATTCCATCGCTCGTGCGCCACGCGCGGTCGGGCACGTGTCGTCTGGATAGGACTGGCCAGCCTCGCGACGGGATGCGGCATCTGGGCGACGCACTTCATCGCCATGCTGGCCTACGAGCCCGGCGTTCCGATCGCATATGAGATCGGCCTGACCGCGCTGTCTCTCGTGGTGGCGGCGGCGGTAACGTGCGTCGGGCTCACCGTCACCGTGCAGGGCCGGTCGCGGTGGGCTGCGGCGGCCGGGGGCGCAATCATGGGCGCCGGGGTTGCCTGCATGCATTACCTCGGGATGTGGGCCGTCGAAGTGCCGGGGCGCGTGACTTGGTCGCTCGACCTCGTCGGTGCCTCCATTGCGCTCGGCATCGTTTTTGGAATGGCGGCGTTGCTGGTCGCGGTACGGCGCGATGATTGGCGCGGAACATTGCTCGGCGCGCTTCTCCTTACGCTCGCGATCGTGTCGCACCATTTCACGGCGATGGGCGCGGTGGAAATCGTCCCGGACCCGTTGCGGACGATCGTCGCGTTTTCGCTCTCCCCGCCTACGCTGGCCCTGGCGGTTGCCGCCACCGCCGTCGCAGTGCTCGGGATGTGCCTGATCGGCGCGGTCGCGGACGACACCCTCTCCGCCCGGACGACGCAGTTCGCCATTGCTCGACGACAATTGATCGAGAAGTCGGAAGCATTGATCCGCGAGCAACACCTGCGGCTCGAGACGGCCGTCAGCAACATGTCGCAGGGCCTGTGCATGTTCGATGCCGACAACCGGCTGGCCATCTGCAATCGGCGTTACCTGGACATGTACGGATTGTCGCCGGAGATCGTCAAGCCGGGCTGCACGCTCGGCGAGCTCGTGGCCCAGCACGTCGCATCGGGCGTGTTTTCCGGCAACCCCGAGCAATTCATCCGTGGCGTCTTGCGCGAGCTCGCCGCGGGCGCGCCGGTCAACAGGATTATCGAGACCGCCGACGGCCGCACGATCGCCATCACGAATTGTGCGTTGCCGAACGGCGGACGGCTATCCACGCACGAGGACATCACGGAACGACAGACGCTGTTGCGGGCGCAAGAGGAGGCCGAAGAGCAGCTGCGCGAGCAGACGCTGCGATTGGATGCGGCTCTGAACAACATGCGCCAGGGCCTGCTATTTTCCGACGCGGAGAGCCGGCTGATCCTCTGCAATCAACGTTACCTGAAAATGTACGGCCTTTCGCCGGAAACGACGAGACCCGGCTGCACCCTTCGTGATCTGTTGTGCCAACGCCAGGCGGCCGGGACCTTCAAGGGGGACCCGGACCAGTACATCGCCAAGTTGGTCGACCACGGAAACGTCGAAGCCAAAGTGGTGCAGCTTCCCGACGGGCGGATGATCTCCGTTACCAACGCACCGGCACCGAACGGCGGATGGGTCTCCACCCACGAAGACGTCACCGAGCAGCGGCGGCTGGAAAGGGAGCGTGATCGCAGCCAGAAATTCCTGAATACGATCATCGAAAATGTGCCGGCACCGATTTTTGTGAAGGAGGCAAGCGATCTGCGGTATGTGCTGGTCAATCGAGCCGGCGAGAACTTTTGGGGTATTTCTCGCGACAAGATGATCGGAAAGACGTCATGCGAGATTTTCGCGAAGGAGGAAGCCGATCTGATCGTTGCCCGCGACGACCAATTGTTGCGGTCTGATCAGCCATTTTTTGATGAACGTGAGATTTGCACGCCCTGCAATGGCATCCGCAGCATCGTGTCAAAAAGGCTCGTGGTGAGCGACGACGATGGGAAGTCGCGATATGTGATCGGCGTCATCGAGGACATAACGGAGCGCAAGCGTACGGAAGAACGGATCGCGCATCTGGCACACTACGACGCGCTGACCGACTTGCCCAATCGGGTGCTGTTGCGCGAGCGGCTCGAGCAGGAGCTCTCGTATGTTCGGCGGGGAGGGCAGCTGGCGGTCCTCTACCTCGACCTCGACTATTTCAAGAGCGTCAACGACACGCTCGGTCACTCGACCGGTGACGAGCTGCTCAAGGCCGTCGCCGGCCGATTGCGCGGCTGCCTTCGCGATATCGATATCATTGCGCGGTTGGGTGGGGACGAGTTCGCGATTGTCCAGACCGCATTGGAGCAGCCGACGGATGCGGCAATCCTGGCGCAACGCCTGCGCGACGAGATTATTCAGACACCTTGCGAGCTGAACGGTCATCAGGTCGTCATCGACGTCAGCATCGGCATTGCTTTGGCGCCCAATGACGGTACCGATGTGGACCAGCTGCTGAAGAGCGCGGACATGGCCCTGTATGGAGCCAAGTCCGAGGGACGTGGTACCTATCGCTATTTCGAGCCCGAGATGGATGCGCGCATGAAGACGCGTCGCACCATGGAAGTCGATCTGCGAAAGGCGCTGGTCAACGGTGAGTTCGAGCTGTACTACCAACCGCTCGTCAGTGTTCAAAACAACGAGGTCAGGGGCTGCGAAGCCCTTTTGCGCTGGCACCATCCCGAGCGCGGCATGATCCCGCCCGCGGAGTTCATCCCGATCGCGGAAGAGACCGGTCTCATGGTCCCGATCGGCGAATGGGTGCTGCGACAGGCCTGTACCGACGCCGCAACCTGGCCGGATGACATCAAAGTCGCGGTCAACGTTTCGCCCGTGCAGTTCAAGAATCAGACTTTGGCGCCGATCGTCGTCAGCGCCCTCGCAGCATCGGGCGTGTCGGCACACAAGCTGGAGCTGGAGATTACGGAATCGGTGCTCATGCAGAACAATGAAGCCACTTTGCGCACGCTGCATCAACTGCGCGAGCTCGGCGTACGGATCGCGATGGATGATTTCGGCACCGGCTACTCCTCGCTGAGCTATCTGCGGAGCTTCCCGTTCGACAAAATCAAGATCGATCGCTTCTTTATCGAAGATCTGTCGAACTCGGCCGACTCCGTGCAAATCGTGCAGGCGGTTGCCAGCCTCGCTACCGGCCTCAACATGATCACGACCGCCGAAGGCGTCGAGACCGAGCGGCAACTGGAAGTAATTCGCGCGGCGGGCTGCACCGAAATGCAGGGCTATCTTTTCAGCCCGGCAAGACCGGTCGAGGAGATATTGCGGTTGATCATGTCGCGCACGGAGCGCGTGCTGAGCGCGGCTTAGTTACGCTGCCCCCCGCGACTGCGTCCGTGAACGGGGTGAGGTCGCTTTTTCCATTATTGTTTCCAGCCCGCCGCAACGGCGACCAGCGCGGCCGCCCGTCCGGAGCTTCCGCCCTGCGTCGGCGATGAATTGACACCGTATCCGCGTCATTTGCTCGGATTGCTCTCGGCTACCCGCGAACGGACGAACGCGTGACGGTTCGCGGGTTGCCATGAGTGAGCTCCGCCGGGGTATGCTCGGCAACCACCACCCGGTCACGCCCGCTGCGCTTGGCCTCATAAAGTCCCGTGTCGGCGCGCTTGAGCAGCCGGTCGATGGTATCGTCCTTTACCCATTCGCTGACGCCGAAGCTGCAGGTCAAGGTCAGCGTGCCTTTTTCAGTCTCGATTCGAAGGGCAGCTATCTTGGCCCGCAAGCCCGCGGCAATCTGAGCGGCTCCCGGCCTGTCCGTGCCTTCCAGCAATAGCGCGAATTCCTCGCCTCCCAGCCGTCCCAGCGCCGCGCATTCCCCGCCGACCGCGCGCGTGATGCTGCGGAGCGCCTGGTCGCCGATGTCGTGGCCGTACTCGTCGTTGACGCGCTTGAAATGATCCACGTCGAACATGATCGCGCACAAAGCGGCGCCGGCCGTCGCATCGGCGACGGCCTCCTGGCCCCGCTCAAAGAATGCGCGCCGATTGAGCGCGCCGGTCAATGGATCGGTCGTCGCCAGCTGGATCAATTGTCGTTGCATTGACGCCAGGCGCTCAGCGCACCGCAACCGTGCATAGAGCTCTTCGGCTGCCGGCGGCTTGCGGATGAAATCGTCTGCACCGCCATCGAGCGCTGCAACAAGGTGCTTTTGATCGTCGTTCGAGGACATCACGATGATGTGGATCGGCCGGCGGCCGCTCGCCAGCAGCCGCGCTTCCCAACACAGCTCGGCGCCGGAAAACGAGATCGGCTCGGTGCTCGTGATAAGAACACCGACGTCCTGATCGGACTTGATACATTCGAGGGCCTCGCGGCCATCGGCAAATGCACGCACTTCATAGTTGCGGGCCGCAAGCAGTTGCGAAACGCATTTCAATACCACGCGACTCGGATCGACCACTACAGCGCGCACGATGCCAACCAGTACGTTTCCAACGCGCCCATTATCCGGTGCGGTCCGGACCGATGTGAGCGCGGTATTTAGAGCGTGTTCCGCTCATATCGAACGACGTTACCGACGTCATTGGCCGGGCTTGTCCCGGCCATCGGCTTTCCTCGCGGATGACTCGATCCGACCAAACCCGCTCTAGCTTCGACCGTTCAGCACGGCAATTGATGGCAACCGCCGTAGCCGACCCGGCAGACCATTCGGCCTCAATGTAATTGCTTCAATCCGGAGCTACCGCAGGCTAGCCGCTTAAGATAACCAACACATTAATTTTCAGCTAATGAGGCGCGGCCTCGCCGCGTGGGGCGAGGGAAAAGGGGATGCCGCTCGGCCGCGCGATCATCGAGAAGTGCCAACCGGCACCTCGTCGTGATCCGAATGGCCGCAGACGATCTTCTCGGGCCAAATGAGCTCTTCGTGCGATTCGACGACTTCCCGGAGCGTCGATCCGATGATCCACAACGCGATGCCGCCAGCAATCAGCGGGTCGAAGAACGAATAGCCGGTGATGGCGATCAGGAGGCCCGCGAGCACCGGGGCGAGCGAGACATAAACGTCGCCAATGTTGTGGATGTAGGCCAATCGGATCGCCGCGTTGTTGCGACCCGGCGCCCGAAGCAGCCGGGCGACCCCCCAGTTTGCCGCGGCCGCTCCGAGGCCGACGACGATTGCGACAGACGGGCGGCACGGCGCGTCATTTCACGCGCAGCAGGCTGCCGTCGGGAGTCTTGAATCTCTCGAACTCGACCCCGAACGCGGCATCGAGCCGAGGATCATCGAAGAGGTCGCGGGCGGGCCCATCGGTGACGATGCGACCTCGGTTCAGCATGATCGCCCGATCGAAAAAACGAAAGACGAGGTCGAGGTCGTGCATGACCACCACCGAAAGCCGATCTTTCCCGCGACGAACCAACGCCTGCACGACGTCGAGACGATGCCGGATGTCGAGGCTGGCGGCCGGCTCGTCTGCCAGCAGCACCGGCGGATCGACCGCGAGCACCATCGCGAGCAGCACCCGCGCCCGCTCGCCGCCCGAGAGGCTCGACCAGCGCCGCTCGCGCAGCGCCGCAAGCTCGAATGCCGCAATCACCGTTTCAACCGAGCCGTCGGTGTCATGCTTGGCCCGCTCGGCGCCGAGGCGAATGAGATCGATCACCGGAAGATCCCAGTGCGGCTCGAAGTACTGCGGCAGGTAGCCGATTTGCCGCGCGCGCGCGGCGCCGGAGAGGCGCGCCAAATTCCGACCGTCGATCCGGACCTGACCGGCGGTCGGCGTCTCGATGCCGGCGAGGGTCCTCAGCAGCATCGATTTGCCCGCCCCGTTGGGGCCGATGACGGCGACCGAGCCGGTCGGGCCGAGCGACAGCGATACTTCCGCGAGCAGCGTCGCCCCGCTCCGTCTCAGCGCCAGATCGTCGGCGGCGATGGTGGTCATGTCCGGAGCCTGCGGGCGAGCAGCAGGATGAAGAAAGGACCGCCGGCGACGGCGGTCACCAGGCCCAGTGGAATCTCGGACGGAGGCAGCGCCGAGCGCGCGATTGCGTCGGCGATCGCGACGATGGATGCGCCGACCAGCGCCGAGGCCGGCAGCAGGGGGCGATGCATCGGCCCGACCAGCCAGCGCGCGATATGCGGCGCGGCAAGGCCCACGAACGCGACCAAGCCGCCGAAGGCGACGGCGGCGGCGACCACGACCGATCCCGCGAGCACGGCCAAGGCCACGAATCGCTTCACGTCGAGACCGAAACCGATCGCCATCGTCTCGCCAAGGCCGAGCACATCGAGCCCGCGCGCAAGCAACGTCGTCAGGCCGAAGCATCCGGCCGATATCGCCGCGAACAGGCCGAGCACGGCCCACGTCGGGGTCTGCACCCCGCCGAGCACCCAGCTCAGCACGATTTGCAAGCTCACCGCCTCATCCGACAGCGCGAGCATGAGAAACGAGCGCAGGGCCCCGAGCACCGCGGCGACGGCGACGCCCGCAAGCAGCATGCCGGCGGCGTCGACCGCGCCGGCAACTCGGGAGACGCCGATCACCAGGACGGTTGCGCCCCAGGCTCCGGCGAATGCCAGCGCCGGAAGAAGGAGCGACTGCGATGCTCCGAGCGGAACAAGCAACGCGATGGTTGCCCCCAACGCCGCTCCGCCGGCCGACCCGAGCAGATAGGGCTCCGCCAGCGGATTGCGGAACACCCCCTGGAAAACGGCGCCGCCGAGCCCGAGCAGGACGCCGACGAGCGCGGCGGCGAGCACGCGCGGCATTCGCCATTCGAGCAGAAGGCGGCTGCGCATGTCGGTATCGCCGGCGAGCGCGCGCGCGAGATCGACGGGGCTCGCCCACTCGTGACCCGCGCAGGCGGCCAGCGCCAGCGCGCCGGCAAGGACGAGCGCGAGGACGAGCCAGACCTTCATTGCGCCGCGGCCGTCGGATGCAGCAGCGCGGCGAGGTGCTCGACGCCGTCGATGGTGCGCGGCCCCGGGATCAGAAGCTCGGCGCGGTTCACGGTGTAGACCCGCTTCGTCGTAACCGCCCGCATCTCGCTCCAGCCCGGACGGCCGATCAACTCGTCGCGCTCCGCGGGCGATCCGGCATAGAGCAGCACGTCCGGATCGGCCGCGAGGATCGCCTCGGGCGACACCTGGGCAATCATGCCGCGGCCGTCGAGCGCAAAACGTCCGCCCGCAAGCGCGATCGCATCGCCGGTATAGGTGCCGGGACGCGCCACGAGCAGGAGACCGTTTCCCAGCCGTCCCGTGATCAATAGCGTGCGCGGCGACTCGCGATCCTTGACCCGTCGCATGGTGGCGGAAAGACGAGATCCGAGCCCTCCCGCCAGCGCCTCGCCCCGATCCGGCACGCTGGCCGCCCGTCCCAACAGGCGAATGTTGTCGAGAATTTCCCACACGCTCCGCTGCAACAGGACGATGATCGGAACGCCGAGCCGCTGCATCGGATCGAGGAGCTGGTGGGCAGCCTGGCGGGCCGGCGTGACGACGACGAGATCAGGCCGCAGTCCCACCACCGCATCGACCGAGAAACCGAGCCGTCCGCCCACTAAGGGCTTGCTCGCGACCTCGGGCGGGTAGCGTGTAAAGGTTTCGATGCCGACGATGCGATCGGCAAGACCCAGCGCCGCGACCATCTCCGTATTGGAGGCGAAGACGGTCACGATCCGCTGCGGCGGCGACGACAGCGTGATCGCGCGGTCGTAGGCGTCGCGAACGGTGACCGGCTGCGCCGCGGCCATGGCGTTGCAACCCAGGACGCACGCCGCCGCCACCAAGGCAACCCGATCGGAGGGCGGCATCACCACCGTCCCTGAATTCCGACGATGAACTCGCGTCCCGGCATCGAGTTGCCGCACGCCCCGTTCTGGAACCGCGGGTCGGCGATGCATGGGAATCGGTCGAGGGCGATGAAGATCGGATGCTGGTTGATGTCGAAGATGTTGTTGACCGCCGCGAACAGCGTCACGCCCCTGGCCGCCTCGACCTCGTAACGCGTGCCCCAGACCCAGAACGGATTCTTGCGGTAGACGGTGACGTTGACCTGCTGTCCCGGCAGCAACAGCCGCTCCTCGGTGTTGTACCACATCGGGCCGCGCAGGTTTCCAAGGATCTGGAAGTTCCAATCGCGCCACGGCTCTCCGCTTCCGCCCTGGCCGAAACGCGTTCCAATCGCCGCCTCGTACTCGTAGATTCGCACCGGCCGGGTGCTGCCGGCGGCTACCGGGGCGCCTCGGTCGACCATGTGAAAATGGTGGTAGGCGTTGGTAAAGGCGGTCCAGCGCCAGTTTCCAGCGGAAACCGCGAAGGTCCGGAGCAGGTCGAGCTGCGACTGGAGCTCGATCCCTTCCAGGATGATGTCGCCGGGATTGTTGACCGTGTCCGAGATCGTCACGGCCGATGTCGACGAGCGGACGGCGGTCGTGATCCGATTCATGATGGTATTCTTGAACACGGAGGCGTCGAGCCGCAGGCTCCCTGTCGTGACGGTCGCGCCTGCTTCGATCTGCCGGCTCGATTCCGGTTGCAGGTTCGGATTTCCGAAGGTGATGTTGCCGGTGAAGGCGGTGACGAAATTGGCGCCGAGCTCGGTGGCCGTCGGCGCTCGAAAGCCGGTCGAGGAGCCGACCCGGAACGTCAGCCAGTCGAGCGCCCGGAACGACGACCCGATCGATTGCGTCTTGAACTTGTAGTTGGTCTGCACCGGGATCAACGTCGGGGCGTATGGCGTCGGATCCAGATCCGTCGTGCCGCGGGTCTGGCGCACGCCGCCGCGCACGATGAACCGGTCGTCGAAGAAGGCCTGCGCATCCTCGAAATAGTACGCATTGACCGCTTCGCTTTGATTGTTGTCGGTCGGCGCCAGCTGGGCGATCGGAGCGGTGGTGAGACCGAGGCGGGAGCGGTCGGAACGCAGCCGGCTGCGTTCGGAATCCCACCCGAGCAGCAACTCGTTGCTGCTCCACAATTGCACGCGCGGCTGCAGGCGCGTGCCGAAGATATCGAGATATCGCGTGTTGCGGTCGAGCGACGTCCGCGGGCTCACCGCCGCGCTCAACGGCGAGGGGTTGTTCAGATCGTCGACGTCGTGGACGCCGTAGACTTGGAAGAACCAGCTGAAGCGCCGGTCCCACGTGGCGCCGGTGTAGCCGAAGTCGAACGATTCATTGTAGCGGTCGTCGGACGCGAACAGATTGGCGCTGGAGCCGCGAAATCCGGTGTCGAAGACGCCATCCTTGCGCGCGTTGAAGTCGAGGCGACTGTTGGGGTCGAGCTGGTAGCCGAGCGAGGTCGACGCCGAGGCCCTGTTCCAGGCGGTGTTGCCTTCCATGGCTCCGCCGCCGATGTGAAAGTCGTTGCGCTTGCCGCCCGAGGCGCCGGCGAACCAGTCGAGGCCGTTATAGAGCCCGCCGTTCTGCGCCTTGCCTCGCACGAGGCCCCACGAGCCGGCGTCCCCTTCCACGAACGTGCCCGGCGCGGTGAGGCCGGTCTTCATGATGATGTTGATCACGCCGCCCATGTTCTGGCTGCCGTAGATGACCGAGGACGGGCCGCGCACGATCTCGATCCGGTCGACCTCGGCGAGCGACAGCTTGGAGACGTTGGCGGTGCCGGCGCGGTGGCCGTTGATCAGCACGAGAACCTGGCTCTTGAAGTCGCGTCCCTGGCCATCGGTGGCGCCGCCGCGGATGTTGATCGAGGTCTGGCCGGGCGTCCATTCGCTGAGAAAGCCGACGGCGTATTCCGCGAGGATGTCGGCCACGGACTTCGCCGTGGACCGCTCGATCTGGCTCTTCTCGATGACCTGGACCGCGCCCACGAAGCGGCCGGTCGGCTCGCTGCGACCGGTCGGGGTCACGACCTGGCTCTCGGCCGCAGTGCCGACGGCGCGACGCGTCGCGACCGGCTTGTCGGCAGTGGTCGGCTCCCTGCCGATGACCTGCACGGTGCCGGTCGTGCGGCTGCGGGGCTCCGGACGCCCGGTCGGGGTCACGACCACTTCCGGCACGTCGAGCGTTTGCGGCGCGTTGGTTTGCGCCGATGAAGCGGAAAGCCGCGCGCTCGCGGCAAGCAGCACGGCCGCCGTCGCGGCCGAACGTAGCCAAAAGTTATCCATTGTCGCCCCCGTTGATACGTCCCCATGCGAGAACCGCGGATTTTCTGGGAATTTCGAGCCGGTACCCGCCTGGATCGCGTTTTGCCTGACGGGCAAGATGCGCGGTCATTTCCGCACGGCGGTTTTCCGGCCATCCCAACCGGTCGGCGAGATAGATCGCGAGCTCCTCGAGATCGGCGACCACGCCCGAGAACGTCCATTCCGCGTACGCGATCGCGCGCGGCTGCGCCGACGGCGCAAGGCCGCGGAGTACCACCTCGATGCCCGGGGTCTCGTCCTCGCCGTGCCACGCCGCCGGAAGGCAGCCGGCGAAGCACATCCCGCGCGGCCCATGTTGCGCCGGCACGACCCAAGCCACGGTGCGGCGTGCCCAGGCGAGGCAACGCGCGAGGAGGGCGTTCGGCTCCTGGAGCGGCGCGGCGATGTTGGCGGCGAGAACGGTGTCATGCACGCCGCCGGGGACATCCGCGGCATCCCAGCCGGCGGCGACGAGATGCGGCGGATCGTGCAGGCGCGCCAGCCGCGCACGCATGCTCGACGACGGCTCGATTGCGGTCCAGCGGCGGCCCGGCACGCGCAGCGCCTGACCGAGCTGACCGCCGCCGGCGCCGATGTCGAGCAGATCACCGACATCCCCCACGCTCTGACTGATGAGCGGCGCAACTCGCGTCACGTAGTCGGAGGTGTCGATGCCTGCGGCGTAGAGCTCGAACGGATCGATGGCGCGCTTCGCGACACCGGAATGCGGCGGCGACTTCGCTGCAAGAGTCGGCGAAGATCGATCTATCTCACGATCAGACGGGAATGACACGCCAATGCCCGCGGCAACGAGTCGTCACCGCGAACTGCCGCCTCTCGCCCGCTACCGCTGAGCGGTAGAGGCGATCGGACTGGCCACATCAGGACACCCCGCCTGCTGCGCCCGCGCGTGACTCCTGTGGTGGCAGGTCTCCTGGCTCGCGGGTCGTCGCCTCCGACCGCCTTCCCGGGAACACGCGAGTCCCCAGTGGCGAACAATAGTCGGAGGCTCTCCGCTTACAGTTGCGGGGGCAGCCGCGGCATTGTGCGAGCTTGCACGCACCGCGTTCCCTATTGATCCCTTGCGGGAACCACCGTCGACCATCGTGTCGACGGATGGCCGCCCCGTCAATATCGCCGGTCGAAACGGATCGAGATACTGCTTTCCCTGTGGCGGGTCGGTCACAGTGGAATGCCGACGCCTTAAACGATCGAGAGCCGCCTCCAAACAATCCAGAGCCGGTGATGCGAGCATGCGCTCCGTCCGGATACGCTCGCGCAACGACGCTATCGGCAACCCGCATCAGCGCCGGCGTCCACCGCGATGATGATTTTTTGCAACAGTCGAAATGAATCGGCATCCGGCCGGATTGCGGAATGTTACATTGTAACTGAAGTTGCCGGCGGCGCGAGTTGGAAAGCGCCGAAGGCGTGACGACCATGGATTGGTTCCGGTCGCGGGCGAGATCGGGTGCGTGCCTGGCGCTGTTCGCGCTGGCGGTGCAGCTTGCCGTCTCCTTCGGGCATGTGCATCTCGACGGCGCCGCGTTCGGGCGCTCGCCCGCGCTCGAGCGTGGCGAGGCAACCGCCGTCGCGACGACCGCGCCCGATCCCGGCAGCAGCGAGATCCCCGCGCTCGCGGACGACTGCTGCGTGGTCTGCGCGCTCATCCATCTCGTCGGCACGCTGGTCACGGCCGCGGCGCCGCCGCTGCCGTTGCCGATCCGTTGCGGCCGATTGCGGCTTGCGGCCCCCGTCGCATTCGATCTGACCGGCGCGCCGCTCGCGCTCTTTGAGGCCCGCGCCCCTCCCATCGCCTGACGGCTGTCGGACCGACCGCGCCCGCGCGGTCGGCGCCGACATCGTTCCGGAATGCGAGGGGTGGGGGTCGAAATGTCCGTGCGTAATCTGCGTAATCGTCGTGTGCTCCTGTTGAGCAGCTCGGCGCTGATGTCGCTGTGTTGCTGCGTCGGCGTGGCCGTGTCGCAGCAGCCCTCCACGCCGCCGCAGGAGACCTCGCCCGCGCCGCAGGAGACGCCGCCTGCGCCGGCGCCGCAGGAGACCCCGCCGGCCACCCCGACTACTCCCTCGACTCCGCCCGAGGCTCCGCCGCCGACGCCGCCGACGCCGGAGACCACGCCGAGCCCGGCGCCCGAGGTCACGGTCCCGCAAGTCACCGTCGAAGCGCCGAAGCCGAGACCGGCGCCGCGCGCGCCCGCCGGCCCGCCCCCGCGCCGGCGGCCACGAACGCCGCACAGCCTCCGGCGTCGCTGACCACGGTCACCAGCGATCAGATCCAGTCGAGCCCCAGCAAGACCCTGGGCGGCCTGTTCTTCACCATGCCCGGCGCCACCTCCGGGGGTCTCGCGCCGGGCTCGCAACGCCCGGTGCTGCGCGGCCTCGACGATTTTCGCGTCCGCATGCAGGAGAACGGCGTCGGCTCCATGGACGTGTCCGACCTCGGCCAGGATCACGGGGCGCCGATCGATCCGCTGTCGATCCGGAAGGTCGAGATCCTGCGCGGCCCGGAGGCGCTGCGCTTCGGCTCGCAGGCGGTGGGCGGCATCGTCGACGCGAGCAACAACCGGATTCCCACCGCCGCGCCGCCGCTGGGCTGGGCGGCGGAAATCCTCGGCGCCACCACCACCGTCGACCGCGGAATCGAAGGCGGGGTTCTGCTCGACGCCGGCGGCCGCGACTTCGCCATCCATGCCGACGCCTACGGCCGTCACAGCAACGACTATTTCATCCCGAGCTATCCGTATCTGTTCCCGCCCGACCCGGCGCCGGCGTTCAACGGCAAGCAGCCGAACTCGGGCCTGCATTCCGAAGGGCAGGCGATGGGCGGCTCGCGGTTCTTCGACAACGGCTACGTGGGCGCCGCCTATTCCCGCTTTACCAGCGTGTATCGCATTCCGACCCTCGACGGCGCGGCGACCAATACCCGGATCGACCTGCGGCAGTCGAAGTTCACGGGGAAGGGCGAGTTTTGGTCGCAGAGCGCGGCGATCGACGTCATCCGCTTCTGGGTCGGCGCGGTCGAGTACGAGCACAACGAGCTGGGGCTCAACGGCGACGGCGTCGACGCCGTGCGGGCGACCTTCATAAACCACCAGCAGGAGGCCAAGGCCGAGATCAGGTTCATGCCGATGACCACGCCGTTCGGCGCCTTGATCAGCTCCGTCGGCGCGCAGTTCGATCACCAGCAGCTCGATACCTCGGGCGATGCCGGCGGGCTGCTCAACTCCGCCCGCACCAATCGCGCCGCCGCCTATTTCTTCAACGAGCTCTGGCTCACCGACACGCTGCGCACCCTCATGGCCGGGCGCATCGAAAGCGTCCGCCTGGACGGGATCGCCGGCATTTTTCCGGCGGCCCTGGTGCCGCCGCCGGACGCGCCGGATTTGTCGCGACGCTCGCTCGCGTTCACGCCCAAGAGCATCAGCTTCAGCGTGCTCAAGGACCTGCCCTGGTACACGGTGGCGCGCGCGACGGTGCAACGCGTGCAGCGGGCGCCGACCGCGCTCGAGCTCTTCGCCCACGGCGCGCACGACGCGCCGGGCACGTTCGAGATCGGCGACCCGAACCTGCAACCCGAGACCGCCAAGACCGCGGAGATCGGCCTCAAGCGGACCCAGGGAGAATTCCGCTTCGATGCCAAGGCCTATTACACCCGCTACGACCAGTTCATCTTCCGGCAGTTCACCGGCATCGAATGCGGCGGGGATTTCGCAACCTGCGGAACGGGCACCGGCTTCCTGCAGACCGTCTACTCCCAGCGCGACGCGATCTTCCGCGGCGTCGAGCTCGCCTGGCAATGGGACCTGCTGCCGGTGGCGATGGGCATATTCGGGGTCGACGGCCAATATGATTTTCTGCGCGCCACCTTCACCGACGGCAGCAACGTGCCGCGCATTCCGCCGATGCGCCTCGGCGGCGGCGCCTATTGGCGCAACGAGAATTGGTTCGTGCGCATGGGCCTCATCCACGCCTTCGGACAGAAGGACCTGGCGCTCAACGAGACGCCGACCGCCGGCTACAGCCTGCTCAAGATGGAGATCAGCAACAAGCAGTTCTACCGCTATACGCCGTGGGGACCGATCGAGATCACGACCGGGCTCGTCGGCGACAACCTGCTCGACATCGATGTCCGCAACCACGTGCAGTTCCACAAGGACGAAATCCTGTGGCCCGGACGCTCGGTCAAGCTGTTCTTCAACGCCAAGTTCGGCGCCGAGCCGCCGCTCGGCAAGGACGGCTACCCGATCGGCTCCAGGGCGCCGATCGGCTACGGCCTGCCGATGCTCACCAAGGAACCGATGGCCTGGACCTGGGCCGGCCCCTATCTCGGCTTCAACGTCGGCACCGGCGCCGGCCGGTCGCGGACGCAAGCGCTGTTCAGCGACGCGACGACCGGGGCGCCGCTGTTCGCGACGGCCTCATCCGACCGTCTCAACGGCCTGATCGGGGGCGCGCAGGCCGGCTACAATTGGCAGTGGGGCAATTGGGTGTCCGGAATCGAGGCGGACATCCAGGGCTCGAACCAGCATTCGACCCCGAGCCATGTCTGCCCCGGCGCGGTCTGCAACCCCGCGATCACCGCCGCCGGCTTCGATGCGCCGGTGACGACGCGCTTCGACCAAGGTCACCGACTGGACTGGTTCGCCACGCTGCGCGCGCGTCTCGGCGCGACCGTCACGCCCGACGTCATGGCGTATGGCACCGGCGGCCTGGCGATCGCCTCGATCAAGACGTCGGGCGTCGTCAACGGCTCGAGCCTCGCGGTCACGCCCGTCCTCGACGACGCCGGCAATCCCGTCCTCGACGAGAACGGAAATCCCGTCACCGCCACCAACGTCACCCCGGCCGGCGCTGCCTTCACCCAGGTGACCCTGAAGACCGGCTGGACCGCCGGCGCCGGCATCGAAGCCCGCCTGTTCGGGAACGTGACCGGCAAGGTCGAGTACCTTTACATGGACTTCGGCACGATCACGGCCGGTGTGACCAACCCGCTGAACTCGACCGGCCCCTATCTCGGTTTCAACATCGGCCGCGGCGCCGGCCGCTCGCGGACCGAGGCTCTGTTCAGCGATGCGACAACCGGGGCGCCGCTGTTCGCGAGCAATTCGTCCGACAGCCTCAACGGCCTGATCGGGGGCGCCCAGGCCGGCTACAATTGGCAATGGGGCAGTTGGGTCAGCGGCATCGAGGCGGATTTGCAGCTCTCGGCCCAGGGTGCAAACCCGAGCCACGCCTGCCGGAGCGCAAACTGCAATCCCGCCATCGACGCGCTGGGCAT
>WNFC01000753.1_pt1 | contig 33053 bp, 25 predicted proteins | sample 5400541 | NCBI WGS metagenome assembly WNFC01 (sample SAMN13153342, study PRJNA577476) | soil metagenome | isolation source: 120 cm saprolite under Douglas fir tree site 2 hole 2 replicate 1 | place: USA:California | collected 2015-04-18
GAACTCGCTGAAGTCGGTCTGCCAGACCCGGTTGCGTTCGCTCGGCGGATCCCGGAACAGCTTGCGCCGCAGAACCGCCCAGGACTTGCGATCGGCCCGAAACCCGCGCGGCAGCAGCAGCCCGCGGCGACGCAGCGCCGCTCGACCGTCGAGGTCGACACAGCATGGCCATCGGCGCGCACCATCGCCGCGATCTTCCGGTGCCCCCACGCCATTTTCGAATTTACAATTGGCTCCGGACCAGGGATTCGAACCCTGAACCTTGCGGTTAACAGATCGCTGCGGCCCGTTCAGAAATGGCGATCCGAATTCGCCAAGTGCCGCTGAGTATCGCCAATTGCCATGGTTTATCGCCGGCGTTGCTGTACGCCGGGCTCCTCAGACTCAGGGAGTGAGGCTAAGGCAATTGTGCAGGCTCACTCTTCATGCGCTCACTCTCAAGCCTGAAGTGCACCGGTGGTTGGGTCGTGATCAGAGTCCCGTTTTTGTCGAGCTTTTCAGCAGTAATCGCGCAAGCAAATTTGTTTGTATCAGTCATACGGCAGGTCGCGCTGAGCTTGTTTATGACGGTAGGGTCTCCGGGATTCGGGGCACCGGGCAGGTCGTGTTCGTACCTGTAAAACACAAAGCCGAACTTGTCGTCACCACCGTTCGCTGGCTCCCATGCGCCAATGGCCCCTTCCACTTGGCCAGTGACCCTCTCAATCATTCCTCCGTCTGACGTGTAAGTGGCGATCGCCAAACCAGCCACGTTACCTTTCAGATCCAGCACCCTACCAAGCCACGTTCCAGGTAAGACTTTCTTTACGTCAGCCATCTATCTATCTTCCTCCGTGAATTCCGGACCTCTGTTGCGATCACCTAGCGATGCTGCCCGATCCTGGATCCAACCGAGTGGAGATCTGTCGGGCCCCTGAATGACGATTCCTTGAGCGGTCACCGCCTCAGCCAGCCCGCCCCCTGGCTCACGAATCTCGTGGAGCATCTTCTTAAGGACGCACCTGGGAGCGACCCCGCAGCGACCTTTGCAGAAGCATGCTGATGTCGCTGGGAGAGATGATTCCGACCAGCCGACCACCGTCGACGACCAGCGTGCGTCCTTCACTGCAGCCGTCCGAGACACCGAGCAAGTTTGTGACCGGGTCAGCGGGATCGGCCGTGGACACGCTGTCGAGCGGGCAGGCGACGTCTTTGATGAGAGTCGTCGCTCGAGCTTCCGGAGCGACGTTCTTGACAGCTGCCAGGGTCAATAGTCCGCTCAACCGGCCACCTGCGTCATGGGTTGGAAACGTCGAGTGCCGCGAGGCCAGCACGTAGCTGTGAAGTGCATCCTCGACACTGATGTTGTCGGGAGCCTGCGTGGGATTGGGGGTCATCAACTCGCGCACGTTGATCCCGGACAGCGCCTCGCGGATCAGTCCGCCGGCCTCTTCCGAACGCGCCGCGTTGAGTAGGAACCAACCTAGAAAGACGGACCAGACGCCTCCGATCAAGCTGCCCGCGAAAACAAAGGTGGCCAGGCCGTATGCGATAAGGAGGTAAGCGAAGCCCATGCCGATGCGGGCCGCGATTCTGGTTGCTCGCAGACGATCACCCGTGCGCAGCCAGATCAAGGATTGCAAGAGCCGGCCCCCGTCGAGCGGGAACGCTGGGACCAAGTTGAATACACCGAGCGAGATGTTGATGTAGCCCAGCCACGACAGAGTCGCGGCCAGAAGGCCTGGATGTGCGCTTCCGCCTGCCGCGATTGAGATGAGATAGAAAACCGCGCCCAGAACCAGGCTGGTAAGAGGACCCACAAACGTGAACAGGGCTTGTGTGGCAGGAGAATTGGTATCGCTGCTGAATCGCGATACGCCACCAAACAGCCAAAGCGTGATCCCCTCGACCTTGACCCCCCTTCGCACCGCTACAACGGAGTGAGCGAGTTCGTGCGCAAGCAGTGAAGCGAGGAAAACGACGGCTGAAATCACGCCGGCTGCCCAATAGGCGCCAGAGGTCTGGCCGGGTGCGGCCGAAGGTAGGAGGCTGCTTGCCAGGCTCCAGGCGATGAGGGCGGCAACTACCACGAGGCTCCAGTTGAAACCCACATGGATGCCGAAGATGCGGCCCAGACTGACGTTCTCGTTCATGCCTCTCCTCTCGCTGCGAGCGCGGACTCGCTGGTTGTAGTCGATGCCGTTTGCGGCCGTGACCTGTCGGTTGGGCGCCTACGCGTAGGTTTCCATGATCGTGTTTGAAATCACCGGAGCGAGCTGAACGCGGCGCGCAGCTCCTGCGAGAACAGACGCGGCTGTTCCCATGCGGCAAAGTGCCCACCCTTGTCGACCTCGTGGAAGTAGACGAGGTTGGCGTAGGCGCGCCGAGCCCATGTCTCCGGTGGTCGATAGACGTCGTCTGGAAATACCGTGATGCCAACAGGCAGCTTGATCTCGGCGGTCTTCCACAGCGCCGCTGCGGTGGGATTGCGTCCACCGGTATCGAAGTACAGCCGGGCCGACGAGGCGGCTGTGTTGGTGAGCCAGTACAGCGTGATGTCATCCAGGACATCGTCTTTCGTCGGCGACTTCTCGGCGTCCTCGCCGTACGTCCACTGAGAGAAGCCTGGATGTACGAGCAGGAACGCAGCGAGACCAGCAGGAGAGTCCGTGAGGCCGTACCCGACTGCCTGAGGCCGCGCCGTCAACATCGCGAAGTAGGCACCACTGCCCGACATTCCGTAAGTCCGGAGCGCCTGAAATACCGCCGACTCCTTGTCAGAGAGACCCGCTGGTGGCGGACCACCCGTTAGTAGTGCCGCGCCTACCTCAGGCGGAACCGTCGCTGGCAAGTTGAGATGGATGCCGAGCAATCCCGCCACCGCCTGGCGCGCCATCTCGCTCGAGATGGGCGCACCCCAGTCGCCGCCCTGGGCGACATAGCGGGTGTAACCCAGACGCTTCATCAGCTGTGCCCAGACCTGCGCGACATGCTCGGGGCCCCAACCCGTGGTCCTTGGCCTGCCGGAAAAGCCGAAGCCCGGCACTGAGGGAAGCACAAGGTCGAATGCATCCTCAGCGCTGCCGTCATCTGAGGTTGGATCGGTGAGCGGACCGATTACCTTGAGGAGCTCGATCACAGAGCCCGGCCAGCCGTGCGTGATCATCAAGGGAAGCGCGTTCTTGTGACGCGACCGGACGTGGATGAAGTGAATGTCCAGCCCGTCGATATTCGTGATGAATTGCGGTAGTCCGTTCAGCCTTGCCTCCACCTTGCGCCAGTCGTAGCCAGTCCCCCAGTAGCGAACGAGGCCCTGGAGCTTCTCAAGCTGCGCTCCCTGCGCTCGATCCGTGACCGTTTCCCGGTCGGGCCACCTCGTTGCATTTACGCGCCTGCGCAGGTCGTCGAGGTCCTCTTTGCGAGCCTCGAAATGGAACTGCCGGATTGAAACATCGGCGACGGTTGTTGCGGACACTTGTTCCTCTCCTCCATCAGTGACAAGCCAGTCTGCTGTCCTACTTGAGGACGCCACGCGCAACGCCCCACAGCTGTCTGTCGGGCACGTCCGCCGGGTTGCCGATCAGGTGGCGAATCTTGATCTGCGGAAGCAACATGACGGTCGGGTCTGCTTCGCTCGGGTATGTCATCCCATACGGGTGAGTGAAGTCAGTGGTCGATCCATTGACAATTGGAAAGTACGCGGGCGCAGTCGCGGGCGAGTCTGCGGTATCGATGATCCACACCGTCGTCCCCGGATTGCTGCAGGGCTGGAAGGTGAGCCCTTCGTTTTGGAAGGCGGTGGTGGCGAGGCCAGAGCACAAGCCGCTCGGCACGCCAAAGGGCGCGTACTCGATCTGCGCCGCGAGCTCGGTGCCGTAGTGACTGTTCACATCGGCCGACACCATGCCGGCGGCAAAGAAACTTGACACGGTGCCTCTGCGGGGGACGATGAGGTCTTCCGCAGGGTCTGAACTGCTAGCGCGGTGCATGATCGCAGGCTGGCCAGCCTCCGCCAGTCCCTGGAAGATGGTCTCAACGAAGCCCGGGTTGGTCGAGGTCCCGAACTCAGGGGTAAAGACTTCAATGCACCCTTGGCCGCAGGCGGGAGTGGCGGCAATCGCGGAGAGCGTACCTACTGTGCTAGCGCCGCCGACCATGGTCAGGGCCGCCATGGCGGCGATCACCTTGCTTTTGATGGACATAACGGTTTCCTCCTTGGCGGCCATCGTTGTGGCCATATCACGCTCCTGCTACGTGTGATGGCTCCAAATCGTCCGCCCCCACGGCACGCGAGTCTTGAGTCGAATGACGCGATTTCGAGTCGGCCCTAGACTTTCAAACACCAGGAGGCTCGGGTTGAGAGGCGGGATCGATGAGTGACTTCGGCGCTCTCCGCCGCGAGGGTGTGGACCTGGTAGGCCGGAGCCGGGAGCTCGAACTGATCTCCGGCTTTCTCGACCGTGCAGGGCGAGAGGGTGAGGCCTTGCTGCTCAATGGCGAATCTGGCGTCGGCAAGACCGCCATCCTCGACTACGCAGCGGACTCGGCCCTGGCGGCAAAGGCGCGCGTCGTCCGGGCGGCCGGTGTGGAGTTCGAGGCCGAGATGAGCTTCACCGGCCTCAACCTGACGCTTCTTCCCCTGCTCGGCCTGCTCGGCGGGCTGAATACGGTGCATCGCGAAGCGCTGAACGTCGCGCTCGGGCTGGGTGAGGGCAAGATGCCCGGCCTCATGCTCATCTCGAACGCAACGCTCACACTCTTTCGTCAGGCCGCAGCGGATCGTCCTCTGTTGGTGATGGTGGACGACCTGCACTGGGTCGACCGCGCGAGCGCATTCGTCCTTGGGTTTACCGCACGCCGGCTGAGTGGCAGCAGGGTTGGCTTCTTGGCGGCCTCACGCTTGGGTCACGAGAGTTTCTTCGATCGTTCCGTGCTGCCGGAGTTGGTTGTCCAGCCACTCGACGACCAGGCGGCAAGCCGGCTGGTGAGTGATCGCTTCCCGGACCTCGCTCCGGCCGTGCGCAAGCGTGTTCTTGATGAGGCACGGGGCAATCCTCTGGCCCTTCTCGAGATGCCCGCGGTCCTCTCGGCGGCGCAGCGTGCCGCGCTTCAACCCTTGCCCCCTTCCATGCCGTTGAGTCGACGACTCCAGGCGTTGTTCGCGTCGCGAATTGCGGAGCTACCTCCGGCGACGCAGGACCTGTTGCTGCTGATGGCACTGGATGGCACCGGAGACGTTCGTGTACTTCGGGGCGTCTCCGACGGAGGCACCGGACTGCAGGCTATTACGCCGGCAGAAAAGGCACTTCTGGCTTACCTCGATATCGATGCGCGGCGGCTCGCGTTCCGCCATCCTCTGATCCGGACCGCAGTGGTAGACGCGTCGTCGGCCGACGCACGACTTCGAGCCAATGCGATGCTTGCCAAGCTCTGGGCTGATCAGCCGGAAAGGCGCGCCTGGCATCTCTCAGAATCCACAGTCGAGCCCGACGAACAAGTTGCTGAACTGGTCGAACGGGCAGCCTACCGGAGCCTGCGTCGCGGTGATGGAATCGGGGCGATCTCGGGATTCACCCGGGCCGCGGAGCTGAGCCCTCGCCGGACTGACCGCAGCCGCCGCCTGGCCAAGGCGGCATATGTCGGCGCGGACGTGACAGGAGATTTGCAGAACGCCGCCCGACTCCTGGCCGACGCGCACAGCGCCGACCCTGAGTTCAAGAACACGCTGCAGGCCGCGGCGACGGCCGCCGTCGTGCTGATCAACGGAATCGGCGATGTCGACACAGCGCACCGTCTGCTTGTCGCCGCCATCGAAAGCACGCCGGATGCCGGGGATCCCGCATACGAAACCGCCCTCAGCACCTTGGCTCTCATCTGCTACTTCGGCAGCCGAGAAGAGATGTGGGCGCCGTTCCACTCTGCCGTTACCCGGCTTGGACCTGCGACTCCCGCGACGCTGCGCCTTAGCTATAGCACCTGGGCCGACCCCGTTCACACAGCAGTGGCGACGCTCCCCGAGCTCGAGCAGGCCATTGCACGTCTCTCGAGCTCACTCGATCCGACCGAGATAATTGGAGTCTCGTTCGCGGCCGCTTACGTAGACCGACTGGGCGGCTGTAGGCAGGCGTTGTCGCGAGTCGTAGAGGATGGGCGGGACGGGGCGGCCCTGGTTTCGGCCATCCAGGCGATGGTCCTCCTGGCGCGGGACGACTTTGTGACGGGCGATTGGGCCAGTGCGCACAACCTCGTCAACGATGCGATCGGGCTCTGCGACACGACCGGCTACGAACTGTTTGCGTGGTCGGCGCGATATCAGCTGGCAACCATCGCTGCACTGCGCGGCGACTTCGACACGGCACGGGCTTTGACCGACGCAATGGCGCATTGGGCGGAGCCACGACGGGTTCGGGCCGTGGCCGAATACTGTTCACACGCGAGGTGTCTTGTGGCCCTCAGCAAGGGCGACTTCGAGGAGGCATATCAGCAAGCGACCGCAATCGGCCCTGCCGGGAATCTCGCCACACCAATCGCCTCGCTGGCAGTGATGGACTTCGTCGAGTCGACAGTACATACTCACCGCCACGCTGAGGCAGCCGCGCATGTCAAGGCGATGCACGAGGCGGGTGTGTCGGAACTGTCGCCGCGATTTGCCTTGTTGGCAATGGGTTCCGCCGCGATCGCCGCCGAAGACGACACCGCATTTGCGCTGTTCGAAGAGGCGCTCGCAATCGACGGCATCGAGCGCTTTCCGTTCGACCCGGCGCGCGTCGAGCTCGCCTACGGTGAACGGCTCAGGCGAGCTCGGTCCCTGGTCAAATCACGTTTTCATCTCGGCCACGCTCTGCGGACCTTCGAACGCCTCGGCGCCCGACCGTGGGGGGATCGGGCCGAAAACGAGCTTCGAGCCACCGGTCAAACTAAGCCACGTCGCGGTCACGCCGGGATGGAGTCGCTCACTCCGCAGGAACGTGAAATAGCCCTTCTCGCAGCTGCGGGCTTGACCAACAAGCAGATCGGTGAGCGCCTGTTTCTGTCGCCTCGGACCGTCGGCGGCCATCTGCATCGGCTGTTCCCAAAACTTGGTGTCCTGACGCGGGCAGCTCTACGGGACGCGCTCAGTTCGCTGTCGCAGGAGCAGGGTGGCGGGTAGCCTCAGATGACTCACTTGTCAATCGCGGCATCGGTAACGGCATCGATCGCTGCCAGCATCTCTGCCAGCTCGGCAGCGAGGCCGTAACGCGCTGCCAGCGCCGACGGCTCGGCGTAGCCGATTTTCGTCTCGCATCCATCCACCCAGACGACCACCTTCTGTGGGACATCCAGAGCGGCCAGCGGCTGGGCTGCCATCACGGCAGCCGCGGACGCCGTCCTGCCAAACGTAATGACCTGCAGTTCACGAAGATCGAATCGAGAGGCCCCCGCCTCAGCGCTGAGGTCGATTACTGCGAACACACTCATGCCCCGCGCCTCGACGATGGCCTTCAGGCGCGCGACGGTGTCTTTCACCGACCACGGGCTGAGCTTTGTGACGACCACTTTGCCTCGCTCGCTCATTTGCGGCGATTCTGGGACGCAGTCCGGTCACAAGTCTTAGGTCAAATGACCTGATCTCGGCCTCGGCCGAAAGCCTCAAATTCAGAATCTGGTCGGGGCCCGGGGTGTGTGATTTCAATAGATAGCGGAAGGGAATTAGGGTTCCGGATTTGAACGCGGGGGCCCTCACAGTCCCGAACCGGCGTAAAGTCGTGTCCTCTTGTGTCCTGTGGTGTGACCCGACCGCCGGAGAGAAGTCTAGTCGTGCGTCTAGATCGAGTCATTTGACGCAAGACTGGTTTCACACCGCCGCGCAGCATGGTGGCCACCGCCACATCGACATGTGCACAGGAGGCTGCCCACTGTCCGCAATGACCGCCGACGATGTCGCGATTCGCCGGTTTCCAATCGGAGGCGCTTGAAGAATTCTTGTCGATGAGCTCATCTTCGCTCGGTCTGTCGATCCTCGAACGCCTCGCTCGGAGAGGTCATCACGGCACGTCCCCGCAGGAGTTCTCGCGACGCGCCTTGATCGGTTCCGCGGCTGCCACTAGCGCCTTACATATCTAGGCAGCGGTGACAAGTTCGGCTGAGGTTCCTAGTAGTGCTCGTATCAGTCGCGTGCTGTAAGCAGACAAGGGAGAATTGAAATGCCGATCAAAAGGTGGCGTCCGCTGTTGATTGCTGCGGTTGTGTTGGCTGCACTCGTGGTCATGTTGCCAGGCCAGCTCGCTTCCGCTCAGGGCGGCCTCGACAGCAAGAAAATCGGGTTCAATGGAGTCAGGCCGACGATCGTCTTGGTTCACGGGGCGTGGGCTGACGCCTCAAGCTGGAAGGGTGAGGTCCTCGCCCTTCAGTCGCAAGGTTTTACCGTCGTCGCACCGCCCAACCCACTGCGCGCGTTGAGCGAAGACTCAGGCTACCTCCGCAATTTTCTGAGCACGATATCGGGGCCGGTTGTCCTAGTCGGTCATTCGTATGGTGGCGCCGTCATCACCAACGCAGCGACCGGGAATCCAAACGTCAAGGCGCTGGTGTTTGTGGATGCCTTCATCCCCGCCCAGAATGAAGTCGTCGCGCAACTGCCGGGCTCGCAGTCCTGCCTCGCTGGTTCCAATGTGGATGCGAGTAAGGTTTTCAACTTCGTTCAGGATCCAGCACTCCCAGCGGGGGACGTGGACACCTACCTGAAGGCCGAAGCGACGTCACTGTATCCCGGGTTCGCGGCATGCTTCGCCAACGGCTTCTCGCCACGACAGGCGGCCGAGCTGCAAGCGACCCAACGGCCCCTTGCGTTTGGTGCAATTGTCGAGCCGTCGGGGGTTCCCGCATGGCAGACGATTCCCTCCTGGGACCTGATCGGCACCGAGGACCACGTCATCACTCGAGCAGCGCAGCAGGCTATGGCGAATCGCGCTGGTTGTCACGTCAGCTATTTCGACGTCGGGCACCTGGGTCTGATCCTCGAGCCCGACGCTGTCGTCGAAGTGATCCACGCCGCGGCTCAGGCGACAGCTTGATGTTAGGCGCGCCCCAAAAGCCAACTGATGGAGAGACAACCAAAATGCAACCCACGGGCGAGCCAAGACGAATTCCTCGCAAATGACCGTACCCAACCGACCTGTCGAGCTACAACGGCACTCAACTGGGGCAAGGGGCCGGGGGATACGGCCCTCGGCCCCACCTCTGCTCTCGCTGATCTCCGCTGACTTCCCGTCAAATCGGGATAGGCATACGGAGGGTTTCGGTTCCCCAATGCCTGGGTAATCGGCTGTTCCGGGTCGCAATCGGCGATCATTGAGAACGTACAGGTCTTGCTCGAGGGCTGCACCAAGCATCGGAACGACTCGGTCTTTCTGAATCACAGACTCCACATCATGGGTCGGGAGGACTCGGACACGGTCGATGTGCCGCCGGGCTCGCAGCCTCTGTCTTCGTCGACGTGGTCGAGCAGCAGGAGCCAGTACACACGAAGCAACCTGGGCGACCGTTTATTTGCTACTCGAATGTCAACCTTAGTGGGCCGCTGTCGCCCATCAGCCGCACAATGACCCTCGTCGCGCAGGGAGGCGGCACAGAGGCCAGGATCAACGTGCAGCTGATGCGAGGCTCAGACGGCCGCATGCAGCTTGTGCAGCTGGCAGGCGGATCCTAGCCCTTACCACTCACCTCAGGGTTAAGGCCGATCAGGTTGTGGCGGCGGGCGGAACCGGCGCGGGGACCGACTTCGGCAACTCAAAGACGAAACGCAACAGCATCTCGACGAATGTCACCAGCGCGATTGCATCATCGGTCTTCATGAGGACGATCTCGTGGTTAGCCTCATTGCTGCGGGTGCGAATGTAGTCAACCCAGTCCTGGCTGTTCGGAGGGGCGTAGCCCTTGTTGATCAGGTATGTGATGTATTCGAGGAAGTTCTTATTCTTGTCGGCTCCCTTGTCCACCGCGATGTGCATAAGGATCTTGCGACAGGTCAGAACAGCCGCCGTGTACGCACCTGCTGCCGTGGCCGTTCTCGCCTCGGCGAATAGGCTCTCGGTCTCGGCGGGAAGATGTTCGACCGGGTTTCCTGGAAGCGGCCCAGGTGAATACTCTCGATCCCCCTCCAGGAAAAGCGTCGGACCATTGCAATAACTGCACGGGCGTATGTACATGAGATGCCCCTGTGCATCCGCAATCTGCCATCCCGTTTGCGCTCCAACTTCTCGGTTGCAATACCCGCACTTCCATTGAGCCGCTGGCACCGATTGTTGGCTGGTCCATCCTCGGTCCTTCGTGAGATAGAGGAACTTAGACGCATCCACACGGACATCCTAGGTCGCGCGGAAGACACCCGGTTGCCAACAAGCCGCCAACGGACGGGTTTCAAGAGGAGGCTGTCGTTAACCCCGGCTTGACGCTCTAACGGGGAGAGCGGTGGTCGGGGGCCCGGGATTTGAACCCGGGGCCTCACGGTCCCGAACCGTGCTCGCCCAAGTCCTCGACTGACCAGAAAGCTCCTAGACAGGCTTCCTGCACGGGATCGCAGCCGGCATTGCGTTTCGGACAGTTTGGCAAACCGTTGCTAGGCTGCGGACATCGGAGTCTGATCGAAAGCAACCCGCCGTCGCTATTGCCAAAGGTTAGTTTCGGCGTCAGCGCGGGCTCGCCACATATATAGAGGACGCGCGCGCAAGCCAAACTACTGATAGCGGCAACTTATCGAGTGCACCCTCGGACGCCGCTACGCATGACTGCGACGCCGCCACATATGAGAGGACGCGCGCGAGATTCGCTCGGGTTTCCAAAGCCCGCCGACGGTTTTGAAGACCGCGGGGCTACTGTCCGTAGTCGTCCATAGCTGACCGCCCACGTTCGGTTATGTGCCGTTGAATTCCGCGCTCGTCCGCTGCCGGCCACCTCCGTCCGTCGAGTTGGCTGTCATCTTGGCTGTCAGCGGACCGAATCGACACGCCCTCGAAATACCTTTCTGGTGCCCAAGCCCGTTACGGCACGACCCGGGCAATTTCTGTCCAGCGACTCGTCTGCCAGATTTCGTGGTTTGCGTGGCCGTGCTAAGGACAAGGCGTTTCGAGTCCATAGCGGTGGGCCGTAGTTTCCGTAACGCGAACCGCGAGCTGGACGTCGTCGGACGAACCCTCCGAGTCTAATTACCCCCATCCTCAAGGCGTGAAGAAAGCACGCCGCGGGGCCGTGGGCTCCCTACCGGAGAACGGGCGGTCCGAGCAGAGCTGCACCCACCAAGAAGAGAGTTCCCGCCAGGCCGCGAATGCATGCCATTCCGGGGCAGGCGGCAGATTACCTCGCCAGAAGTAGGGCAGCGCTCTAATGACTGGCAGACGAGCCTTCAAGGCATAGAGCCAGTAAAGTGAGTTCCAGTCACTCGCCCACAAACCGGCCATCTGGAGCGACTATGAAATCGACAATCAGTGGGTGGAAGGCAGAGAGGCCAAAGTCGTCGATGGCTATTCGGACGCGGAGATCGTTGCCGTTCCGGCCGTCCCAGAACGCCTGAACCTCGATCTGATAGCGGTTGCCTGAAGGGGCGACCACCTCGGAAACGTCTTGATCATTGAGGCATCGGAGCAATTCTTCGCGTGGACGGCTGCGGTAGCGCGAAGCAACCTCGTTGGCAATTCGCTCCGCTTCAGGCCTGTTCATCGCCTCGGCCACGAGCTAAGCGCCACGACCTGCCAATCCCGCCGCGCCGCAATCGCCATCCTCCCTCAGATTTCCGTTAACCGCTGGGCTAAGACGTGCGGCTCGACTCCGACCCGCACGGCCACTCGGCTCGCCATCGAGTCGGGATAACTGAGGATCCTGACCAACAGGGCCGCCAGTTGAAGCTCCGTATCGGGTTGTGCCTCTGACGCGATCGCGTCAAAAGCCTCGTTGACCAGAGTGGCGGGCCGATCCTGCATAAAGGGTGACCGGGCGCTCCATTCCGCATCGACGGCTTCGTCCAATCGGCTGAGATCGCCTCCCACCGCGTCGAGGAGCAGTGCCGCGAAGTCGTCTTGCGCCTTCGCCGCCACGTGGAGGATGAGCCCAGAGATCAGAAACTTCCCGCCTCGTTCTTCGGCTTCCCGTTGTGCTGAACCAAATACGCGCTTGGCACGAGCGTCAAAGAGACCGATTGGGTGGCGCTTACGAGGTTCGCCCGTCATCAATCACCGCCCATCCCGCTGCGCCGCATCGCCGGGCAAGGATTAGTAGAACGCGACCTACGCCACAGATCGCTCCCATCAAAACTTGCACCGAGCGGAGCGATTTCGAATTCGGTGGGACGGCACGAAGGCCAACCGGATCGGTGATCACGGTCTTCTGACCCAGGGGACGATCACTCGCGTCAGCCATCGGTTCGCCGCCCAGGCAGCTGGAAACAACAGGACCCCGCAAACCGGCATCACGACGAGGAAGTAGACAACTCGCGAGTACGCGACATCGACCAGAGCCGCTGCGAGGAGGCTTACACCGGCCGCGATTGCCACCCACCAGACCAGTAGTCCCAGGAGCGACGCGCGACGGGTAGGCAACTGACGCATTCCAGGCTGGGGGGTCACATCCCGGGTGCCGGTCATGGTGCTGCTGGGATCCCGAGAGAGACCGCAAGGACCATGTAGCCGAAGGCCAGCACCTCGCACGCGCCAAAACCAATCACGATCGCGAGCAGCGCAATCTCTGGCGGTGACGGTTTTACCGACAATCGCGCGCCTGCGAGTGACAGTCCGAGGGTAGCCAACAGTAGGCAAGTCAGAGGTCCCAGTGTTAACCGCACTTCAATCGGATGAACCGTCTGACCCGTACTCCAGATCGCCCAAGCCACGAATATCACCGGAGCAACAACCAAGCTCGCGGATGCCGTCCAAGTTAGGGCCGTCCGGGGAAGGTGCACGGGTCCTAGTCTGCCTCGGCTTCCCCTGGATGAGCACGCCTAAGAACATCTATATCTCCTCGTCCCATCCAGGCGCCGCCAGGGCCGGACCTTGGTCACCTTCGCAGTCGCAAGCAGCGCTCTTGTCAAACCGCTCTCGGCCTGGGCCTGCCTGCGAGGTAGGCGATGAACGAATTGAAATAAGGATGACTAGACCCAAAGTCGCTGAATTGGATGAGCGGGATGCAGACTCGCTCGAAGCGGTGGCCCGGCACGGTGGTGGTAGCGGTTTGGATCGCCGCTGTGGTCGCGGGAGGCCTCCTAGATCAAGAAGGCCAACATCGGGCGTCACGGATCCTGGCCGGATGGGGGGTCGGTGCGGTGGGCATTGCACTACTGGTTGACTGGCAGGGCGTATCGCGGGAGGCGGCTGCCTACAACGCGAGGTGGTGGGCGCGGTGGCGACTGTTCTCGATGGGGTGGCAACGCTCTGACCGGTGGCAGTTTCTTCTGCTGCGTGCCTTTGGAGCGTTTGCTGCGCTGACGGGAGTCGTGCTGTTTATATCTGGCTTCGGTTGGTAGCGGGAGTGATCATTTCGTCGACGAGGTCGGTGCGAAGAAACCACCGGCTTCCCCGCGCAGATCGTGATCAAGCGAGAAAAGTGAGCAGCGACTAGTCGGCCAGCAGGTCTCGGAGGACGAGCACCGGGTCATCGAGGAACTCCCTCGTGATTCGGACATGGTCGAGATCGTCCCATACCACCCTCTTCGGCCCTGTATCCGGTCAGTGTGGTTCCTCGTACTCGGAGGCGAACACGTAGCTCACGGCCAGGCTGCGATACGGCCGCCAGCGGTCCGATATCTTGACCAGCTCTGCCTCGGAGGGAACGTGGTCGAAACCGTAGATCCGTTGGATCGCGCGCCGCAACGCGATGTCGCCGGTGAGAAAAACGTCTGGCCGGTTCAGCGCGACGAGCAGGAAACCGTGCGCCGACCACGGCCCGATGCCCTTCACCGCGGTCAGGGCTGCCTCGACCTCTTCATCTGTCATGCGTTCGAGCGCCGCATCGCTCAGCCGCCCATCGACGAATCGCTCCGCGAGCGCCCGCAGCGTCGCGCCCTTGCGAGCCGAGAGCCCGGCGGCACGGAGCAACTGCGGATCGGCTGCCAGCAGCTCGGCTGGCGACGGCAAACGACCGCCGAATCGCTGTTCGATGCGGGACACGATCGTGCGTGTCGCAGCCACCGACAGCTGCTGGCCGACGACCTGGAAAATGAGTGTCCCGAACGCATCGAGCGGCGGGAGCTCGTCCATCCACGCTCGCGGACGAAAGGCTGGATGCGCGTCGATGACGCCTGCGAGAACCGGATCGGCCTTGCGAAGGAACTCGCGAGCCTGTCGGTCGGCGAGCGCAGCGGGCTGCCGCGGACGAGCACCCACGCTCAGGCCTTGAGCAGCCGCTCGAGAACGTCGGGAAGCAGCACGACGCACAGCCTAGTTGGGAGTTCTGACGATGGTGTCTCCAACAACTTGGGCCGTGACTCGTGCACCCGTTGCTAAACAAGAATGAGCCGACCACTCGCGCCCTCCCGATTGCCGCCTCCTATGGATCCTTTATCTACCTGTTTCCGTCATCTCTACTGGGTAAGAGGCTGTGAACGCGGCTTCAGGCCTGCCTCGCGAAGGCTATCGCGTCACCTGCTGCAGCCTCAGAATGCGCGACTCATTCTCAACTAGCCAAGTTCGTGGCGATTGGGCGACTGAGTTCAACACGCGCAGTGGTTGAATGTGCCCGGTGAGCGCGGGTCACCACCACTCATCAGCCCACTACGGCAACAAGGATGCGGTCAGGGCCGTAATCGTCAGCGCCGTTGCGCTCGGTCTCGCCGCTCTCGCAGAGATCACTTCCTCGGTCGTCAGCGGATCCGCGAGCGTGCTTGCGGACGGGCTCCATAACTCTGGGGATGTCCTGACCAGCTTCATCCTTCTCTTCACCTTTGCGCTCGTACGACGACCGGCAACCAGACGATTCTCATCAGGCTACGGCCGTTTCGAGGATGTGGCGACCTTGCTGATCATCGTCGTCATCATCATCACCGCAGCGGTTGCCGCGGGCGAATCGGTGGCCAAGCTCATCTATCCAGCCACCTACTCAAACATTCCTTTGAGCCTGGGAGCCGCTTTCGTCGGCGTGGTCGCCAACCTGGGCGTGTCCGAGTACAGGATCAGGGTTGGCCGGGGCATCGGGTCCGAATCCTTGAAAGCGGACGGCATTCATTCGCGCATTGACGCCCTTGTCTCGGCGGGCGCCTTCGTCGGAATCGGGCTCGCCGGGCTAGGCCTACGGCTTGCCGATCCGATCGTCGGCATCTTGATTACCTTCGCCATCGTCTATGTCCTGGCCGGGACGGTGAAGCAGCTCTACTACCGGATGATGGACGCCGTCGATCCAACCATCGTTGACGAGATCTCAGGCGCAGCGAAGTCAGTCACAGGCGTTCTCGGAGTTCACGATGTGCGGGTTCGCTGGGTAGGGCGCGAGCTGGTCGCCGTCATGCACGTCGCTACCAATCCGAAGTCGACGCTCGAGGATGCCCATGCTCTCGCCATACGCGTTGAAGACGCGGTGTGCCACGAGGTGCCCGCCGCCAGACTCGACATTCACATGGACCCGGGGACGGCCAAGCACAAGCATGCTGTGGTCGGCACTCCACCCGATCCAGACGATGTTGACGAGGAACACGATCATCACCATGACGGGTCGCACGAGCCGGATGACCACCATCCCCAACGCTGATTAACTGGAGGCAATCGACGGCCGCCTTGAAACCCACTTACTGGGCACGCACCTCATGGTCGGCCGAGCGCCGGGAGATCTCAGACACTTACGACGCCCGTCAAACTCCGTTCAGACTCGGCTCTGCTGCTCGCGCCGCACTCTCAGGGCAGCTTCTTGATCTGTAGGTTGCGGAACTGAACTCGGGTTGGGAAGTCGTGGGCCTGCAATGCCAAGTAACCGGCGCCCTGCCTGGTGCTTACGTACGAGTTCACATGGGTGCCGTTCGAGGTGACGTTGAGCTGCGCGCCATTGGCCTCAATCAGGTACGTGTTCCACAAACCGATTGGTTGGATTGGAAAGGAAGTGGGTGCCTGGAGCGCGTAGACCGCACCCGTGCGATGGATGTTCGCCCCGTCAGGCGCTCCCACATCGTCGATCTGGATTTCGTGGCCCTGGTCCACGGCCGCCTGCAACGGATTGGCAGCCCCGGGACCTGGCGTGCGGATGAAGACACCCGAGTTATCACCCGTGTGGGTCTCGCGCCATTCAAGCCAGAGCTTGAAGTTGGTGAACTGCTCCTTGATATAGAAATGGAGGCCGTAGCCTCCCGACGTCTCAAGAACTGCTCCGAATCGGAGCATCTGGGGTTGGCTCCCGGGCTGCGAGACGAGCTGCCAATCAGCCGGATCCAACGAAAGTGGGCTGAAGCCAATCTCAGGAGGCACTGCAACCGCCGCCGCGACGATCGCTTCGGCCGTGCGCCTGGCCAGGCTGAGAGCGGTAAGCGAAGGATTGGCTGAGCCCAGGCTTGGAAAGACGGCCGGACCGGCGGCGTAGGCATTGGAGATGCCGTGGAATTTCCCGTTCGTGTCGCTGACCGACGAGCCCGGACTGCCTGCATAGAGCGTCCCCGCCTCGTGGTGCGTCGAACCTAGTCGGTCCCGCCAGAATCCACCCGTCTGGGGATCGACTGGAGGTGGGTTCTGCTGCCAGGCATTGACCTGGCCATTCCAGTACTCGACGTTCCCCGGCTGGCCGGCGAGCGCGGCCGCGAGCTGAAATGCCGCGGTATCCATGGCGAACCAGAGTTGGGTATCGCTCTGGTTCTTCACGAGGTTGACGTAGGCGCGGCGGCGCCCCACTTCATCGACCTCGGAACTGAGATCGATCCAGCTTGCAGCCGGGTCCGGGCTGAGATTCGGGTTCCCGGTCATCTCTCCGATGCCACGGAGGACGATGGTGATCCAGTTCGGGTCCTGGATCGCCCGAATGTGGTCCTGGAACTCGACGTCGGGGATTTGCTCCCACATGTTCTTCTCGGGATTGATTCCTCCGGTCGCCGCGGCACTGATCTGAAAGTGAAATTGCCGCCCCCCAGACTTGCCGCGGACAAGGAAGGCAGTGGTTTCCAGGTCTGCCGGCGCCCCAGCCGGAAGGCCGAGGGCTGTCCGTTTGATCCGTATGGTGATGTTGCTGCGCAGATGCGCCATCAGGTTCCCGGCGCGCGACGTGCCAAACGTGGTCGAACCGACGCCCAGAGAATCCAGTGCCAGCCTGGTGCTTTCGACGGTTCCGGCTGCCAGCACGACGGCGCAGTTCGGCGGAATCACCAGCGTTCTTCGTATTCCGTCGCTAACTAAATCGAGGCTGCTGATCGTGTTGCCGCTCAAGTTAAGTCGAACGACGTGAGTCCGCGGCACGACAAACAGGCGGCGGTTGACGTCCATACCGGCGTTGTTCGCGGCGTCGTCCCGCACCGCGTCGATGAGGATGTTGGAGCTGCTGAACTTGTCGAAGGCAAAAAGCCCGGGGCCTGGTGCACCTGCCTCGACCGCCAGCGGTGCTTCCTCAATGGCGGCGAGAGTTGGAACCCGCGGTTGAGCGGTCAGCAGGGCGGCTAGAAGGAAGTCGTGAAACGGGAGATGCATGATGAACGCGGCGTCGGCCGCGACTCCGATCTCCCTCTCGGTCAAAACGTAGCCATCGGGTCCGAGCAGGAAGTTGGCCAGGTCTTGCGGCCATCGCGCCAAGTCATCGGCCGTGAGTCGTGGCGACCAGCCACCCCAGAACAGTGAGCGCCCCCCAATGCAGTAGGCCAGGCCTGGAAATACTTCGTTGCTGATCCAGGGAATGCCCCAGACCAGGTTCTGAACCCCGCTGCCGTCCTCCCGGCTACGCGGGTATTGGGGCCCGCCGATGCTTCCGCCGAGTCGCTGCGGCAGGTTCTGGATGTGGGTTGGAAAGAGAAAACCGCCAGCCTCGAGGACCAGGATCCGAAGGTTAGCGCCGGGACTGTGCCGATAGAGTTTCTCGGCACAGTAGCCACCGAACATCCCGGCGCCGATGACCACCGCGTCGAATGGAAAGCCGCCGTCCTGGGCCTGGGCCTCGATCTCTAGCCAGTCATTGCATACATACCGGCCGAGCGCGTCGTAGGAGAAGGCTGTCTGTTGTACCTGGACTCGATCGCTTGCAGTAGCTGATGGCAGCAGCCGAGCTAGGTCAGGAGGGTTCTTGGGCATTGGCAAATCTCCAAACCACGAGCTGGAGGAATCCTTCCGACTCTAACTCGTGGCGGACACCCCTGTCGAACTGCGATCCGGGCGATCAGCTCAGCACGGCACTAGGGCAGGCCATGCCATGTGATCTCGTAGTAGACGACTATCGCGATGACCGCGACCAGGATCAGAACACCTATTGCGGCAAGGCATCCGCAGCCTATTCGTATGGGTTGCGGGCAGAGTGATTCGCGGATGTAGTTGGGGCGGGCTTGTTGCGGAAGGTCAGGTGAAATAACCGCTTCAAGCGCGTGGCCGTAACGACTTTAAGGCGAACGCCTGGATTGGGCGTTACATGCCGATATCTTGGCAATCCTCGCATTAGCCGCCGGGGTCCTGTTGGCCATTTTCAAGGCGTGGCCAAGTCTTCCGCGTGCGAGCTCCTGCGCGCTCGATTTCAGGCTTTTATCGCAAGCAACTGGGATGTTGCCAGACTAGGGTCGATCGGCGATCCGCCAGGCTCGGACCTGCAGCACACCTGGCGAGCCACCGACGTTCGCCAGGTTCGACGAAACGAGATCCGCCTCGGCATGCGTCGTGGGAATCGCACACGCCTCGATTGAAGTCGACCCGTCGCTTCCGACCTCGTGTTCGGCGATGCGGTAAGGCGTAATGGTGTCGTCCGTGTTCCGCCGGGACTCCCAGACGATCAGCTTCTCTTTGGCAGCAGCGTCTTTGACTGCGGTCACGAGCCCCGACGTGCCAAACGAGACTACGGACGGCGGCGCCAGAATCAGGTCTGGGGTCGTCAATGTGTCGCCGCGCTTGAAAAAGTCGCGGAGTCCGTTGAAATCGAAGTCGGCGGCGGCGTAGAAAATGCGGAGAAATCCGGTGGGTGTCTGGACAGCGGTGGCGAAGTAGACCGGCGCGAAGATCTCGTCGTCTGGCAGGCGCGGTTCGACGGGAATGGCGGTGATGCTGATGCTGTTCGCCGCGATGTTAGAACTGAATCCCGAGACCTCCGTGATCGTCCCGGCGACAGGATCGAGCGTGAAAAGCAAGTTGTCCACGTTGCTGGTTGCGCTTTCCCGCACGGCCGCAACAAAGTAGTAGAGAGCGCCCACGAAGAAGGGACCCGCGACTGAGACCTGGTCGATCGGGAGTGATGGATTGAGCGAGCCGAAGTTGACCAGCGTCGTGCCCTTTGGGGATAGTGCGGCACCGACCTTCCAAGCTTTGAGCACAAGTGTTCCATCCTGGCCGACGAAGGCACTGAGAAACTGGCTTGCGTTGATTGGAAGGAGGTTGACATCGGCGCCGGCGCCGGCGGGCGCGTCCGCCACCACACTGGGCGTGCCGTCCTGTGCAATGTTCCATAGCGTCAGCTTCACGCTCCCGCCGCGCACCGCCGCCAGCAGGCTCGGGACGGCAAGTGTTTTTGCCGTGACGATCGAACTGCCGCCGAGCCGTGTTGCCTTGAGGTCGGCGGCTAGGGGCAGCACTGATTGAGTCGCGCCCTGCGGAGCGCTTACGGCGAGTTTCGTGATCGTCGATCCGTCGACGTTTACGCCCCAAGTCGTCATGGTCACGCCGTAATTCGACGCCATTGCCGCGGTGACGGCGCGGCCGTCAGGAAGGCATGTGAGAGCTTTATCGATCCAGCTGATGCCAGATTCGTTCGAGCCGCGAGGGTCGGGGTGGAACAATTGAGAGAACGAATAGTCGAGGGCAAGTGTCGGGTCGTCCTGCGTCGGCGGGTAGCTCGCACCGATCAGGCCAATCACTAGCCGTCGACCGATTCGCTTCGTGCTCATGATCGAGCAGTTGAGGTTGTACGGGCTACCCGTGCCGCTGCCACAGGCGGTCGAGCTTCCGCCCTTGCCGCCGTCCCAGCCAGGATAACCATTCGTACCCCAGCCGAACCGGTACTGCTTCTGGGTGTCTCCGAAGTTCGTGGAGAAGCTGTATGCGGGCCCCGGAAAACCGACGATCTGGCGGAACAGCAGGTCCTGGAAGCCATGCTCCCAGAGACGCGCCAGATCGCGCGCCGTCGTGTAATGGGTGAACCCGTTCTTCCTGAACGAGTCGTTGCAGAACGACTGGTCGAGGTTGAGTACTGTCCCGTAGGCGTCGACGCTAGGGCACCAGTTGTCGATGCCAGCGGGGTTGGTGAAGTGGCTGTTCGAGAGACCTGCTGCTGTGACGTGGCCTGGCAAGGTGACGTCGTTCATGAGCTCGACGAAAGTACTGACACTGCCGGCGACGTGCTCAGCGACCGCGATGGCGGCGTCGTTGCCCGACGGGTACATCATGCCCCGGAGCAGGTCTTGAAATTGGACCTTCTCGCCGACCTGCAGCGGGATATAGGAGTTCCATGTCCCGACGTCGTAGAAGTCAACAAAGCGAAGGGTCGGGTCGTCGGTCAGAAACGTGATCGGGTTCGTGGGTGGTTGCTTGTTGGGCGGCCCGAGAAAAGTCCTCTCGCCGCTGTCGTACTGTCCGTTCGAGTTCGCGTCGTAGACAATCCACTCACCGCTATCCCGAACTCCGTTGTTGTTCGAATCGACGTACGTGACATGGGGGTCGTCAGTGAGCGGGGCTCCCGGCGCTGGCGTTCCGTTTCCGCTGGGAAGAAGTACCGTCTCGCCCTGGTCGTACACGCCGTTCTGGTTTGCGTCGACCACAAGGAACTCGCCAAAGCGATCGCCCATGAGCGAACTGCAGCCGCCCATTAGTGAGCCGCAGGGAACCCAAGGTGACTTCGCGACCGCGTTCGCGCTGATGGTCACCCAATCGCCAAGGGTGCAGAAACCTGCGGGCGATGAAGGGCATGCGCCTGGAATCCGCCCCATAAGGGCATCGACGGCGACATGAAGGGACACGATCTTGGTCGTGCTGGCCATCCCGTTCGGGTCGTCGGGCAACCCTGAGAGGAGCTCGCCGTTGGGCCCCTCGAAGTCAAATAGCGGATCGCCGACAAAATATCGCGGAGCGATGAGTGTTGGCACTGTGGAGTGTGCATAGACGTCGAGCGCAGTCACTGTGAGCGCCAGCATCGCAAGGGTGGACGCGAATTTCGGGGCCGTCCTCCACAGATTTCTCCCGGCGGACATGTCGATGCGTGCCTCAGTCGAGCGACCGGTTGTCGGCCATGCCGTTGACAACCCAGCCGCGCGAGTGACCGATCATCCGACCGCACCCGCCAACGAGACCTGTTCGCTCATTCCGGTCGCAGCGCATACCTGAAAGCTCAGCACGCAGGTTGCCACGCGCGCCTACCGAGCGATAGGGTGGTTTACTGCCTTTTGTGGGCCGGCCCGTGATCCGAGCTGCGTGCGCGAGTCGATCCCAAGCTGGTCCTGGATCCGTAGGATCAGGCCTTCGAAGCGCGCCCCGTCTCGGGCTTCAGCAGGGCGGAGAACCGCGCCTCCGAGGCTGGATACGAGATTGCTGTAGTAGCTGTAGTCGGTCGCCGCGGGTCGTAGCGTTGATCTGGCCGGCGCCTTGGGCCAGGCAGAGGGCGTTGTGGAATACGAGCAGGGCGTCGAGTTGGAGAGTGCTGTCAAGGGCGCTGGGCACGTGATTGTTGGCTTGTGCTGGAGATAGCTGATGAAGCTCTGGAGGTCGAGCCGCGCCTAGTCCGTCGGTGTGAACGGTCAGAAGGTGCTGCAACACGTAGTTCGCAGTTGCGGTCCTGGGGCTGTTCATCGTGACGGTCGTGGTCGACCGCGTCCCTGCTGCGTCGCCCCTCCAGTGATCGGAGCGGTGGCGACTGCTTGGGCCTGGGCTGATGAGCGCGTCGGTGGTGAGGGGAATGACGGTGCCCTCAACTGCCCAGGCGCTGGGCGTGAGGTATCAAGAGCGGCTGCCGCAGCCGGTACCGCGTTGACCGTTAGGAAGTGTTCTGTTGTGTATTGCGCAGTCTTCGAGGCGTTGACGGTCACCACAAGCGTGGCTGCCGGTTCGTCTGTGACGTAGCGGGTGCCAGGGTCAGGGTCGCTTACAGGCGATGGGTAGCTAAAGCTGTGCGTGGCGCCGTCGTCGACGATGGTTTTGAACGGATGACGAGCCGTCGAAGAGCGCTTGATGTGGCACGGTGGCCGGTTGTCCTTTATCGTCCAAATGAACGGTGTGTGTGATCGGTTCGCAAGCGTTGTCGGCGTTCGACCAATACGGAACAACAAGGATGCCGTTGATCAGCCGTACGGGGGCAGTGGGCACTCGGCCGCGCGTGCTGCGTCCCTGGCAGACGTCGGCGGCTTCACGTGTCTTCAGCTGGTCAACTGGCGACTGTGACCGATCGATCCTGCCGAACTGGACGATCGTATCAATGGCAGCCTCGATGATCTCGTGAGAATCGAGAGGACTCGGCTTCGAGGCACGCAATCGCCGACGACTACGGCGAAGGCGAGGGCCCTGAGGCTCGAGCTCCAGTTATTCGAATGGCGGGACCGGAATCGTCTCGGTCGTCCAGACCTCAGTCGTCCCCCATAAGTGATGGCCCGTAAGGATCCACAGCCGCCCTCGGCTAGTGAATCGCCCGTGTGGAGGTATTGGACGTACAGCGTGTTGTCGTCTGGCGGGTCGAGTCCTCCGAAGGTCGGCCCGCCCGGAGCGCCATGACCAACCTCACACCCGAGCCAGACGTTGATCGCCGTGATGGAGCTGACTCCGGCGATGATCGGCAGCGGGCAGGGAGAACCAAATTCCTCATCAGAGCCGGAAACGAGGGCGGGCCCGACGCTGTACTGAGCGGCCGCCTTGCCAAGTAGTTTGCTGTCAGCGAGCTTCTGAGTGAAGCTGTCGATGTTTCCATACTCATGGAGGCTGGGTTTTCGTCGTTCCAGCCGCCGTCCAGGTACACGTTGTGGATGTCGGCGTTCTCAAGTACGACCCGTCGGAAGATCGACTCACCGGCTCGAGCAGAGTGCGTCTTGCAAGGGGAGGCTTACTGCCACGATAGCGACCACAAGCAGAACGGCGCAGTTCAACGTCAATCCCCTTCCTGACGTCGACTCCAGAATGAGGCTTGGCGCCCCAGCGCCTGTCGTGCTGTCGGCGCGATAGGGAGGTTTACTGCTTTTTGTGCGCTGCCGCCCACGAACCGAGTTGCGCACGCGAGTGAATCCCGAGCTTGTCGTAGACGCGCAGGATCACCCCGTCCACGCTCTTCGTGCTGAGGAAGAGTGCGGCTGCGATCTCGCGGTTGGTCTTTCCTTCGGCGGCCAGTCCGGCAACAGCGGTTTCGGTTGCCGACAGATCGGACCTTGCAGCGGGTCGCAGACCGACGCGTGCCAGGTCGCTGCGCGCCTGGGCCGACCAGAGAGGGGCGTTCAACTGATTGAAGATCTGTAGCGCGGCTTCAAGGGAGTTTTTGGCAAGGCGTTTTTCGCGGGCTCGTCGGTAGATGCGGCCGCTTTGCAGCAGGGTCCGACCGAGCTCCAGCGGCATCCCAAGGTTCTGGTGGTGCCCTAAGGCTTCATCGACTGCGCGGACGGCACCATCCAAGTCGTGCTTGGCGGCCAGTATGAGTCCACGACTGCGCGCTCCGGTCGCCAGCGCCCATGTGCGGTTAAGTGCACGCGCCCGGGCCTCGAACCTTGCGAGCAATGTCGCGGCCGGTCGTAGCTGACCGACGCCAATCAGTGCTTCGATCTCGTCGGGGATAAAGCGTACGGAACCCGGTTCGCCCACGCCCATGTCGACAACGTGCTGTGTGAGCGGCGCCATCCATTGGTGGGCTTCCACAGGATTGCCACGCGACAGTTCTGCGAAGCCAAGCGCGTGCCGGCTCCACACAAACGCCGGCCGCAGCCCGGACTGCTCCGCCGCGCGCAGCGCGTCCACGGCGTCCGCACGGGCTTGTTCGGTGTCCCCTCTGCAGGCGCTGATCATTGCTCGGGCACAGAGCGTGAGGGCCCGGTTGTGCGGCCCGCCACAGAGCATTGCAGTCTCGACGCCCTTCTGTGCGTACTCGGCCGACAGTGTCCAGTTGCCCGTCCAGCATTCGAGTTCGCTGAGGCTCCAGAGGAGGGATGGTAGGTCTGCTTCGGCGCCGCGCTCGACCGCTCCGATGTATTCGACCTCAAGCCGGCGCCGGGCGAGGTCGAATTGGTCGCCCCACTTCTGCGCTATTGCGATCAACACGTTCGCGCGCAATCCGACCGGGAGCTCAGGTGAGCCGATGCCGTCGCGCGCCTTCGCAATTAGGTCCTGTCGCAGACCGCGGCCAGCAAGGAACTCGATGAGCACAAGTGGTCCAATAGCATCATGCAGCAGAGACGTATCGTCGGCGGCCGTGGCGAGCTGCATAGCGGCCACGGCGTGCGGCGCGGCCGCTGTCAGTCGGCCGATGTTGATTAGCACTAGCGCAAGATCACGCTCGATCATCGCCCGAAGGCGATTGTCACTGGGTGAAGCTTGGAGGTCTCGCAGAGCCCCGCTGAAGGCGCCTTCCGCAGCAGCCAGGCTCGTCGTACGCCGAAGCACCCATCCCAGTTGCCACCGAGCCCGCGCTCGCTCAGGTCCGAGTGGCGCCTGCGCCACTGCTGTCTCCAAGAGTGCCCGAGCGCGTTGGTCCTCCCCTGCGCGGAAGTGGTACTCGGCAGTCTCGATCCGACGTCTATGTAGCTCGGCCGCGCTTGCGCCAAACGCCAGGGCAAGGCCTCGCTCGCTGAGGTCAGCAGCGATCTCGGGCGCGCCGCGTAACCAGGCGCTGCGGGCTCCTGCATCGATGGAGGGCAGATCGGACGCGGTGGCACTTCCGCGCGCAAGGTGAATCGCGCGTTCTTCATCGTCAAGAACGAGCTCCGCAAGGCGCCGGTGCAGGCGACGGTGGTCGGCCATCGAGCCAAAGCCCGCCACCAGGGAACCCAGCATGGGATGAATAAAGCGGAGCCGGCCGTCGTCCTCTACTTGCAACATGCCTGCCTGCACGGCAACCTGCACACCTTTTCCCGCTGCTTTGGTGCCAGCTACCATCTGGACCAAATCGCGCGTCGGGCGGACTGCGGCGCCGACCACGGCAAGCGCCTGCTGAGCCGGCCCCGGCAGCGCCGCCAAACGCTGTGTCAGCGCCTCGGCCAGGCCGGCGGGAACCGGCAGTGGATCGCCATGGCCCGGAAGCGACCCCGAGCTAACCATTGCGTTTGCGATTTCGAGTCCGAAAAAGGGATTACCCTGCGAAGCAGTGTGCAGGCGGATCAGCAAGGGCCGGGGCAGGGCGAGGTCTAGGCGCTCGACTAGCAGCCGATGCAGAGTCGCCGGCGTGATGGGTCCAATGACAAGGTGATGGCGGCGGTCTTCCGGCCAGTCGAGGTCAGTGCCAGCAATCTCCACTGGCACGCCTTGCCGTGCGGTCACGGCCAAGCCGACCCTCTCGCAGGTGATCCGCCGGACTGCAAAGCCGAGGACGCGTGCGGTCGGCCGGTCGATCCACTGCCAATCGTCGATCGCCAGCAGCACAGGGCTCTTTGCGGCAAGCGACCTCAACGCGAGCAGAACACCCATCGATATCGCTCGCGGATCCGCTGGACCCGCAACAGGATCGGCTCGTAATAGGGCCGCCTCAAGCGCCTGGCGCTGAGGCGCGGGCAGTTGGTGCAGCTCGGCGTCTGGGATCTCAGCCAGCAGGTCGCTCAGAGCCGCATGTGCGAGTTTCGCCTCGGGCTCGGATGGGCGCGCGGTGAGCACGGTTAGACCTCTTGAGTTGGCGAGCCTATTAACCGTGCTCAACAGCGTGGTCTTGCCAATTCCAGGCTCGCCCTCGAGGATCAGCAAAGCAGGACCGTCGTGGATAGACTCCACGAACGAACCGACAAACCTGAGCTCGCGCTCGCGTCCCCAGATCGGCGCCATGCGCCCCCCGGGCGATATTAGTCTCGGACGCGAAAAAAGTCAGTCCGCAGACCAAAGTCGATTGAAAGTTACCACCCCGTCTATTACACCCTGAAGTCTCGCGTGTCACAAAAGCCAGCGAATCACCCTATCCTCCTGGGCTCAGCGCAGCGCATCGTCGGCGCGTGCGTTTCGACGCGGGTGGTGCCAGCTGCGTAGTCGAACAGCTGTGGCCCGGGATCAACATCGAACTCGCCACGGCTCAGCTGGAACACCTCGTTCGCGTGGCATCCAACCTGCCCGTCGACCGGCGGCCCGAGGTTCTAGGAGCAACATTGATTCCTGACGACGAGACGCTGTTTACCTGGTGCGCAGCTCCGTCGACCGAAAGTGTGCAAGAGCTTTTTACGACATTGGACATCCACGTCGACCGGGTGCTGCCAGTCGTCCATGCAATAGTCGGGCGAAACTCCTGACCGGGGACGGCTCGAAAGGCGTCATAAGTTCTGACCGACCCAGCCAATTAGCGACTCGAGGGGCTGGCTCTCGTCCTCGCTGCTGACCGGTCGTTTTCCCCATGCAGCGATCGAAAATCAAGTGGGAATGTTCGTCGCGGGAGGCATCAGCGAGCAGCTCAGTCTTCCCGCCATTGGTCCACGAGCGCGATGCATGCGCGAGGAAACCATTGCATGCGAGGTGTGCGGTTCGAAAAAGTCGTCACGAAGCTAGGCGATGTAGAAGAGAAGGGCCGTCGAGTGGCGGCCCTTCTCGGCGCGACAGGTCTCAACAGGGGTTGGAAATCACCCCACGGAAGTCGTTGAAGCGCTGGATGGTCGCACCATTCCCGCCGAACGCAAGGTACGTCAGCAACAGCAGGGGTCCGTACTGGCTGTTCCGGCCAAACTCGTTGGTGTCGCCCGGAATGCTGTTACCGAATTGCCAGTTGCACGTGCCGCTGATCGATGCCGTGCTGAAGAACGGATAGAAGGCAGCCGGTGCATTGTCGTCTGTCGTCGGTATGAGCGTGCAGCCTGCGCCTGTCCTTCGGTTACAGGTGTTGAATTCGATGCGGGGCAAATCGGCTTCGAATGCGGTGCGGGCGTAGGTCTGGTCGTAGTTGCTGCCGAATCGTGGACTGGTGAAAAGCACTGATGTTGGATGCAGGCCGGTATTACCGTCGGGCCACACGGGCAGGTAGGACGCGCCGTCAAATCCTGTATTGGTTTCCGTACATCCCTGCACTGCAATGCGCAGCGCTTCGGATGCCGGAAAGCAGAAGTCGTCTTCGCCCGCGCCTTCAGTCGGTTCCTGGCTCTTTCCCAATTCTTCCGTATTGCCGGCCGGGCACGCAATCGGATTACCCAAGCCATCGATGCCGAATGGGGTCGCCGGCACCGCGGCGCCGTTGCAGAACTGGAAGTGCCCGATCTCGTCAGAGAAGCCGACGTTGTAACTGTGCGCGGCCCAGATCACTCGGGTCTGTTCGGACGACGTGCTGTACATGGGGTGGAAGGCATATGGAATCGCTTTGCAGCTATTGCCGGTGGGCGCGTACTTGAATTGCGCGAATCCATTGGCGGGGCTCGCGGTCATCGAACCCGACTGGCTGCTGGTGAGATCGTTGATCTGCGCCTGCACGCCGTTCGGGGTGTCATGAATGCTGACCTGCAGATTGTCGCCGGACGACATGAAGAGATCACGCGCGCTATCGGGCGTAAAGGTGGTCAGAGTCGCGTCGAGCGGATTGGCCGGTGCTTGGGCCGCGCCGTCCTTTGTGACGAAGGCAAACTCAAACGTCTCGATACCGATCTTGGCCGCGCAGCTGGCGTTCTGGAACGTGCCATTGACCGGGTCCTCGAGCAGGCTGAACACGTTCATTGCAGCGCACCAGCGGACGGGATCACAAGCACTCGCGCCCACGGCGACTGCCCAAGTGGGCCACGGCACCCAGCCGGGTGGATAGAACTGGAGCTCGAGAAACGCTGTACCCGGATGATTCGGTGACGCCGCCGGATCGACAATGTTGGTATCGCTGTCGGGCGTGCACGTCGATAGCTGCTCCGGATATGACTGCGTGTCGCAGAGTGCCATCCCAAACCACATGGCGCCATTCAGCTCGAAGTGGTAGGAGCGCGCCAGCGGATTCGTTGCAGGTGGATCGCTCGGCACCGTCATGTTGTATCGCATCTGGTTGCCGGAGCCGGGCGCATTCGAATAGAAGAGCAGCGACGGCTCGTCGTGTCCGACGTACTCATTCCCGTAAACGTCCTGGGGATTGGCAAGGTCTGGACACAAGCGGCTGTACTCGCAGTCAATATGCACGTGCTGACTCGAGGTTGGAGGAACGGGAGCGGCGAAGGCACTCCAGAGGCCGAGGGGCAGAACACTGATCGCAGCCAGCGCAGCGCCGGCTGCCAAGCGTTTGCTACCAATCATCGTTTCGGGCCCTCCTCACTCATCAGGCGGATGACAGGTCGCGAACCAGCCTAGCACTGTTCTAGGAGCTCTTCGGGATTAGAGCGGCAACTCATCGATGGTCTGTCCAAAAACTGGTCGGGGCCGAGGGATTTGAACCCTCGGCCTCACGGTCCCAACCGTGCGTCCTCAGGCTTGGAGCTGGCCCCTGTTTGGTCAGGAGAACCGGGGCTTATCGCAAGCAAACCGCTGTCGCTATCGCCAAGAGGTAGTTATCGCAAGCACGGCTCCGCAGACGGCCGGCCAGACATAAAGGACGCGCACGCGAACCCGGTTTCGGGTATAGCGATCCGACGGGTTGCAGCGGTTTTACAGACCCCGACCACCGATTCGTATTCGAAATGGCCCGCGCGGACCGATAGCGCAACGGTCTGAAAATCGTAAGAGTGGACGTTCGCGACCGCTGGCGATCAGGTTAAGCGCTGGCCGACCGGAAAACAACGGGTAAAGAGCCGGCACATCAAGGACGCCTCGTTTTAGGTCCACAAACGTGGAAAGGACGCGAGACGAGCAAAGGGTCTACGTTCATAGTGCTGCGTCTTGCTCGATTACAGCGGCTGCAAATTGTCGAGGTGAGAAATGGGAATCGATGCGACTGACACAGATGATTTCAAGGATGCCGTTTTGGACCTTCGGCACGCAAATGAGTTCACCGATGTTGAGAACTCCGCCATCGTGTACGTCCTGCGAGGATGGTTTGGCAATATGGCTGGCATACCCGGGTCGCTCGAGGCGGGGGACGATGCCTGGGCGTTCACGACTCTCGCCGAGCATTTCGTATCACTTCTCACTTCCGACCCAGCGAGGCGAACTCCAGACCACCTGAGAATCAAAGAGAAGTTGCTTGCAAAGGCGAAGGCCTCTCAAGATGGGTTGGACGCGGTTCTGGGCGCTCAGAACGCAGAAGACGAACGGATGAACAAAGAGACTGATGATTTCGTGAATCAATTGGTGATGGAACTACGGCGTCGTTGAGTCCATGAACTCGGATCGCTATCGACTCTATGGGCGCTCGGGTCGGTTCTTATCAGTCTGGGTCTGTCACAAACGTCTGTCCTGAGCGCACATTAATAGGACGACGCGCGCTCGAAGCACCGAACTCGCTAGGGAAGCCTTTATCGAAAGCGGTCCTAAGACAGGCTCAACCAGAAAGCTGCCTCGATCGGCGATGGAACCCACCGACAGATCTCTAAGCCCTCCCCCGCTCCCGCATGCATATACGGACGCGACGCCCTCGGAGCTGCGGATAGCGGCAAGTTATCGAGAGCACTCCGGTACCGCCGCCACATATAGGAGGACGCACGCGACAGTCGCTCGGGTTTCCGAAGCCGCAGACCGTTTTGACAAGAAAGATCCGGATTGCATCGTCGAATGCGCTGCGGCAAATTTCACGACGCATCGGTGGCCGGGCCAGACACATTCTCGGTGCATCTGGCCCCGGTGGACCGAGTCCTAGCTGACTTACCCCCCAGCGTCGTCCGAGGAATCGTCGACAAAAGCCCGCTGTACGCCTGCCAGGGCGTGGAAGTCTGCTTCCAGGGTGCGCTGGTCCTGGTCGATGGTCGCTTCAGGCGCACCGCTCGCGATGTCCTTGGCCAGCAGGTCTTGATCGAGCTGCACGATGTCGAGATTTGCCTGAACCCACTGACCCTCGGTCGGACCTTCAGGCGAGCCGGGCGCGACCGTGGCAAGCGAGCCGAACAGACCATGGGTCTCTCCAAAGAGACCCGCAGTGAAGTACACCGTGTTCGTAAGGCCGCCGTTGCCGCCGTTGCCGACTTTCAGCGCCCAGAGCCCGTCGATCTGGATCGGCTCGCCGTCAGGGTCCGTCAGCTGACCGACCAAGTCCCCAGTGGCAGCGTCGAAGGCGTGGATGAACCCGTCGCCGAAGTTGCCGACCAGCAGCACCAGGTCGGTGCCCGCGCTGAGTCCGGCGAAACCGGTTGGCGCGATCGCCAAGCCCCAAGGCGAGTCGAGCACGCCACGGGACATGAGCCTTACCTGTGCGTCCGGAAGCCCTGGCGTCCCGTCCAGGTTGAAGACGTCCACGAAGCCGTGGTGTTTGCCGGCAACGTCGTCGTGCCTGGTGTCGTTTTGCAGAGCGAAGGAGACGTAAACCTTGCCGTTCAGAACCTGGATGTTGAACGGTGCGTAGCCGTCTGGCAGGTCAGCGTCGGTGAAAGCGCCGGACGGCAGCGCCGTGACCTTGCTGAACTGCGTGTCGAAGACATCCACGGTTCCGGCGCGGAAGTTCGACGCATACACGAGCGCCGTGCTGTTTGCGTCGGAGGCAATGATAGGAGCGTTGCTGGTGGCGATAGCCATGCCCTTGTAGACGGCCCCGGTCTCCTGGTTGGGATCCGGGTTGGTGAAGTTGTTGCCGGAGTTGTCGACGGCGATGATCGCGTAGGTGCCCGCCTTGGCCGGATCGAATCCCCGGGGATTGACGCCTGGATTCCACCCGGCGATCGTCCCGTCCTCGGTTGCGAACAGGAAGATGGATTTCGCGGCGGTCTGAACATTGTTGTGGTCCACGCCCGCGACAGGGAAGGTGCCCGCGCCGGCGATGTTGAACACTGTGCCGGTGGGAGTGCCGCCGCCTGTCGCGTCAGGAGGCGTGGGAATGCTGACGACGAGTCCCACCTTCGAGGCCGTCATGTAGAGGGTGGCAACACCCGCGTTGTTGTCCGAGACCCAGAAGGGACTGCCGCTGCTCTCCGAGATTCCCCAGGGGTTGACCAGGTTGGGGTCCAAGATGGTAGCAACGCCCGGCAGGTCCGACACCAAGTTGGTCTGCAAGACCGTCCCGAACCCGATTTTCGCGGCCGACACGCTGCCGGCGCCGACGGCGACGGCGGCCAGTGCGCTGGCCACAACCACCGCGAGGGCGCCCTTGCGCGATCCAATTAGATGTCCGAAACCAGAGGTTCGTTCCATGTCCCGCCTCCATCGCGCCCCGCCCGGGGCTACTCGATGAGCGGCCACCATAGGTCGCGCGGCGGAGCGTCGCCAGTCTAAGCGCGTTCTGGCGATCCGACAAATAAGCGCTTCGCCGGAATGGCTACGCCGGGTATGAACTCCGTCACGCCGTCTTCTGCTGCGCGCAGGAGATCCGCCGGAACAAGCGGTGGATCGGCCCCAGGTATTCGAAATGGTACCTGGCGCAACTACTACGGTTTGGAAACCGCATGTCGCGCAACCTGCTCGCGCCGGCCGCGTCAGTCTACTGCTCGTCCGGCGTCTAGTCGACTCGCACCAGGGTCGACTGGCGGCAATAAGATCGGGGCCACACTATGGCAGCTACGCAGTCGGCGCCGCGCCTCACCGTCGAGGAAAGGATCGCTCGCGGGCGGGCAGCGCGCGCCAGGGTTCCCCGCTCGAGTCACGCCGCGTTTTCCCCATCGTCGCGCCGTCCCGATCCGGTTGCGTTGCTCGAGAAGCAGGCGGCGACGAGAGTTCCGGAATTGGTCGCCATCCGATACAGCCGGATGCTCGCATCGCCCTTCACGTTCTTTCGGGGCGCGGCGCTCGTGATGGCAGCCGACCTGGCGTCGACGCCTGACTCCGGGATCCGGGCGCAGAGTTGCGGAGACGCGCACCTCGCCAACTTCGGTGCGTACGCATCTCCTGAGCGACGCATGGTGTTCGACGTCAACGACTTCGACGAAACGCTGCCGGGCCCATGGGAGTGGGACATCAAGCGACTGGTCGCAAGCCTTGCGGTCGCGGGGCGCATCAACAACCACTCGGCTGCCGTCCGACAGTCCATCACAACAGCTGCCGTCGCCGAGTACCGGATGGCGATGAACCGATTCGCGGCGATGCCGACGATTGACGTCTGGTATTCCCATATCGATCTCGACAACCTTCTGTCACAAGTCAAACGGCAGCTGCAACCAGCGGAGTACAGAAGGCTGACGCTGGACCTGGCCAAGGCGCGCAATCGCGACAACGAGCACACCTTTTCGAAGTTGACGCACATCGGGGACGGCGCGCCGCGGATTGTCAGTGATCCGCCGCTGGTAGTGCCGTTATCCGAGCTTTATTCGAAGCTCGAAGCCGATCGGGTCCTGCGCATCCTGGCCGAAGTGAAGCGCGGGTACCTGGCTACGCTCTCCAGCGATCGCCGGCAACTGCTCGCTGGGTATCAGCTCGTCGAAGGAGCGCGCAAGGTTGTGGGAATTGGAAGCGTCGGGACCCGGACCTGGATCATGCTGCTGGTCGGGAAAGACGACTCCGATCACCTGGTCCTTCAGGCGAAGGAGACCGAACGCTCGGTCTTGGAGCAGTTCGCCGGTCCGAGCGAATTCCGGTATCACGGCGAGCGGGTTGTCAGCGGCCAGCGCCTGATGCAGGCGACCACTGACATCTTTCTAGGCTGGAACCGAATACGTGAGCCGGACGGCAAGGAACGCGACTACTACGTCCGTCAGCTCCGCGACTGGAAGTGGTCTCCCGACTTCACCGTTCTTTCGGTGGCCGCCCTGAAGGTATGGGGACGGCTTTGCGGCTGGACTTTGGCTCGGGGTCATGCACGCTCTGGCGACTGCATCGCGATCAGCGCCTACCTCGGCCAGA